>UMKG01017711.1_pt1 | contig 12637 bp, 10 predicted proteins | sample 1966261 | NCBI WGS metagenome assembly UMKG01 (sample SAMEA4836169, study PRJEB28245) | human gut metagenome | biome: gut microbiome; material: fecal sample | place: Denmark | collected 2008 | reverse complement strand
ATTAATAATACTATTACAGTTACTGCTAATGCTATTAATGTTATAGCACTATTTTTCTTTAGCAATTTCATCTTTTGTTCCCCCTATCTCATTAAATATCAATAAATCTATTTAATTCCATGTTATCATTTTTTCACACTAGTGTCAATAAAATAATTTTCATTTAACTATATAATTATTGATTATATATTATGTTATTGAAAGGAGTTTTGAATGAAAAATTGTGCTAAGTATGAAGATAATTTAAATTTAATTGGTCCAATAATAAAACAATATCGTATAGCCAAAGGATTTTCTTTAGAACAATTATCTGCAAAATTACTTTTAATAGGAATAAATATTCCTGTAACAAGTTTACATCGAATAGAAAATAATCAAAGAACAGTAAGAGATTATGAAATTTGTGCATTTTCTATTGTTCTTAATGTTAGTGTTTCTGAACTTTTAGATCCAATTACAAAAAGATTTAAAGTTTCATAATTCTATATAGATTTTCTTACAGAACAAAAAAGAACTATAATTTTTATATTATAGTTCTTTAAATATATATATTAAACAGCTTCTTGATTTTCTGTTTCTTCTTTGTTTTCATTTCCTTCTTCATTTATTACTTCTAAGCTACATACAGAAACTTCATATGCAGTTTTTGTTTCAACTGTTCCATCTTCATGTTTCTTTTCATATTGTCTTGATTGAACTCTACCTATAATTTTTACTTGTGTTCCCACTTCTATGTTTTGGCAAAATCTTGCATTTCTTCCCCAAGCAATTGTTGGAATATAATCTGATTTATTATATGCTCTGTTTACTGCTAATAATAAATCTGCAATTTCTCTTCCAAATGGTGTTTGTCTGTAAATAGGTTTTTTACAAACAAATCCGATAAGTACTACTTCGTTTGTCATTTCTTCTTTTTTTGCTATTTCTCCATCTTCGCCTTCAACTTCAACTTCTTGTTCTTCATTTTCTGGTAATTCTTGAACATCTTTAGCAAAAACTGTTAAGATTAATTTGTTTCTTTCATTTTCAAAGCTGTTATATGATCTAAATTGTCCTTTTATTAATAATTTCTTTCCTTCTGTTAATGTTTCATCTGTTATTAGTCTTTCTGAAATTGTTATTGGAATAATGTCTGCGTTTCCACTTAAACGTGCTATAGATAATGAAAATCTATAAAATTTCTCCCCATAAATTTCATGGCTAAATTCTTTTTCGCCTGTAACCTTTCCTACTAATGTTAAGTAGTTGTTTTCTAAATAATTTGTATCCAATTTTATTTCCTCCCTATCTTTTTTTATTTTATCAATTGTAAATTACCATCTTGCGTTTTTTTATTTTAAAATTTTCTACATTTCTTATTATACTACACATTTTTGGTTTTGTCTACATAAAAAGTTAATATTTTGAAATTTTTTTTGAGTTTTTATTCATTTTTAGGCATTTCTGACAGTTTTTTATAAATTATGGGCTATTTTATAGCTCTTTTATTAAAAAATTTATAATTTCATTATATATTGATGACTTTTTATTTTGTTCTATTTCTATTTTTTTCTCTTGATTTTCTATTATATCTCCATTTAATTTTTCTATTTCTCTTTGTACACTAATTATTATATAGTTTTCTTTTACACTTGATATCATTATTGTTGATTTTGAATTAAATCCAAATGTTATAATTTTTATTAGTATATTTTCAGGTATTTTTATTTTTTCATCAGAATTTATCAGAATATATTTGGTCTTATTTATTATTTCTCTCATAAATTTGTATTCTTCTTCTGTTAAATTTATGTCTTTGTTATAAATTATCTCATCAAATTTTATATTTTTTAAATTCTTTATACTTTCGCTGTTTAATTCAATTAGCTCATAATTTTCTCCTAGTTTTCTTTTTATGTCTTTAATATCTTTTTTTCTAGCAACAATTCCAATTAATGGCATGTATCTTCTCCCTTTTCCATTTATATGCATATTTTACCCAATAAAAATATTAATATTCTTATTTTTAGATATTTGTCTTTATTTGCATTCCATTATTATCAATTACATAATTATCTTTATATATCAATTCTGATACTGTTAATAATTCAAATCCTTGTGATTTAATATTTTTTATTAATCCATCTAAACTATCTGCAGTATTTTTGGTTCCATTATGACTTAATATTATACTACCATTTGATATTTTGTTTCTTATTCTTTTCCACATATCATCACCAGTTAATCCTTTATAATCTAATGTATCTAAATTCCATTGAATTGGATAATATCCATTATTTTTTGCTGTTCTTATTACTATATCATTATATTCTCCATATGGTGGTCTATATAATTCCACTTTTTTATTTGTAATCTTTTCAATTTTATTTACACTTAATTTTATCTCTTCTAAATTTTTTTCTGATGATAATTTATTTACATGTGGATGTGTATTACTATGTGTTCCAATTTCATGACCCTCTTCTGCAATCCTTTTTACTGCCTCTGGATATTTGTCTACCCATTCTCCTACCAAAAAAAATGTAATTTTTACATTATTTTTTTGTAATGTTTCTAATATTTTATCAATATCATCTGCATTCCAAGCACAATTCATTGTAAATGCAACCTTTTTTTCATCTGTTTGAACATTATAAATTGGCAATTCTTTTTCTTGTGATGATGTTTGAACTGTTTCAACTTTTCTTACATTTGCAATTGTTATTAATACAGCTACTGTTAACACAGATACTATATATGTTTGAATTTTTTCTTTATTAAATACCAAAAACATAATTACCTCCAAATTTTGATATTTAATTCTATTCATCATTTTACTTTTTATTCATAATAAAAAGAACAGTATAAAACTGCTCTACCATATTTAATTTAAAATGTTTATTACATCTGTTTCTTCTCTCATTTCATGATTTTCAAAAATATAATGTTTATTACATAAACTTTTTAATTTTTGTCTATGTGTAACTATCACATATGTTTTATCTTTTAAATATTTCTCAATCATATTCGTTATTTTTTCTTCTGATAATATATCTAAATTTGATGTTGGCTCATCAAAGAAATATAATTCTTTATCAATTAATATTCCTCTAATTAAATTTAGTCTTTGTTTTTGACCTGTTGATAATTTTATTCCCCTTTCTCCTACAATTGTATCTAATCCATTTGGTAATTCATTATACCATCCTTTTAATCCTGCTTCTTCTAATAATTCAAATATTTTCTTATCTGGAATTTCTTTTCCTAAACATAAATTATCTCTAACACTCAAATCAAATAAATCTACTTCTTGAGATACAAACACTAAATCTAATCTAACATCTTTTATTTCTTTATTATCTATTAGAAGCCTTCCATTATTTAATGGATATAATCCCGCCAAAATATTCATTATAGTTGTTTTTCCTTGACCAGACTCTCCCATTATACTTATTTTGTCACCTTTTTCTAAATAAAATTCTGGTATTTTTATTTGAGCTGAATCTTTAGTATATGAAAATTTAACATCTTCTAATTTTATATTGTTAAAATTCTTAAGTATCTCTATCTCTTTAATATTTTTAAAATATTCATCTAATTGCTTTTTAGAAGTTTTAAACCTTTCTCCCATATCTAATAGCCTAACCATATTATTTAAACTCCAATACAATTTTCCTAGCGCTGACATATAAAATAACAAATATGGTAACCCATCTTGCCCATTTTTTACCATTATTATAGTACTTATTAAAACAACTATATATAATAAGTTTATTAATCCTGTAAATACTCCATTAGCATTTGTTTTCTTACTTACATTAACTTTTGTTGCTTCTAAATACTCTTCAGCATTTTCATTAATTTTTTTATTGCAAAAATCTCTTATATTTAATTTTCTAACAGCTATAATATTTTGAATAAAATCTACAAATGTAGCATTATATTTTGACTCTGTTTCATTTGCTTTTTCTTGATATACCTGTTTATTTTTTATCATTTTGAACTTTAACATTACCGCTAATATTGAAACAATAATACATATTATTCCTGTTATTACTGATTGTCTGCATACCATTAATAATATTGATATTCCGCCAATAATCAATGGTATTACACTAGATTCAAATTGCCATGTCATTTCAAAAAAATAAAATGACAAATTAGTTATTAGCTTATGTATATATCCTGTATGTGTATTAGATATTTGTTCCATTGTCATAGATTGTAATTTATTAAAATAATATTTTTGAATTGTCGTTTGAGTTTTTATATTATTTACATTATCAATATATGAAGCTATTTTTCCTGCTAATAGCATTATTATATCTATAATACAAATCCATATTGTTAATTTGGTTATTTTGTCTAATGTTAATGGACTTGTTCCAAAATATGATAAAACATAAGCTTCTCCATAATCAGCTAATGAATAAATTGTGTTAAATATTATTGATAATATGAATAGCTTTTTCACTACAACTTTTAATAACTCTTTCATTAATTTCATCTCCATAAATATTATACCACATCTCCTAAAAAAAAAACTTTCATACCATCAAAGTATAAAAATTTTTTTTATAAATTATATTTCAAATTCTATTATCTCACAATTATTCATTGAAATTTCTGCTAAATTTTGACTTTCTGGCATACCATAAAGATGTGATTTTATAACTTTTGCAATTCCTCCATGTGCTACAATCAAAATAGTTTTGTCATGATATTTTTCTTTTATATCATCAAAAAATTCATTAATTCTATTTTCAAAATCATGTAAATTTTCTCCATTTGGAATGTTATAATTTAACTTATAATCCCAAATATTATTTTCCATTTCTTCTGTTACATCTCTTCCCTCATAGTCACCTAATTTTCTTTCTCTTATTCTCTCATCTGTAATAATTGGTATATCTCTTCCTTCATTTATTATTTCAGCTGTTTGCTTCGCTCTTTTCATTGGAGAACAAATTACAAGATCATATTTTACATTTTCAAGTTCTTTTTTTGTATTATAAGCCTGACTTATACCTGTTTCATTTAATTCTTTTTCTGTTCCTCCACCTTGCATTTTTTGGGCTAAATTTAAGTCTGTTTGTCCATGTCTTACATAATAAATTTTCATACCAATCATTCCTCCTATATTAATTATTAATATTATATCCAATTTTATATTTTTTTCAACATTTTCATATTTATAATTATAGAAATATCTTCTGAATAACAAAAAAAGTTTGACCTATACTAGAAAAAGTAGTATACTATATTTAACAACTCGAGTGACATTGTTAGTCATACGAGAATCATGATATGAATGAGATATGCTGATCACATATCTCTTTTTTATTTTCTAAACTTCTAATAAATATTTTCATAAAAAAATCATATAGTATATAAAAAGAGTAGTTGATCAGACTACTTCAAAATAGACTTTGTAATCTATTTCTCATTGCTTTTTGATTATTTTTTAACTTTTATTTACTCAATTTTTGTCTTACATATTCATACATAACAACACCTGCTGCAACAGATGCATTAAGGCTCTCAGTTCTACCCAACATTGGAATTTTTGCTTTTTCATCTGCCATATCTTGAATTTCTTTTGAAACTCCATTTGCTTCATTTCCAATAACTATAATCTTTTTATAAAAATCTATATCATAAATACTATTTTTTGTTTGTAAAGATGTTACCATTAATTTAAAATGATGTTTTCTCATTTCTTTTATTGCCTGTGCTAGATTTTCAACTTCTATTATTTTTATTCTAAATATAGCTCCCATTGTTGAACGAACAACTTTAGAATTAAAAGCATCTGCAGTTCCTTTTGACACTATAATTTGATTTAATCCAATACTATCAACTGTTCTTAAAATTGTTCCTAAATTTCCTGGATCTTGTACATCATCTAATACAACTATTATATCTTGTGTATAATCTATTTTTGCATTTTGTGCATTTTTTTCTATTATAGCCATTATTCCTTGTGGATTTGTAACCTGTGTTATTATATTAAAAATTTTATCCGAAACAGATATACATTCATATTTTGCAATTTCAAGCATTATATGTGTTGGAATTTCATATGTTCTTGTTGTATCTTCACATACAATTATTTGTTTTATTTTTGCATTTTCTTTTACCGCTTCTTCAACAAGTTTTACACCTTCAACAACATATTCGTTACTTTCATCACGATATTTTTTGTCTTTTAATTTTCTAATATGTTTTATTAATTCATTATCTTTACTTGTTATTGTTTGCATTTTTTCTCCTTTCTTAAAAAATTATTTATTTTCTTTTATTCTAAAATCATCTATTGTTTTCAAAAATTCTTCTACTTCTTTTAACATCTTCATTCCTGTTGCATTTTGTAGAACATATGTAATTTGTGGTTTTAAACCTTGTGAAAATTTTATTCTATTTCTATAATTTTTTGCTAATTCATTTACATCTATGTTAAATTCACCTAATTCAAATGTAAATACTGCAAAACTACGTTTTCCCTGAACTTTACTTATATTAAGTTTTTTACATAATATTTTTATTCTTGCAATTTCAATTAAATTTTCTATTTCACTTGGCATATTTCCAAATCTATCAATCATTTCATCAATTACATTTTGTATATCTTCTTCATTCTTACATAATGCAATATCTTGATATATTTCAATTTTTTGACTTGAATCTGATATATATTCATCTGGAATATAACATGTCGCATCTAAATCTATTTGAACATCTATTTCTGGTTTTACTTCTTCACCTTGCATTTCTTTTACTACTTCATCTAATAAGTTACAATATGTATCATATCCAACTTGTTCTAGATGTCCACTTTGTATTTCTCCAAGTAGACTTCCTGCTCCTCTTATTTCTAAGTCTCTCATTGCAATTTTAAATCCTGAACCAAACTCAGTAAATTCTTTTATTGCTTTTAATCTTTTATCTGCAATTTCTGATAATAATTTATCTCTTTTATATGTGATATAAGCATATCCCTGTCTATCAGATCTTCCTACTCTTCCCCTTATTTGGTATAATTGTGCTAATCCCATTCTGTCTGCATTTTCAACAATTATTGTATTTGCATTTGGAATATCTATTCCAGATTCTAATATTGTTGTACATACTAATACATTTGTCTTTCCTTCGATAAATTCTTCCATTATATTCTCAATTTCATGTCCTGTCATTTGTCCATGTGCATATACAACTTTTGCTTCTGGTACAAGATTTGATATTTCATCTGCTTTTTGAATTATTCTTTCCACATTATTAAATAGATAAAATACTTGACCATTTCTTTCTAGTTCTCTTGTTATAGCTTCTTTTATAACTTCTTGATCATATTCTAATACATATGTTTGAACAGGCTTTCTGTTATATGGTGGCTCATATATTACAGACATATCTCTTACACCAACAATTGACATATGAAGTGTTCTTGGGATTGGTGTTGCAGTCATTGTTAATACATCTATTGTTGCTTTATATTGTTTTATTTTTTCTTTATCTTTTACTCCAAATCTGTGTTCCTCATCTATTATTAATAATCCTAAATCTTTAAATTCAACATCTTTGCTTAATATTCTATGTGTTCCTACTACAATGTCAACTTCTCCTAATTTTAATTTATTAATAATTTCTGTTTGTTGTTTTTTTGTTTTAAATCTATTTAATACTTCTACTCTAATGCCAAAATTAGTCATTCTTTCTTTAAATTCTTTATATTGTTGTTCAGCTAATACTGTTGTTGGAGCTAAATATGCAACCTGCTTTCCTCCCATTACTGCTTTAAATGCTGCTCTAATTGCAACTTCTGTTTTTCCATATCCAACATCTCCACATAGTAGTCTATCCATTGGTTTTGAATTTTCCATGTCTTTTTTTACTTCATCAATACAACGCAATTGATCATCTGTTTCTTGATATGGGAAACTATCTTCAAATTGAGTTTGCCATGGTGTATCTGCTGGAAAAGCATAACCTTTTGATTTTTCTCTTTTTGCATATAATTCTATTAATTCTTTTGCAACTTGTCTTAAATTTTTCTTTACTTTTGCTTTAGTATTTAACCATTCTTTTGTTCCAAGTTTATTTACTTTTAATCCGCCTTCATCTCCACCAACATATTTTCTTACACTATCTAATTGGTTTGTTGGAACATATAATACATCATCACCATAATATTTAAGTTTTATATAATCTTTTGTTGTTCCATCTGCAGTAATAGTATTTACACCTATAAAAATTCCTATTCCATAATTTTTATGAACTACATAATCTCCTATTTTTAAATCTGCATATACTACTTTTTCTCCTTCTTTAAATGCTGATGATTTATATGTTTTTCTTTTTTCTCCTTCAATTAGTTCTTGTGATGTTATTACTAATTGATTTGTATCAAAACATTCAAATCCTGATGATAATTTTCCTACACTAACTGTTACAAGGCTTTCTGTATTTTTTACTATTATTGTTTGATTTAAGTTTTCTTCATATTTGTTTATTATCTCTTTTTCATTTAGTAATGAACATATCTTTTTTGCCTTTTCTTTCGTTTCAGCTAAAATATATATTCTTTTTTTCTCTTCTTGTGCTTTTAATAATTCTTTAAATAATATTTCAATTTCACTTTTTGAGAAATTTCTTTCTTTATATATCCATTTATATTTTTCTGCTTGTATTTTTACTTCATTATCTAATTTTTCTATATAAATTATTTGCTTTCCGTTTAATTTATCTTCAAATTGATTAAAATTACAAATATTTTTTAATGCTTCAGGTACAATTTTTTCTTTGTCTATTAATAATTGAATTATATTTTGACTATCTTTGTTTACATTTATTGTTCTTTGCTCTATTTTTGATTGCTCATCTAAAAATACTAAATATTTGTCTGTTATATAATCTAATATTGTATCTTGTTCTGTATAAAATGAATTAAGATATCTATCAATTTTACTTATATAATTGCCTGCTTTTATTAATTCTATATCTTGTTCAATTGTTTCTTGTAATTTTTCTGAATAAATTGTGTTTCTTATATTTGTTATTACATCTTCTATATTTGATTCTAATATATATTCATGTGCTGGATATATTGTTATTTTATCAATATTTTCTGTTGAACGTTGACTTACTACATTAAAATATCTAATTGAGTCTATTTCATCTCCCCAAAATTCAAGTCTAACTCCTTCTTTTTCGTTAACTGAAATATCAACTATTCCACCTCTAACACTAAATTGTCCTCTTCCTTCTATTAAGTCACATCTTACATATCCTAATTCTACTAGTTTTTGTTTTATTGTTTCAAGATTTTCTGAATCTCCAACTTTAAAATTTAGTGTGTTTTTATATAATGCTTTTTTACTTATCATTTTTTGAAGAACTGCTTCTATTGTTGTTATTACTACTCCTGTTCTCATTTCTTGCATTTTATTTAATGTTTCAATTCTTTCATATGGTAAGTCTTTGCTTTCTGCAACATAATCATATGTTACTATTTCTTTTTTTGGTAAATAATATACTTTATCTGTAAAATATTTTATATCTTTCAATATTTTTTGTGCTTGAATTTCATTATATGTTATTACTAAGATTGGTCTTTTTGCAAATTCTCTTGTTGCAGATATCATTTGTGTCATTCCAACGTCTGTTAAGCCCGATATGGCTATCGGGCTTTTTTTACTTTCTATTGTTTTTATGTACTCACAAAATTTAGGATTTTTACCTAATTCTCCTAATATTGTATTCATTTTCTTTTCATTCCTTCCTTAAAGTACAAATATGATCGTTTTTTATGTTTTTACAATTAATTTATTAAATTTTGAATTGATATAATTTACTAATTTTGTCATAAATTCATCTGGCTTTATTTCTTTTTTAGCAACTAAATCTAAACCTTTTTCCCAACTTGCTGTAAGTTTTGCATTTAACATATCTGGCATAGAAAAATTCACAACATCATATATTGCTTCACCTTTTTGTGTTGGAGTTACTATTTGTGTTTTTGAATTTATATCAATATATTTTATCTTTTCTAATTTTTTTATTATTTCTCCTCTTGTTGCAGATGTCCCAATTCCTGCACCTTTTATTTGTTCTCTTAATTCTTCATCTTCAATTAGCTTTCCTGCATTTTCCATTGCTAGAATTAATGAACCTGAATTATATCTTGAAGGTGGTGTTGTTTCTGCTTCTTTTATTTCATAATTATTTACAAGTATTTCTTGTCCTTTTTTTAAACTTTTAAATACTTCTAAATTATTTTCAATTCCATCTTCGCTTTCTTTTGAACTTTCACTATTGTTTTCCACATTTTGTGCATTTGATGTGGATTTCTTTGCCTTATTTTGAGGTCTTAAAACTTCTAAATATCCTTGTGATATGCAAACTTTTCCACTTGCTATAAATGTTTCGTTTTCTACGTCAACTACAACATTTACTTTATTATATTCTGCTGGTGGATAAAATATTGCAATAAATCTTTTTACAACAGTATTATACACCTTTTTATGCAATTCTGGCAACTTTTCATAATTTTCATATCCTTGTCCTGTTGGAATTATTGCATAGTGGTCTGTTATTTTGCTATCATTTACATATTTGGTTTTTACTAAATTTGTTGAATATTTTTCATCTACCATTTTTTTTAATAAATTTTGTACTTCTTCGTCTTTATATCCTCTCATTAATCCATTCAAATTTTTTGATATTTCTTTTGCAACTGCTGTTGATAAAACTCTAGCATCTGTTCTTGGATATGTAACTAATTTTTTCTCATATAAATTTTGAATCACATCTAATGTTTCATCTGGTTTTATTTTGAATCTTTTTGTACATTCATTTTGAATTTCTGCTAAATTAAATAATAGTGGTGCATTTTCTTTTTGTTTTGATTTCTTTAGTTCTGATATTATTGCTTTTTTTCCTGCTAAACTTGCAATAAATTCTTTTGCTTCATTTTCCTTTTTAAATTCACTATCATTATATAATTTTGGAGATTCAAATAGCTTTGATTTTTCATTTACTCTCCATTCTGCTTTAAATGATCCATCTGTATTTCCAAATTCACCTATTATTTTATAATATTTTGTTTTTACAAAGTTTCTTATTTCTCTTTCTCTTGATACTATCATTCCTAATACACATGTCATTACTCTTCCTACTGAAATTGATATTTTTTCTTCATTTATTTTTGATGCTACTCTTCTTCCATATATTATTGTTAATAGTCTTGAGAAATTTATTCCTATTAAATAATCTTCTTTTGCTCTTAAATATGCAGAGTCTGCTAAACTATCATATTCACTTTGATTTTTTGCTTCTCTTATTCCTCTTTTTATTTCTTCTTCTGTTTGTGAATCTATCCATACTCTTTTTATTTGTGCTTTTGGATTTGGTTTTGCCATCATATATACTAATCTTTGTATATATTCTCCTTCTCTTCCAGAGTCACCTGCATTATATATTTCTTCTACATCTTCTCTTTGTAATAATCTTTGTACTATATTAAATTGCTTTTGTACATTTGGTATTATTTCATATTTCCATTCTGTTGGAATAAATGGTAATGTATCTAATCTCCAAAACTTTAGTTTTTCATCATATACTTCTGGATAACTCATTGTTACTAAATGACCTACACACCATGTTATTATCCAACCATCTGATTCTATGTATCCATCTTTTCTGTTCATATTTATCTTTAATGCTTTGGCAAATTCCATTGCTACAGATGGCTTTTCTGTTATTAGTAGTTTCATTTAGCACGCTCCTTTTCTCATTAATAATACTCTTATTGTTATAACAAATTTGACTCTAAGTGTCAAGGCATGCCTTTTCTATTTTTAAGTATTTTCATATTTTAATGTATCTATTTGAGCTTGCTGAATTTCGTTTTTTTTGCTTCTTTCCATAATGTATAAATCTCATGAATTGCAATAAAAATCAAGAATATTCCAAATAATTTTCTTAATATTCCAACTTCAATATTTACTGAAATAATTGAACCAATTATAGCACCTATAATTCCACAAAGTGAAACATAAATTGCCAATTTTGCATTAATATTTTTATTTCTATAATTTACTATAATTGCTGAAATTGCTGTTGGAATAAAATATATAAGATTTGTTGCTTGTGCAATATGTTGTTCTAATCCTGCAAATGTTGTGAGTAAAAATATTAAAATTGTACCTCCACCCATTCCTATTCCACTAAATATTCCAGATAAACCACCAATTAATATTTGTAACATATCTTTCCTCCAATTTTACAAAACAAATAACATTCTATATGCATAATATAAAATAAAAATTGTAAACAAAATTTTTAAAATATAATCTGGTACTTTTTTTAATATTATTGCACCTATATATCCTCCAAATATTCCTCCTATTGCACATAATAATCCTGAATTCCAATTTATATAATTATTTTTATAGTAGAAAAAACTACTTGCAATTACCATTGCTAACATACAACAAAGTGATGTTGCTCTTGCTTTTTTTGGTTCAATGTCTAACATATAAATAAATGCCGGAACAAGTATCATTCCACCACCAGTTCCAAATAAGCCACATATAATACCTGCTAAGCCTCCAATAACAGCAATTTTTATATTAAAATTTTTTTCATTCATATTTTTATC
>UMKG01015624.1_pt1 | contig 12703 bp, 10 predicted proteins | sample 1966261 | NCBI WGS metagenome assembly UMKG01 (sample SAMEA4836169, study PRJEB28245) | human gut metagenome | biome: gut microbiome; material: fecal sample | place: Denmark | collected 2008 | reverse complement strand
AAAATAATACATTTATTATTCCAGACGGAGTTGTTAATTTTGAAGTAAATATATCATCATATAAAAATATAAAAAAAATAGTACTACCATCGACACTTGAAAATATATCAGTAAATTATTTGCCAACTTCCATAGAGAATGTTGAAGTAAAATTAGGAAATAATAATTTAATAGCAGAAAACAAAATTTTATATAATAAAAATAATGAATTAATAATGTGCTATTCAAAAGAAAAAAATATTACAATACAAGAAGGAATAAAAAAACTAAAAAAATCTTCATTTTATTTTGCAACAAATGCAGAAAAAATTAATTTACCAGAATCATTAGAAAGAATAGAAGATAGTGTATTTTCTAAAAATCAGAGTGTTAAAAATATAAATATAGGAAAAAATGTTAATTATATAAATCCATATTTTAAAGCTAATAATTATAATGGAGTAGTGAATATAGACGAAAATAATCCAATATATAAAGTAGAAAATAATATATTATATATAAAGAAAAATGGAAAAAAAGATCAATTAACAAGAGTTTTATATAAAATAAATTCAACGATAGAAATTGACCCAGAAGTAACCATAATTGGGCCATATGCATTTGATGCTCAAACAGAATTAACTCAGATTGTTATACCAGAAGGTGTTATTACAATAATGAGTGGAGCTTTTTATTATTGTCCTAATTTAATAAAAGTAGAAATACCCAAGACAGTAACTAATATATCTAATAATAGTTTTGCTAATGCAACATCAAAATTAGAAGAAATAATAATACATAATAAAGAAAAATCAATATCTGGTGCGCCTTGGGGAGCAGTAAAAGGAATGAAAGTAGTTAATTGGGTAGGAAAATAAAAAATGATTTGATAAACAGAAAAATAAGTGTTATAATGATGGCAAGAAAATATATTTATAGGAGCTATAATGGAAGATATATATAGAAATGGAAATTATAGGCGAAAAAGTAGTCATCGTTCAAAACATAGTGCAAAAACTGTAAGTTATAGACCACAATATAATAGCAATAATAGAAATAACAAAAATAGAAAACGCCGAAAAAAAGCAAAGAGAATGGAAGAGCCAAAATTAAATAAAAAAAAGGTATTTATGGTAATAGCCATTCCAATATTAATAATCATGTTTATTAATAATAAAAAATGTAAAAACATAGAAGTATCTGGAAAAGGAACAGATATAAAAGAATCACAGTCAACAACTGAAACAAATAATACAAATAATATTAATATGCCAACGCAAACTACTAATACAAGTACAAATTCAACACAAACAACAAATAAAGTAGAAATAACAGATTGGAAATTAAGATTAGCAAATTATGATAATTTATTACCTGAAGACTTTGAAGTTGAATTGGCAAATATAGATAATTCAAAAGACCCAAAGCAATTTGATGCAAGAGCTGTAAAATATTTAAAAGATATGATAAACGCTATGAAAAAAGCTGGAAATACTAATATATGGTGTCAATCCACATATAGAAGTGTAAAAAGGCAAAAAGAATTATATGATGCCAGTGTTCAAAAATACTTAAAACAAGGAAAAACACAAGAAGAAGCGGACAAGCTTACATTAGAATATATTAATAAACCAGGTGGAAGTGATCATAATTTAGGACTAGCAGTAGATTTTAATTATGTTGATAATTCTTTTGCCAAAACATCTGAATACAAATGGCTATTAAAAAATGCAGAAAATTATGGATTTATTTTAAGATATCCTGAAGATAAAGAAGATAAAACAAAAATAGCATATGAATCTTGGCATTGGAGATATGTTGGAGAAGAAAATGCAAAAAGAATGAATGAACTTAATATGTGTTTAGAAGAATATGTAGAATATTTACAAAATGGAAATAAATAAATTGAGAGCTGAGCAGAAAACTAAAATTCTGTATCAGCTTATTTTTTTGCTTATAATATTGACAACTAGAGTAGTCCATGATAATATACTAGTATTAATTCAAAAATTTTAATATATATAATTTTTTATTCAAACTATTTAAAATTCAAATAAAAATAACCAAATATAAAGTAGAAAAGAGGTGAAAGCCTATTGAAAGAAAATAGTATTTTATACGAAGACCTGTTATTGTACAAAGATATATTGCAGTTAAATGATGTTAAAATTGTATCAATGGGAGGAGTAGACAAGAAGAATGACAAAATATTCAAAAAAATATTAAGTGACGAAAAAGAAATGGCAGTTTTTTTATGCCAATTTTTAAAATTAAAAATAAAGCCAAATGAATTAGAAAAGTATAAAAATAGTTTTATAACTCAAAAATATAAATCCAAAGAATCAGATATTGTATATAAGAACAAAAATAAAGATGTTTATTATTTGGTAGAACAACAATCAAAAATAGATAAAAATATGCCAAGAAGAATCTTAAGATATTGTGATGAATTAATAGAAGAAATAAAGGAAGAAAGAAAAATGAAATTATATGAAAATCCAATTATAGTTCCAATTGTTTTGTATACAGGAAAAAAAGATTGGAAAATAGCATTGAATTTTGCTGATACACAAATTCCTAGAGAAAAAGAATATACAGATTATTTAATTAATGTAAAATACAAATTAATAGATTCAAAAAAATATAGTGAAAAAGAATTAAAAAGGAATAATAGCAGAATTGGAATAATGATGTTGATGGAAAATCAAAAAGATAGTAGGACATTAAAAAAATCTATTATAGATATAATAGAAGAAACAAAAGATGAAGAAAAAATAGAATGGTTAAAGGAAGTAACATTATATATATTATCAGATGTTTTAAAACCAAATGAAAGAGAAGAAATTTTAGAATTAATAGAAGAAAGGAAGAAAAATGATATGGATGAATGGATAGAAAGAATAAAAAGAAATGACGAAAAGCAAAGACAAAAATTAATAAAAGAAGCAGTTATGAAAATTGTAAAAAATATGATTCTTAATAATGAAGATGATGAAAAAATTTTAAAATATGCAGATATAACTCAAAATGAATTAGAAAAAATAAAAAGAAAATGTAAATAAATTTAGTCATATTTAAACAAATACATGAATATAATATAAACATAGAGCTTGTATAAAATTTTAACAAATGAAAAGAAAGGAATGTGTTATATGATGCTGAAAAATGTAGAACGGACATTTGAAATTACAAAAGAAAATCAGTATGCAAAAATCACAGTTAAAAACAATCAAATAGTTAAAGTATTAGTAGCAAAAAAAGGAAAGATTTATTTGATTTTTCCAAGTGGAAATTGGCAATACTATGATTCCAAAGAAAATCTTGAAATTATTCCAAGAGGAAAAGGACTATATAATGTAAAAGGTAAATATGAAAGTCCTCTTAAAATGTATTGCAAAGCATGGTCTGTTGAAATCGAGTGTGAAAATATTTGGAGAGAAGTTATGAAATTTGTAAAAGACAGTAAAATAATTTGTTAAAAACAAAGGGAACTCCATAATAGGAGTTCTTTTTGTTGAGAAATTTAAAGTTTCTTATATAATAAAAAAGTCCTATTTTCATAAGAAATAAAAATAATTTTTATAAATTAGCACTTTACTATTGACACTGCTAAAATAAGTGATATAATAACCAAAGATAAAAAAGAAAGAAGGAATTTAAAATGAGTAATAAACAATTTAAAGCAGAATCAAAAAGACTATTAGACTTAATGATAAATTCAATATATACAAATAAAGAAATATTTTTAAGAGAATTAATTTCAAATGCAAGTGATGCAATGGACAAATTATATTATCGTTCATTAACAGATAAAAATTTAAAAATAAATAAAGAAGATTTAAAAATAAAAATTGATATTGACAAAGAAAAAAGAACATTAACAATAACAGATAATGGTTGTGGAATGACAGAAGATGAACTTGATAAAAACCTTGGAACAATTGCAAAAAGTGGATCTTTAGCATTCAAAGAACAAAACGAGAAAAAAGAAGACATTAATATAATAGGACAATTTGGTGTTGGATTTTATTCAGCATTTATGGTAAGTGATGAAGTAAAAGTAGAAAGTAAATCCATAGACAGTGAACAAGCATATTGTTGGACATCAAAAGGTGTAGAAGGATACACAATTGAACCATGTGATAAAAAAGAGGTAGGAACAAAAATCACATTACATATAAAAGAAGATAGTGAAGAAGAAAAATATAGCGAGTTCTTAGAAGAATATAAAATACAATGGATAATAAAAAGATATTCAGACTATATTTCATATCCAATTCAAATGGATGTAGAACATGAGAAAACAAAAGAAGGTTCAAAAGAAACAGAAAAAGTTATTGAAACAGAAACAATAAATTCAATGATTCCATTATGGAAAAAAGATAAAAAAGAAATAAAAGAAGAAGAATATAATGAATTTTACACAGAAAAATTCAATGATTTCCAAGCACCATTAAAAGTAATACATTCATCAGTAGAAGGACAATATAAATATGATGCATTATTATATATTCCATCACATTTGCCATATGATTATTACACAAAAGAATATGAAAAAGGACTTCAATTATATGCAAATGGTGTATTAATAATGGATAAATGTTCAGATTTATTACCAGATTATTTTGGATTTGTAAAAGGATTAGTAGATAGTGATGACTTATCACTTAATATATCAAGAGAAGTATTACAACATGATAGACAATTAAGAGTAATTGAAAAGAATATTGAAAACAAAATAAAATCAGAATTAGAAAATATGTTAAAATCAGACAGAACAAAATATGAAGAATTCTTCAAAGTATTTGGAGTTCAATTAAAATATGGAACATATAGTGATTATGGAATGAACAAAGACAAACTTCAAGATTTATTATTATTCTATTCTTCAACAGAAAAGAAATTAGTAACATTAAAAGAATATGTAATGAGAATGAAAGAAGACCAAAAAGCAATTTATTATGCATCTGGTGAATCAATAGATAAGATAGATTTATTACCACAAGTAGAAATCTTAAAAGACAAAGGATATGAAATATTATATTTAACAGATAATGTTGACGAATTTGTATTCCAAGTTTTAAATAAATATGAAGAAAAGACATTCCAAAATGCTTGTGCAGATAATTTAGATTTAGATTCAAATGAAGAAAAAGAAGAATTGAAAAAAGAAAATGAAGAAAATAAAGATATGTTTACTGCAATGAAAGAAGCATTAAATTCTGAGGTACAAGCAGTTAGATTTACACATAGATTAAAAAATCACCCAGTATGTTTAACAAGTGAAGGTGCAATATCTGTAGAAATGCAAAAAACATTAAATGCAATGCCAAATAATAATCAAAATATTAAAGCACAAACAGTACTTGAAATTAATGCAAATCATGAAATTGCAAATAAATTAAAAGATTTGTATAAAAATGATAAAGATGAATTAAAGAAATATACTCAAATATTATATGCTCAAGCAAGATTAATTGAAGGTTTAAATATTGAAAATCCAACAGAGTTAAGTAATTTAATATGTGAAGTTATGTCTAAATAAATTGAAAGGGGTAAGACTAAAAATCTTATCTCTTTCATTTTATAATAAATTAATAAATATTTTATTGAAAATAGCATAAAATTGTGATAGGATAAATTTGTAAAAAGTAGATTTAAGAATTGCTATGCAATGGAAATTGCTTAGAAATTCTAATAATCCACATATTTATTCTGTACAGAAAAATCACCTACTAGGCGATTTTTCCTACACACTAAAAAGGAGATGATGAAATAATTATGAAAAAATTATTATCAAACTACAAATCAACAATTATATTATTAGTATCAATAATAATAGGAGCAATTGTAGGATTTATATTTAAAGAAAAAGCAACAGTTTTAAGCCCTTTAGGAGACATATTTTTGAATTTATTACTAGTAGTTATAACACCATTAATATTTTTAACAATTACAACATCAATATCAAAAATGAAATCACCAAAAAGACTTGGAAAAATAGTAGGGGCAACATTTTTAGTATTTATAATAACATCAATAATAGCAGTTTTAATAGGATTTGCTAGTACATATTTTATAAAATTAGTAAAGCCAGAAGATGGTGAAAAAATAAAGCAATCATTACAAGAAACAACAGATGAAGAAACACAAGAAAATGAAGAAATAGGAATATTAAAAAGAACAGCAAGTTTGTTAACTGTAAATGATTTTACAAAATTATTATCTAAAGATAATATAATAGCATTATTAGTATTTTCAATTATTTTTGGATTAGCAATAAATATTACAGGAGAAAAAGCAAAGCCTGTTGTAGATTTTTTAGAATCTGCAAATGAAATAATAAATAATGTTGTAAAACTAATAATGTATTATGCTCCAATAGGCTTAGGGTGTTATTTTGCGGCATTAGTTGGAAGCTTTGGAGAAATGATAGTTGTAGGATATTTAAAAACATTTGTAATATATACAATTGTATCAATTTTATATTATTTAATAATATATTCTATATATGCATTTGTTGCAGGAGGCAAAAAGGGAATAAGATTATATTGGAAAAATGTATTGCCAGCTACAGCAACAGCACTTGGAACATGTTCAAGTGCAGCATCAATTCCAGTAAATATAGAATGCAGTAAAAAGATTGGAGTTCCAGAAGATGTTGCAGAAACAGCAATACCATTAGGAACAAGTTTTCATAAAGATGGATCTATAATAGGTTCAGTTTTTAAAATAATGTTTTTAGTATGTTTATTTGGAATGAATGTATCAACAGGAACAGGCATATTAGGAATATTAGCAATAGCTTTAGTATCAACATTATTAGTTACAGCAGTTCCAATTGGTGGAGGAACAATTTCAGAAATGTTAATAATTACAATGCTAGGATGTCCAACAGTAGCATTACCAATATTAACAATAATTGCAACGATAATAGATGCACCAGCAACAATGCTAAATGTAGTTGGAGATACTGCATCATCAATGATGATTTCAAAAATTGTAGATGGTAAAAACTGGCTAAAGAAATAACATTAAAAAAATCAACAAAGGAGGAATACCTGCAAATAGAATGAACAAGGTAATAAAAATAATAGCTATACTTGCAATATTAATATTTGCAGTATACTGGGGAAAAACAATTATATTAAGAATGTTATATAAAACAGATTATAGGCAATATGTAGAAAAATATGCTGAAAAATATGGAGTAGAAAAAGAATTATTGTATGCTGTTATAAAGGTAGAAAGTAAATTCAATCCAAATGCAATATCAAAAAGTAAGGCAAAAGGATTAATGCAAATAATGGATTCAACAGCAAAAGAAATTGCTCAAAAGAATAATATTGAATTAACAGATGAAAATATATTAGATCCAGAAATTAATATAGAAATAGGAACAATATATCTTTCACAATTAATAGAAAAATATAATAGTGTAGAGCTAGCAATAGCTGCATATAATGCAGGACATGGAAATGTTGATAAATGGATTAGTCAAGATACATTAAAAGAAGATGGAACAGATGCAGAGAATATACCATTTAAAGAAACAAATATGTATGTAAGAAAAGTAATGAGAGATTGGAAAATATATAAATCAATCTTAAAATAAAATCACAAAAAGAACATCACTTCATAAAATAATATGAGGTGGTGTTTTTTTATGGCATATTCAGATAGAGAGCTATTAGCAAGAATTGTGCAATGTGAAGCTGGTGGCGAAGGAGACAATGGAATGAAGGCTGTTGCAACATCAATTTTAAATAGGGTAAATGCAACAGAGGGGGAATATGCAAGAGTTTCACAAGGTGGTAATTTAAGAAATATAATATTTCAAAAAGGGCAATATGATTGTGTAAGAGAAACAATAAGAAATCAATATAATTCACAAAATATATATAACATGACTCCAACAGATATTCATTATTATATTGCTGATTGGGCATTGGCTGGTAATAAACTTAATGAAATAGGTGATTGTTTATGGTATTTGAATCCATTTAGACCAACATGTTCATCAACTTTTCCAAGTAATGGTTCTGGAACATTTCACACAAGATATGGAAATCATTGTTTTTATAGACCAACAAGAAAATATTCTCAAACATAGAAAAAAATATTTCAAACTATTGCAATTCACATAAAAAAGTGATAATATAATGACATAATAAAAACGAAGAAAAAGAAGAGTACATTTGAACTATTTGTAGAGAAAAGAAGTCGTGGGCTGAAAGCTTCTTAAATAAAGGCAAATGGAAGGTAGCTTTTGAGTTGATAATCTGAAATAGTAGTAAGATTATTCGTAATACTGCGTTAAAGTAAATTGAGAAATTATCAAAAAGATAATAATTAAGGTGGTACCGTGAGATATAGAACTCGCCCTTATGTGAAAACATAAGAGTGAGTTTTTTGTTCTATAAAGGAGGAATTTTATAATGTTAAAAATAAAATCAAAAAGACAAGGTGCAGAATTAACAAGTATCTTAAAAGATGGAAACGAAATGTTATTTGATGGAAAAACATTTTGGAATAGACAATCACCAATATTATTTCCAATAGTGGGACAAATAAAAGAGGGAAAAACACAAATAGAAGGAAAAATATATGAAATGTCTCAACATGGATTTGCAAGAGATATGGAATTTCAAGAAATAGAAGAAAATCATTATATATTAAAATATAATGAACAAACATTAAAAAAATATCCATATAAATTTGAATTACATGTTATATATAAGATTGTAGGAGATGCACTTCAAGTAACTTATGAAGTAAAAAATATAGATAATAAAAAAATATATTTTGGTATAGGAGCACATCCTGCATTTAGATGTGATTATAGTACAGGAGATTATGAGATATTATTTGAACAAAATGAAGAAAATATAGAATTTTTGAAATTAAGAAATGGATTAATAGATATAGAAAATGCCACAAATATCTTAGAAGAAAATAAGATTCATCTAACAGAAAATATATTTGATAATGATGCAATAATAATGAAAAATATAAAATCAAATAAAGTAATATTGCAAAATAGAAATACTAATAAAAAAATATTAGAATTTGACTTTACAGATTTTCCATATTTAGCATTATGGTCAAAAAAAGGAGCACCATTCGTCTGTATAGAACCATGGCAAAACACAGCAGATAAGATTGATAGTAATCAAATTTATAAAGAAAAAGAAAATATTTTATCAATAGAACCAGATGAAATATATTCTTGTAAATATATTGTTAAATTTTATTAAAAAGGAGAGAAAAGATATGAGTAATCATAAATTAATGGATAAATATAATCCAAAAGAATTTGAAGAAAATTTATATAATGAATGGGAAAAGAAAGGCTATTTCAAGCCATCAATGGATAAAAGAAAAGAAAGCTTTTGTATAGTAATGCCACCACCAAATGTAACAGGAAAATTACATATGGGACATGCATTAGATGGAACAATGCAAGATATGTTAATAAGATATAAAAGAATGTGTGGATATAACACATTATGGGTACCAGGAACAGACCATGCAGCAATTGCAACAGAAGTAAAAGTTGTAGAAAAAATGAAAAAAGAAGAAGGATTAACAAAAGCTGATATAACAAGAGAACAATTTTTGGAAAGAGCATGGGCTTGGACAAAAGAATATGGAGGAACAATCCAAAAACAACAACGTAAATTAGGTTGTTCATGTGATTGGGAACGTTCAAGATTTACAATGGATGAAGGATTATCACAAGCTGTATTAGAACAATTTGTAAATTTATATAAAAAAGGACTAATATATAAAGGAACAAGAATGATAAACTGGTGTCCATCTTGTCATACATCATTATCAGATGCAGAAGTTGAATTTGAAGAAGAACCATCACATTTATGGCATATAAGATATCAAATAAAAGGAACAGACAGATATGTAATAGTTGCAACAACAAGACCTGAAACAATGCTAGGAGATAGTGCCGTTGCAGTACATCCAGAAGATGAAAGATATAAAGATATAATTGGAAAAACATGTATATTACCAATTATGAATAAAGAAATTCCAATAATTGCAGATGACTTTGTAGAAAAAGACTTTGGAACAGGTTGTGTAAAAATAACACCAGCACATGATATGAATGACTATCAAGCAGGATTAAGACATAATCTAGAAATAGTAGAAGTATTTGATGATTCATCAATAATGGGAGATTTAGTACCAGAATATAAAGGATTAACAACATTAGAAGCACGTAAATTAATAGTAAAAAAACTAGAAGAAATAGGTGCACTTGTTAAAACAGAAGATTACACACATAATGTTGGAAAATGCTATAGATGTCATAATACAGTAGAACCAAGAATATCAAATCAATGGTTTGTAAAAATGAAAGAATTAGCAGAACCAGCAATAAAAGCAGTTAAGGAAGATGATATAAAATTTATTCCAAAGAGATATGAAAAAACATATTTTAACTGGATGGAAAATATTCAAGATTGGTGTATATCACGTCAATTATGGTGGGGACATAGAATACCAGCATATTATTGTGATGAATGTGGACATATAAATGTAAGCAAAACAGCACCAGAAAAATGTGAAAAATGTGGTTCAACAAAATTACATCAAGATGAAGATTCTCTTGATACATGGTTTAGTTCAGCATTATGGCCATTCTCAACACTTGGCTGGCCTAATATGGATAGTGATGATTTAAAAACATTTTATCCAACAAATGTATTAGTAACAGGATATGACATAATATTCTTCTGGGTAGCAAGAATGATATTTTCTGGATTAGAATGTATGAAACAAAAACCATTTAGTGATATATTAATACATGGTATTGTAAGAGATAGCCAAGGTAGAAAAATGTCAAAATCATTAGGAAATGGAATAGACCCATTAGAAGTTATTGATCAATATAGTACAGATGCATTAAGATTTTCATTGGTTTTAGGAATTTCAGCAGGAAATGACATAAGATATATGCCAGAAAAACTAGAACAAGCCTCAAACTTTGCAAATAAATTATGGAATGCTGCAAAATTTGTATTAATGAATTTAGATGGTGTTGAAAAATTACCAAAATTAGATGAAATTGATACAGCAAAATTGGCTAAAGAAGATAAATGGATAATATCAAAATTAAATACATTATCAAAAGAAGTAAATGAAAACATTACAAATTATGATTTAGGAGTTGCAACACAAAAAATATATGACTTTATATGGAATGAATTCTGTGATTGGTATATAGAGATTGTAAAAACACGTTTATATGGTGATGATAAAGAAAGCAAATTAATGGCACAAGTAACATTAAATGAAGTATTAATGAATTCATTAAAATTATTACACCCAATTATGCCATTTATAACAGAAGAAATATATTTACAATTATTTAATATTGATGAAAGTATAATGATTTCAAAATTCCCACAATTTGATGAAAAATATAATTTTAAAGCTGATGAAGAAGAAATTGAAAAATTAAAAGAAATAATTATAGGAATTCGTAATTTAAGAGCAAGTTCAAATGTACATCCATCAAAAAAGACAGAATTAATATTTGTAACAACAAAATATGAAGATTTAATAAATCAATCTGAAGGATTTTTAAAGAAATTAGGATATAGTGAAAATATCAAAGTTCAAGAAAACAAAGAAGGAATTGCACAAAATGCATTATCAATCATAACAGATGGGATTGAATTATATATACCATTTGAAGAACTTGTTGATATTGAAGAAGAAAGAAAACGTATGGAAGAAGAAAAGAAAAAAGTTATTGCTGAAATTGAGAGAGCAAGTAAAATGCTTTCAAATCCAGGATTTGTTAATAAAGCTCCAGAAGTTAAAATTAATGAAGAAAAAGCAAAACTTGAAAAATATCAAAATATGTTAAAAAATCTTGAAGAAAGATTAAAATAATTAATTAGAGCACATAATTTTATGTGCTCTTTTTAGTTATATTTATTATATTAACAGCATATTATAATTTAGTATGAAAGAGAAAGGATGATATTAAATTATGATAGAAGAAAGAAAAAGTACGACAATTAATCAAAACATTGTTCAAAATATAGTATTAGAAAATAGAGAAAAGCTTAATGTATCGGGAGTAAATGATGTATTAAGTTTTGATGATCAAGTAGTAATGATAGATACAGAATTAGGATTACTTACAGTAAAAGGAGAAAATATTAGAATAAATAAATTAAGTTTAGATACATCAGAAGTAATAGTTGATGGAGAAATTTCAAGCCTAACATATAGTCAAAAAGTACCAGAAAAAAATGGAGGAACATCATTATTAAGCAAAATCTTTAAATAAAAGAAAGGCATAAAATGGTAGAAAATCAAACATATTTATTTATAGTTTTTTCATTAACAGGAATTGGATTAGGAGTGTTATTTGACTTTTTTAGAGCATTAAGGAAAACATTTAAAACACCAGATTTAGTTACATACCTAGAAGATATAATATATTGGATATTAGCAGGAATAATTGTATTATATAATATATGGTTCTTTAATGATGGAGAAATCAGAATATATATGATATTAGGAATATTGATAGGAGCAGTAATATATACATTAACATTGAGTACAATATTTATAAAAATAAATTATTTTATAATGAGTAAAATAAAAATAATATTGACATTTATCAGCAAAATCTTCAAAATTCCAATAAAATTTATTAATAATATATTAAATAAATTAAAAAAACTAA
>UMKG01007847.1_pt1 | contig 12769 bp, 9 predicted proteins | sample 1966261 | NCBI WGS metagenome assembly UMKG01 (sample SAMEA4836169, study PRJEB28245) | human gut metagenome | biome: gut microbiome; material: fecal sample | place: Denmark | collected 2008 | reverse complement strand
TTGGTGTTTCCATCAAGCCTGCAACTCCGGTAAATGATATCAGTCACATGCTTGAGGATGTGGATATGGTTTTGGTGATGACTGTTCAGCCTGGCTTTGGCGGACAGAAATATATGGACGAGTGTACAGAGAAGATTCAGGAACTGAGAGAACTGATCGACAAAGAGAATCTGAATGTGGATATTGAGGTTGACGGTGGAATCAATGAGGGTACCATAGAGACTGTTATGAAAGCTGGTGCCAATATCTTTGTTGCCGGATCCTGGGTATTCGGCGGTGATATTGCCCGGAATGTCCGCCATATTCAGAAACAGATCGAAGAGATTGGTGACAGGATTGAGTGAGAGATAGAATGATAGATACAGTAATCGTAAGCGGGGGCATGATCCAGAAAGATTTTGCCCTCGATTTTATAAGAAAAATAGAAGAAGAGCGAAAAGGAAAGAAGCTGCTTTTGTTGGCGGCTGACAGAGGACTGGATTTCTTTCGGGAAACAGGTCTTGTCCCGGATATTGTGGACGGTGATTTTGACAGTTTATCAAGTGATGGAAAGGCATATCTGGAGAGTCTTGACCATACAGAAATTGTCAGACTGAATCCTGAAAAGGATGATACAGATACCCAGTCTACTTTAAATCTGGCAATAAGAAGAGGGGCAAAGAATATTCTTATTCTTGGCGCAACTGGTGGAAGACTGGATCATTTTATTGGAAACATGGGACTTTTGGGATATGGCAGACAAAAGGGTGTCAATGTGATCCTGGCAGATGCTCAGAATTACATTTGTCTTGTGGAAAATGGCTGTATTATTCGAAAAGACAGTCAATTCGGAAAATATGTTTCCTTTTTCGCAGCCGGTGAAACGGTTGAAGGCCTTACTTTGAAAGGGTTTAAATACCCATTGGATCATTACCGCCTTACTACAGATAACTGCGGCCGCACCGTTAGCAACGAGATTCAGGAAGAAAAGGCCAAGATACTCTACGAAAAAGGCAGTCTTCTTATGATCATGTCCAGAGATTTGAAATAAATGATGTATTACGAAAGAGAAACACTTCATATTCAATTGGAAATATGAGGTGTTTTTCAAATTTATCAGATTGTCCAGAGCTTTTGTCTTGATGGAAAGAGTTGGGTATGCTAAAATAAAAAGATGTATAGAGAAGACAATATGGGGCCGGAAATATATCATATTTTTATTGTTTGTGGTATAATAGCAAAAGAATGGCGTAAAGAAATGTCAAACGCCCCTAAAAATAAGGAGAAATAGGATAAAATGAAATTAGGTATCGTTGGACTTCCAAATGTAGGAAAAAGTACACTTTTTAATTCCCTGACAAAGGCAGGTGCAGAATCTGCGAACTATCCCTTCTGTACCATTGACCCGAATGTGGGAGTTGTTACTGTGCCGGATGAAAGACTTGCACTGCTTGGTGATTTTTATCATTCCAAGAAAGTGACACCGGCTGTTATAGAATTTGTTGACATTGCAGGACTTGTAAAGGGCGCTTCTAAGGGAGAGGGTCTTGGAAACCAGTTCCTTGCAAACATCCGTGAAGTCGATGCAATCGTTCATGTAGTACGCTGCTTTGAGGATACCAATGTGATCCACGTAGATGGAAGCATCGATCCGATCCGTGATATTGAGACTATTAACCTGGAGCTTATTTTCTCTGATCTTGAGATCCTGGAGAGAAGAATTGCAAAGGTTACCAAGACTGCCCGTATGGACAAAGAAGCTGCCAAAGAGCTTGATTTCCTTCAGAAGATCAAGAAATGGCTGGAAGACGGCAAGATGGCAATCACTATGGAACTGGAAAATGAGGATGAGGAAGCATGGATGGGAACATACAATCTGCTCACTCAGAAACCGGTAATTTACGCTGCAAATGTGGCAGAGGACGATCTTGCAAATGATGGTGCTGACAATGCGCATGTACAGGCTGTAAGAAAATATGCTGCAGAGCAGAACAGTGAAATTTTTGTAATCTGTGCTCAGATCGAGGAAGAGATTTCCGAACTGGATGAGGATGAGAGAAAAATGTTCCTGGAGGATCTTGGACTCAAGGAATCAGGACTTGAGAAGCTGGTAAAGGCAAGTTATCATCTTCTTGGACTTATGAGCTTCCTGACCTCCGGAGAAGATGAGACCAGAGCATGGACCATCAAGATTGGAACCAAGGCTCCGCAGGCTGCTGGTAAGATTCATTCTGATTTTGAACGTGGATTCATTAAAGCTGAGGTAGTAAACTATCAGGATCTTCTTGACTGTGGCTCCTATGCAGGTGCAAGAGAAAAAGGTCTTGTAAGAATGGAAGGTAAGGATTACGTAGTACAGGATGGCGATGTGATCTTATTCCGTTTCAATGTCTGATAAGTAATAGAAACAGAGGGATAGCATAAATGTCAATTCAGTTTCCGAATCTGGGAATAAACCTGGATTATGTGGGGAAATCCATTCAAATATTTGGATTTGAGATTACATTTTTTGGCCTTGTAATAGCTCTGGGAATGCTTCTGGGAATGGGATTTGTGATTCTGGAAGCGAAGCGCTGCGGCGAGAATAAAGACGATTATCTGGAAATGATGATCATATCCCTGCTTCTGGGTGTGGTCGGATCCAGAATGCTTTATGTTTTATGTTCCTGGAATCTTTATAAGGGCAATATTATTGAAATCTTTAATGTGAGAAATGGCGGACTTACATTCTACGGCGGTCTGTTTGGAGGAATGCTGGGAGTTGCCATTTACTGCGGCGTGCGCAGAAAATCTTTTATGCAGATGGCAGATACTGCCAGCATGGGAATCGTTATTGCGCAGATAATAGGAAGGTGGGGAGATTTCTTTAACAGGGAATCTTTCGGTGAGTATACCAACAGCATATTTGCAATGCAGCTCCCTTTATCTGCTGTGCGTTCCAGCGAAGTGACATCTGCAATGAGGGAAAATCTGGAGACAATAGGTGGAACTTCTTATATTCAGGTACATCCGGTTTTCTTATACGAGAGTCTTTGGTGTCTGCTTTTGTTTCTCCTGATGCTTGTGTGGAAGCGCAAAAAACATTTCCACGGAGAAGTGTTTCTGAAATATCTGGCAGGGTATGGTCTCGGACGATTTTGCATAGAACTTCTTCGAACAGACAAGCTTATGATTCCGGGAACTTCTGTTGGAATTTCCCAGCTGATCTCAGCAGCAATGTTTGTAATCTGTGCTATGATCGCAGTTGTGGAAGAAACCATGGCGAAAAAGAGGGCGGCAAGGCGCAGACGCAGGAGAGAACAGGACTATGAAGCGCAGGAAAGAGCAGCCAGAGAAGCTGAAGCAGAAGAGTACAGAGACCGGCTCAGACTGGAGAGAGCTTTTGCAGATGGAGATGCCGCAGGTGTTCGGGAAGTCTATAACGGAACAGCATCTGCTTATGAACATGATTCCGAAGAATCAGAAGAAACTTCGTCTGTGGAAGAAGAGCATCCGGAAGAAAATTCTCGGGATGAAGAGAACACAGAGAAAATCGTGGAAGAGGAAAATTCAGTTGCTGAGGATTTCTATGAGGAGGACTCAGAGAAAGATACAGAAGAAATTTCTGAGGAGGAAGCCTTTCCAGAAGCTTCCGGTACAGAAAATCATGTGGAAGAAAATGCCAGGATTTCTGAAGAAGAAACTGTTGCGGCGAAGAATCCGACAGCTTCAGAAGAAGATGAATGGTTGTATAGCCAGCCGCGCAGATTTGCGAAAAAACCTGCCCATGAGCAGGAAGATTGATCATATGATTGTCAGATATCTGAATCTGGTCTGAATAAAACGTCATTTTGGTGGGAGCGAATCCCACTGAAGTGGCGTTTTTTGTGTGTAATAGGAAATTTTGCTGGAATTTTCGGTGATATAAAAAGTCCTGCAGGGCAGGATTTATTTGTATATAAAAATTTTTTGACTGCATTTCCGCTGTTTGTAAGGACTTTGTAACAGAATTATGTAATAGATTTCATAATTTCCCACTTGTAATTTAGGGGCAAATGGGTTAGAATGGGTTCATAAGTGGTAGGAAGTGGAGAAAAGTGGTGACAAATGGGGACGAAGTGGCAGAACTTCCATTTGTTTCCCGTCATGAGATACGAGGGGGAGACTCGTATTTCACGAGAGTAGGTGAGTTTTTATGTTCATGGGCGAGTACAATCACACAATCGACGCGAAGGGGCGTTTGATCATCCCGGCGAAATTTCGGGAACCTTTAGGTGAGGAATTTGTTCTTACCAGAGGACTTGATGGTTGTCTTTATATTTATCCTATGGATGAATGGGAAGCCTTTGAAGAGAAACTCCGTGCATTACCACTTACAAATAAAGACGCTAGAGCCTTTTCGCGCTTCTTTGTTGCAGGTGCAACAACATGTGAACTGGACAAGCAGGGGAGAATTCTCGTACCACAGACGTTACGTGAGTTCGCTGGTCTGGAGAAAGATGTTATTCTGGCTGGAAACTTAAGCAGAGTAGAAGTCTGGAGCAAGGAGAAATGGAGCGAGAATTGCAATTATGACGATATGGACAGCATTGCTGCCGACATGGAGAACATGGGAATCGTCATCTGAGCATAAAATAAGCGAGAAATCCAACAGGAGACGGAAATGGAATTTAAACACAAATCTGTATTACTGGACGAGACCGTTGGCGGGCTGAATATTAAGCCGGATGGAATCTATGTGGATGGCACTTTGGGCGGCGCAGGACATGCCATTGAGGTATGCAGGAAACTTTCTGCCAAGGGGAGATTTATTGGTATAGATCAAGACCAGGATGCGATAATTGCTGCGAGTGAACGGCTTGCCGCCTTTGACCAGGTGACAATCATTCGCAGCAATTATTGTTACATGGTACAGGAGCTTGCCGCAAGGGGAATTCACAAGGTTGATGGTATTGTTCTGGATTTGGGAGTATCCTCCTATCAGCTGGACAATGAGGAACGTGGATTTACCTATCGGGTAGATGCACCTCTTGACATGCGCATGGATCAGAGACAGACACAGACTGCCAGTGACATTGTTAACGGTTATGAAGAAAGAGAACTGTATCGCATTATCCGCGATTACGGTGAAGATAAATTTGCGAAAAATATCGCGAAACATATAGTAGCAGCAAGACAGCAGAGCCCCATTATGACAACGGGCCAGCTTACACAGATCATCCGGGAATCCATACCTATGAAGATACAGGCAGCAGGAGGCCATCCGGCTAAGCGTACGTTCCAGGCAATCAGAATTGAGCTGAATAAGGAACTGGATGTTCTTCGTGATTCACTTGATGGGATGATTGATCTTCTGGATGATGGCGGAAGGCTTTGCATTATTACGTTCCATTCACTGGAAGACAGAATTGTAAAAACAATTTTTCGAAAAAATGAGAACCCGTGTACCTGTCCACCGGATTTTCCGGTATGTGTGTGCGGAAAGAAATCCAAGGGGAGAGTTATCACAAGGAAGCCAATTCTTCCAAGTGATGAAGAAATGGAAGAAAACCCGCGTTCTAAGAGTGCTAAGCTTAGAATTTTTGAAAAAAAAGTTTAAAAGAAGGGTAAAAAATGGCGGAGACAGGCAGACATACGAATACTGTGTCAGGTAAAAGACGTCCACAAAATGTGTATGTTGATGGCAACACTGTCCGAAAAGTCCAGGAAGTTCCTGAGCGGAGAGAGTACCGTCAGCCAGAGCATTCTGTTCGTAAAAATAAGGCAAAACCAGAGCTGACCACACCAGAGCAGCAGGTCCGGGGGAACAAGCCGCTTAGTAAGGCAGCCAGGAGAAACCGTGCGAAAGCCAATAATATGAACCGTAATTTTGCCATATTTCTGGCTGCACTTGGTATCCTTATTGTGTTTTGCAGTATTAATTATCTGAAATTGAAAACAGAATGCACCAGTAAAAGAAGCCAGCTGGCCACTCTTGAATCCCAACTGGCCGAGCTGAAAGAAGACAACGATGCATATGAGAGCCAGGTGACTTCAAGTGTTGACCTTGAAAGAATCCGGAAAATCGCCATCGGACGTCTGGGCATGAAATATCCAAGCAACCAGCAGACAGAAACCTATGCGACTGAAGGCGGCAGCTACGTAAGACAGTATCAGGACGTGACCGGGAAGTAATGGGAATGAAGGCAGGTGTTTGATTGACTACTCTGAGAAGAAAAACAAAAAGAAAACCTATAAAAAAAATAAATCACAGTATGAAAAAAAAGCTGTCAATACTGCTCTTTTGCGTATTGGGAGCTTTAATCGTTTTATTGGGAGTTATCACTTATATTAATTTTCAAAGTGGTGACAAGTATAAGAAACAGGTGCTGAGTCAGGCTCAGCAAAAATACCAGAATCGCACAATGCCAGCGAAACGAGGGACAATCTATGATCGAAATGGCAACATTCTGGCAACGAGCAACAAGGTGTATAATGTTGTACTGGACTGTAAAGCTGTAAATTCAGATGAGGATTATCTGGATCCTACGGTGAATGCTCTGGTTACCATATTTGGCCTTGATGAAGGAGAACTCCGTACCAGGCTTACTTCTGATAAGACCAGGGAGAGTCAGTATCAGATCGTGAAAAAGCAGGTCTCCATGGATGATAAGAAAGCATTCGAGGATTACTGCAGCATACCAGATGATACGGAAATGACCAGGGAAGAAATTCAGGAGAAAAACAATATCCAGGGTGTATGGTTTGAAGAAGATTACCTGAGAGTCTATCCATATAATGAGCTGGCCTGTGATACGTTGGGATTTACTTTTTCCCGAGATACTGCGGACTATGGAATTGAGGGCTACTACAATAGCAGCCTGACAGGAATTGATGGCCGACAGTACGGATATTTCAGTGATGATTCTAATGTGGAGCAAACCATTATCGAAGCTTCTGACGGAAACAGTCTGGAGCTTAGCCTTGATCTTGGAACACAGCAGATTGTGGAAAAATGGGTAAATGCCTTTAAGAAATCTACTGGCGCCAAAAATATAGGAGTGATCGTGGAAGACCCTTCAAGTGGTGAAATCCTTGCCATGGATGGGGGCGACCGATATGATCTTAATGATCCACGTAATCTGTCTTCCTTATATTCAGCAGATGAGATTGCTGCTATGAATGACAGTGAGACCATGGATGCTCTAAGCGCCATGTGGAATAACTTTTGTGTAACCGACATTTACGAACCTGGTTCTGTTGTGAAGCCCATTGTTATGGCAGCTGCTCTGGAACAGGGAAAAATATCCACCAGTGATACCTTCTATTGTGATGGTTACCAGAATTTTGGTGTGCCAGGAAATATGACCACCATCAAATGTGCAAATATTTACGGACACGGAATGGAAACCCTTGCGGAAGTAATCGCAAATTCCTGTAACGATGCCATGATGCAGATTGGTGCAAAGATGGGAGTTGAAAATTTTCTGAAAGCACAGAGTACTTTCAATTTCGGAAGCCGGACAGGAATCGATCTTCCAAATGAGGGATATGGTATTATGCATACTGTTGATACCATGCATGAGACAGAGCTTGCGTGTTCTGCATTTGGTCAGGGATTCAGCTGTACTATGATCCAGGAAATCAATGCAATGTGTTCGGTCATCAATGGCGGCTACTATTATCAGCCACATCTTGTGACAAAAGTCAAAGACGCCAGCGGTGCAACTGTGAAGACAATCAGCCCGCTTCTTCAGAAGCAGACTATTTCTTCCAGCATTTCCGCTGATATCAGAAGCTATATGCAGGCCAGTGTAGAGCAGGGTACCAGTATGACGTCAAAGGTACAGGGTTACAGCTCAGGCGGTAAAACAGGAACTGCGGAGAAATTCCCCCGTGGAAATGGTAAATACGTGGTTTCCTTTATCGGATTTGCCCCGGTTGATGACCCGCAGGTTCTGATTTATGTGGTAATTGACGAGCCAAATGTAGAGGATCAGGCCAGCAGTATTTATCCACAGTATGTGGCACAGGCAATTCTTTCCGAGCTTCTGCCATACATGAATATTCAGCCCGATCAGTCTACAGACGGAACTGTTCCGGAGACAGAGCTTTGGGAGAAATTTAATGGTCATGTAAATACTATATCTGACAGTCAGATTGATGAAAATGGAAATCTGGTGGATGAAGAGGGCAACCTCATTGACTGGGATGGCAATCGGATTGACGAAAATGGTTACCTGCTGAATAGTGACGGAAGTTATCAGATCAATGCAAACGGAGAGTATATAAAATCTGCTAACCTTGATGGAATCAGCGATTCCTACACTGGTTCAGCCGGGGAAACTCTGCCGGAGGCTGTTTCTGATACCAATGTTCCGGGACCTCCGGAAGATAACACGGATCCCATTGAGGATAACAATATGGAGAGTGAAGGCCTGACTAACGAGGAAGCCGGACTGGATTAGAAATACTGTCCATAGGTGGCATAGTATTGGCAGGAAATAAAAAACGGACTGTTCACCATAATACAACACATACCTCCATCTGAAATTAGCATATATTAGTTATGATGATTTCAGATGGGGATTTTTTATGAAAAAAACCATGACCTTTCACAGGAAAAAAATATGGATGGTTTTTCTTGTATGTGCACTTATGCTTCTGGGACTTGTGGGAAGGCTTGTTTACCTGATGGGGGTTCGGTCGGATTACTATTACCAGAAAGCGGAAGAACTTCATGAAAGAGAACGAGTCATTAAGGCTGCAAGAGGACAGATACTGGATGCAAAAGGGAGGATTCTGGCAGATAATAAAACTGTATGTACTATTTCCGTTATTCACAGTCAGATTAAGGACCCACAGAAGGTTATTGAGGTCTTGTCAAAAGAGTTGGAAATAGATACTGACACAGTGCGTAAAAAAGTTGAAAAAATATCTTCAATTGAACGAATTAAGACAAATGTGGAAAAATCTGTGGGAGATGTGATACGTGGGTATGAACTGGATGGTGTGAAAGTGGATGAGGATTATAAGCGGTATTATCCTTACGGATCTCTGGCTTCCAAGGTTCTGGGATTTACAGGCGGTGACAATCAGGGGATAATTGGCCTGGAAGTGAAATATGAGGAAATTTTAAAGGGACAGGCGGGAAAAATCCTGACCACAACAGATGCCAGAGGCGTGGAAATCGACCAGATCGGAGAAAGCAGGGAAGATCCGGTGGCAGGGGAAAACCTGAAAATCAGTCTGGATGTGGATCTGCAGCAGTATGCTCAGCAGGCGGCCCTGAAAGTAATGGAAGAAAAACAGGCTGCGCGTGTTTCCATACTTCTTATGAATCCGCAGAACGGAGAAATTTATGTATGTGTTAATGTGCCGGAATTTGATCTGAACGATCCTTTTATATTGAATACGGACGTGGACACTTCAGGACTGAATGAACAGGAAAAACAGGATCTTCTGAACCAGATGTGGAGAAATCCCTGCCTGAACGATACATATGAGCCCGGTTCTACCTTTAAGATCATTACCATGTCTGCAGGTCTGGAGGCTGGCGTGGTTTCCGTAAATGACAGATTTTTCTGTCCGGGGTATAAGCTGGTGGATGACAGGCGGATTCACTGTGCAAGGAGAACAGGACACGGTTCCCAGAGCTTTGTGGAAGGTGCCCAGAATTCCTGCAATCCGGTTTTTATTGAAGTGGGTCTGAGACTTGGGGTGGAAAACTATTATCATTATTTCAAGGAGTTTGGACTTTTGAAGAAGACAGGTGTAGATCTGCCGGGAGAGGCTGGAACGATCATGCATAAAATGGAAAATATGGGGAATGTGGAGCTGGCAACAGTTGCTTTTGGCCAGTCTTTTCAGATTACGCCAATTCAGCTGGCGACCACAGTCAGTTCTCTGATCAATGGGGGGAGGCGGATCACACCTCATTTTGGGGTATCCGTTCTGAGCTCAGATGGCACCAGCGGAAGAAAGCTGGAATATCCGGTGGAAACGGGGATTATTTCGGAAAAAACATCAGAGACAGTAAGAGGAATTCTGGAGAAAGTAGTGTCAGAAGGTTCCGGAAGAAATGCCCGGATTGAGGGATGCACAGTAGGGGGCAAGACAGCTACTTCCCAGACTTTGCCAAGAAGTGCCAACCGGTATATTTCCTCCTTTCTTGGCTTTATGCCTGCGGAAGATCCGCAGATCCTGGGGCTTTGCATTATACATGACCCGCAGGGCGTGTATTACGGAGGAACCATTGCGGCACCTGTGATAAAGAATATTTTTGAGGCGGTGCTAGAGCGTGTTTGAAAAATCATTCCAGCAATCTGCACGCCCCACTTTGCGGAAGATTTCACCCGAATTTGGTTGCCGTAGCCCGCTACGGCGCCCTCATCCGGGCAAAATCTCCCACAAATTGTGACGCACATCTTGTAGAAAGCCTTTTTCAAACACGCTCTAAATCAGAAAAAAGAAAGCTAAGCTTCGGTGACCGGTCAGACTGTGAGCAAGGAGAAGTATGTTACCGGTCACGAGGTAAGTAGTAAACAATGTAGGGATATTATCTTGCAAAAACCAAGCTATGGGTTGATAAATAAGGGGAAAAGCTTTATACTATAAGATGCTTTAAAAAGTTTAGAGCGTGTTTGAAAAGGGTTTCTGCAAGATGTGTGTCACACTTTGTGCGGAATGCTTTTTTAAACAGACTCTGGAACGAAAAAAACGAAAGAATTAAAGAGGTGTGAGGATGGAATTTCATATTGTGATCCCGGTGCTGATTTCCTTCGCAATCAGTGCAGTATTAGGACCTGTTATCATTCCTTTTCTGCGTAAGCTGAAAATGGGACAGACAGAGAGAACAGAGGGCGTACAGTCGCATCTGAAAAAGGCCGGAACTCCGACTATGGGCGGCGTGATCTTTCTGATATCCACGATTATTACTTCATTGTTTTATGTAAAAGATTATCCCAAAATTATCCCGGTTTTGTTCCTGACTCTGGGATTCGGACTGATCGGTTTTCTGGATGATTATCTGAAGGTAGTCCTTAGAAGATCTGACGGACTTCTCCCATGGCAGAAATTTCTGCTTCAGGTAGTGGTAACTGGTATTTTCACTTTCTACCTGCTTCGATATACAGATGTGTCCCTGACCATGCGCATTCCGTTCTGGGGAGGACATTATCTGAATCTTGGCTGGCTGGCTGTACCAGTGCTGTTCTTTGCAGTGATCGGAACTGTAAATGGCGTAAACTTTACTGACGGTGTAGACGGTCTTGCTACCAGCGTTACCCTGATCGTAGCCGTATTCTTCACGGTTGTATCCATTGGAACCCAGTCCGGTATCGAGCCTGTCACCTGTGCGGTTATCGGCGGACTGATGGGATTTTTACTTTACAATGTATATCCGGCAAGTGTATTCATGGGTGATACAGGATCTCTGGCACTTGGCGGATTTGTGGCAGGTGTGGCTTATATGCTGCAGATGCCTCTGTTCATACTGATCGTGGGCCTGATCTATCTGGTCGAGGTACTGTCCGTTATGATCCAGGTAACCTATTTCAAAGCAACACATGGCAAACGTATTTTCAAAATGGCGCCTATCCATCATCATTTTGAGCTTTGCGGATGGTCAGAAGCCAGAGTAGTTGCAGTGTTTACCATTGTGACTGCAATTATGTGCCTGATCGGACTTTTAGCCCTGTAAGAGCTGCCTGAAAAGGGAGAATTCCGGGGCATCCATTGCAAGGCATTAAGGAGGAAATAAATCATGGAATTAAAAGGAAAAAAAGTTCTGGTTTTCGGAGCCGGAAAAAGCGGTATCGGCGCAGCTGATCTTCTGAATGCAGTTGGTGCCTGCCCGGTTCTCTACGATGGAAAAGCAGATCTGGATAAAGAGAGCGTATTACATAAAATCAGTGGAAATTATGAACTTCCCATCTATGCAGGAGAGCTGCCGAAGGAAGTTCAGGAAAGCCTGGACCTTGTGGTATTAAGTCCTGGAGTTCCCACAGATCTTCCAATTGTAAAAGGTTTTTATGATCAGGGACTTCCTGTATGGGGCGAGGTTGAACTGGCTTATCAGACGGGAAAGGGTGAAGTTCTTGCAATTACCGGAACAAACGGAAAAACTACAACAACAGCCCTTCTTGGAAAAATCATGTCAGATGCACGCCCATCTGTATTTGTTGTTGGAAATATTGGAACTCCGTATACTTCCAAGTCACTGGAGATGACCGATGAGACTGTCACGGTTGCAGAGATCAGCAGCTTCCAGCTTGAGACTATCTGGAAATTTGCTCCAAGGGTAAGCGCCATTTTGAATATCACAGAGGATCATCTGAACCGTCATCATACAATGGCTGAGTATATCCGCGTGAAAGAGCTGATCACCAGCAACCAGGGTCCGGAGGATGTATGTGTGCTGAATTATGAGGATGAAATCCTTCGTGAATTTGGCAAAAGCATTGTGCCAAAGGCTGTATATTTTTCCAGTGCAAGAGAACTTGAACAGGGTATTTTCCTGAGAGGAGACCAGATTATTCTTCGTACAGAGAAAGAGGAGATTCCGGTTGTGAGAACAGGAGAACTGAAGCTTCTTGGTACACACAATTTTGAGAATGTAATGGCAGCAGTGGCCATGGCTTACTACGCAGGTGTTGATATGGATAGCATCCGTAGGAGTATCTGTGAGTTTACAGCCGTGGAGCACAGAATTGAGTATGTAACTGAGAAAAAAGGTGTAGCATATTACAACGATTCAAAGGGAACCAACCCGGATGCGGCTATTAAGGGAATCCAGGCAATGAACCGTCCGACTCTTCTGATCGGCGGCGGA
>UMKG01047169.1_pt1 | contig 12795 bp, 7 predicted proteins | sample 1966261 | NCBI WGS metagenome assembly UMKG01 (sample SAMEA4836169, study PRJEB28245) | human gut metagenome | biome: gut microbiome; material: fecal sample | place: Denmark | collected 2008 | reverse complement strand
CCGCCGCTGAGGCGGACGGGAACCAGCGCTGCGCAGCCTGCCGCACCAAACCAAACACTGCCAAAATCAGCAGCCAGGCCATCACGATCATGGCCAAGCTGGGCGGCAGGTCCGGTACGCCGGTCAGCAGCTCAAACGGCAGCTGGAACAGCAGGCACGGCACAATGCCAAAGTAAACATAGTACCGCCCCTGATAATAAGCAACATCCCACAAAGCATCCGGGGCCGCGCTCTGACGGGCGGCGGTATCGTAAGGGTTCTGCATCTCCGCCATGGCGGCGGGCGGGTCGCGCTGCAGATCCAGGCGGCCATTCAGCAGGCTGTGGGCCAGAGCGCCATACTGCGCAGCGGAATCATTCTGCCAATCGCTGATATGCTGGGTGAAGGTGATGCGGCTTTCGCCGTCCCAGTTTTCGACATTATAAAACGAGGTCGCCACGCCGGAGTTGCGGGCATCGGCAAAGGGGGCCGCTGCGGCCAGCAGGCAGAGCATGCAGCCCAGCACCAGCACCGCCGGGCGGTATTTGGCGCGGTGGGTCAGGTAGGCTTCGTGCCACGCGGCAGCGCCGGGGCGCAGCCCCCACAAGGCCAGCAGTGCCAGATACACCACTGCCAGCCGCAGCAGCGAGAAATCCATCGGGCGGGGTACATTGGCCAGAACCGCCTGCACGGTATAGTTCAGGTCATAACTGCGGTACTCTCCGCTATAGCCCTCCGCTTGCAGGGTCAGGGTATCCACCGCGCCGGAAAAATCCAGCGTGCGCACCAGGCTGCGTGCCGCTCGCGGGGCCGCCTGCCACTGCCAGCTCTGGCGCGGGGCGGTGCTGGCTTCGTCGGTACCGGACACCCACAGAATAAACAGCGGGTTCTGATCCTGCGGATAGTTGCCGTCATACTGGTAGACAACGCCATCCAGCGCAACGTTATACAGCGGCTGATGGATGCCGGTAAAGGTAAGGGTACTGTGCTCATCGTTCAAAGCAATCGGCTCCCCATCCGCCGGGGCATCCTGCAAATAGGCGCGCAGGTCAACGGGCTGGTAGCCGTGGGTTGCAAAATAGGGTGCGTTGCCCACGAATACTTCCAGGCCAATGGCGGCAATCAGCAGCGCAGCAACCGTCCAAAGTGTGCGGTACCGCCGCCCGCTGCGCAGGCGGAGTAACAACACAGTGCCGCAGGCCCACAGTGCCGCCCCATTGATGGCCAGCAGGCGGAACAGATCAAACCCCTGCGCCAGCCCCGGCTGGGCAAACACACATGCTGCGATGATCCACACTGCCAGCACAATGCCCGGCCCGGCCAGTACATCCGCATGGGTTGCCCTGCGGTCGCACAGCCGCCCCGGCAGTGCCCAAACCAGCACCCCCAACAGGATGCTGGCACAAATTGCTGCTGCAAACATAAAAAGCCCCCATACCAAAGTGTATGGGGGTATTATACTATGAATTGCGGTTTTTGTCGATATTGGGGGTGCAGGCGTCCTCTTCCTGCGGGTCGGACGGCTGTTCGCCTGCCCGCTCCGCTTTGCGGTACTGCGCGGGGGAAAGCCCGGTTTCCTTTTTGAACACACGGCTGAAATACAGCGGGTTATCATACCCGACGATCTCGGAAACTTCACCGATGCTGTATTTGGTGCGTTCCAGCAAGCGCTGTGCATTGACGATACGCAGCGATTGGATATACCGTGCGGGCGACAAGCCCACATACTGTTTGAAGCTACGGATGAACCATGCCGTGCTCATGTGCAGGGACTCGGCGTATTCATCCACATTGATGCGGGCAGTATAATTCTCGTTAAAATAGGCGGCTGCGGCTTCGATCTGCTCCCGCGTAGTGCCGTTGATCGACCGCCGTTCCTGCCGCTGGCGGCTGACCAGCACCAGCATCATCTGGAACAGCCCGGCCGTATAATCCCGATAGGCGTACTGGCAGAGCTGCAATTCCTGGATCATGCGGCGGAAAGTATTTTTGTACTCCGGCATAATGCCGCTGTAAAACACATGGCCATCCAGCGGAATCTCATGCGCCTGCAGCACTGCAGCGGCCTCGCTGCCGGAAAAATAGACCCAGAACACCTCCGGGTGGTCCTCAAGATAGTAGATATAGCGGCGCTCTTCCTGCGGGCGGTACAGCACCATATGACCCGCTGTTACCACATGCTCGGCATCATCAAACCAGAAGTGCGCCTTGCCCGCAGCGATATAAAACAGCTGATACGCATTTTCATCATACCGCGTAATAGTTGGCAGGCTGGCGTGCTTTTTCAATCGGCATGTTCCGCAGGAATCCACTGTAAGCGGTGCAGTACAGCTGCCGTCCGCAGCCTGGCGGCTGTTGATGGAACCAAAATTGATATACATCTGTGTTGCCCCCTCGTGTTGGCTGGGTAAGACAGGCGCACCCATCTTTTATGTAGATTGTATAATATTACCCACTATAGTGCAAGTGCAACTGGCCAAATCATATTGTTTTGTTATCCTTCTGTTATGATTTTCGCAAATAATATTAGAATGCTTATCAAAATGTTTTTTCAGCTTTTCTGTTTTACCGCGGAGCCACAACAAAAAAGTGCCCGCCTGCTGCAAGGCAGCGTGCGGGCGCTTTCATGCTTATTCCTTTGCTTTTGAGCCGGGATTATTCAATGCCGGTCACGGTATAATCTTTGTCCTCAACGGCTTTTTTCAGCACAGTGTCATCCACCGGCTTATCCAGCGTTACAACAGCGGTACCGGCGGTGTGGCTTACTTCGGCGGCGGAAACACCGTCCAGCGCTTCCAGTGCCTTTTTCACGGTTGCTTCGCAATGGCCGCACATCATGCCTTCAATTTTAATGGTCTTATTCATGGTCGTGTTCTCCTTTTTGCTTGTTTTGTGTGCTTTGCGTTTATGGTCATGTTTGGTGCTGCGAATATCGAACAGGTTCAGCCGCAGTGCGTTGGAAACCACGCAGAAGCTGGACAGGCTCATGGCCGCAGCGCCGTACATCGGGTTCATCTGCCAGTGCAGCAGCGGGATAAAGACACCTGCCGCCAGGGGGATGCCCAACACATTGTAGGCAAAGGCCCAGAACAGGTTTTCGTGGATATTGTGCAGAGTAGCGCGGCTCAGGCGGATGGCGGCGGGCACATCGCTCAGGCGGCTCTTCATCAGCACAACGTCAGCGGCGTCAATCGCAACATCCGTACCGGCGCCAATGGCAATACCGACATCCGCGCGGGTCAGGGCCGGTGCATCGTTGATGCCATCGCCCACCATGGCCACGCGGCCCTTGTTTTTCAGGCTGCGGATCACAGCTTCCTTGCCATCGGGCAGCACACCGGCAATCACTTCGTCCACACCGGCCTGTGCACCAATGGCTTTGGCGGTGCGCTCGTTATCGCCGGTCAGCATCACAACACGGATGCCCATGCCCTGCAGTTCACGCACAGCCTGCGGGCTGTCCTCCTTGATGACGTCCGCTACCGCGATAACACCCTGCATGGTGCCATCCTTGGCAAAGAACAGCGGGGTCTTGCCCTGGGCGGCCAGTGCTTCGGCGCTGGATGCCATCTTTTGCGGCACCGCCACGCCAAGGGTCTGCATCAGCTTGGCGTTGCCGCCGTACAGGGTACTGCCGTTCAGCACAGCCGTCAGGCCGTTGCCGGGCAGAGCCTGGAAATCTGCCACCTCGGCGGGGGTCAGGTTATCCTCCTGTGCCTTTTGCAGCACAGCGCGGGCCAGCGGGTGTTCACTCTTCTGCTCCAAGGCAGCGGCAAGGCTCATCAGTACCTGCTCCGTCACACCGTCTGCGGGCAGGATATCCGTCACGCGCGGCTCGCCGCTGGTGATGGTGCCAGTTTTATCCAGGGCAACGATCTCGGTTTTACCGGTCTGCTCCAGCGAAACCGCGGTTTTGAAGAGAATGCCGTTTTTAGCGCCCACACCATTGCCAACCATAATGGCAACCGGCGTTGCCAGGCCCAGCGCGCAGGGGCAGCTGATGACCAGCACTGAAATACCGCGGGCCAAGGCAAAACCGACCGTCTGCCCTGCCAGCAGCCACACGATGGTGGTGATAACGGCCAGTGTGATCACCACCGGCACAAACACACCGGAGACGCGGTCTGCAATTTTGGCAATGGGTGCCTTGGTGGCTGCGGCATCGCTGACCATCTGGATGATCTGAGCCAGCGTGGTATCCTGACCCACGCGGGTGGCACGGCAGCGCAAAAAGCCGGATTGGTTCAGGGTTGCGGCGCTCACGCTGTCGCCTTCGGCCTTATCCACCGGGATGCTCTCACCGGTCAGGGCCGATTCGTTCACCGCGCTGCTGCCTTCCAGCACCACGCCGTCAACGGGGATATTCTCGCCGGGACGCACCACAAACACATCGCCCTGCTGCACCTGTTCGATGGGAACGGTAACTTCCGCCCCATTGTGCAGCAGCGTTGCGGTTTTGGGGGCCAGGTTCATCAGGCCTTTCAGGGCATCGGTGGTCTTGCCCTTGGAGCGGGCTTCCAATGTTTTGCCCACCGTGATCAGGGTCAGGATGGTTGCGGCAGATTCAAAATAAAACTCCTCCATATAGCCCATCACGGCCATGGTATCCCCCTGCACCTGGGCCACCGTCATGGCAAACAGAGCGTAAGTGCTGTAGCCAAAGGCCGCAGTAGCGCCAAGGGATACCAGGGTATCCATATTGGGGGCACGGTTCCACAGCGCCTTAAAGCCGCTGATAAAGAACTTTTGGTTGATGACCATGATGATAATGGTGAGCAGCATCTGTAAAATACCCATTGCCACATGGTTGCCCTGCATAAAGCCCGGCAGCGGCCAGTTCCATAGCATGTGCCCCATGGAGAAGTACATCAGCACCACCCAGAAGATCAGCGAGGCAATCAGGCGGCGTTTGAGGCGCGGGGTCTCGGTATCTTTTAAGGCATCTGCTGACGGCGCGGCGGACTGGGCGGCAGCGTTTTTAGGGCTTGCGCCATAGCCTGCGGCTTCCACTGCGGCCACAATATCTGCCGGAGCGGCGGTGCCCTCCACACCCATTGAGTTGGTCAGCAGGCTGACCGAGCAGGATGTTACGCCCGGCACTTTGCTGACGGCTTTTTCCACCCGGGCACTGCACGCGGCGCAGCTCATCCCGGTTACGTTATATTGTTCCACTTCTTTTCTCCTGTTTCCTCTCTTTTGCGGTAGTGATTCTATAATTCCTGTGTGATGATTGGTGAGCGGTTTCGCTTTGGTGTTTGAACACGGGTTGTTGATGTTTGAGTTGTTTCTATCCTCACTCCCCTTTTGGTGAGCGGCTAGCCTGCAATTCGACGTATTATTGAGGTTACCATTTCTATCCACACTCTCCTTGCGGAGAGCGATACGTTGGGGGCAACCAAGGCCGATGCGGCATTTCTATCCACACCCTCTCACAGGGAATGACTGGCATTTATTCATGGCTCTGGTAATGTTACACAAACTTTTACCGATGTTTGTGAACAGAAAAACAATCGTACTGGGCACTGGCATGGCATTTTTGCTGGCTCAAACACTCGTGCATTTATTTCATGTTCTGCTTCTGCTATTTTGTGCAGGCAATGCTTATTTCATCAGTTTCTGCAGCGTTTTCAGCAGCTCATCCACAACTTCGTCATTCCCGGCACGGATATCATCCGCCACACAGGTGCGGATATGGTTTGCCAGCAGCTCACGGTTGAACGCGTTCATCGCCGCCGTTACCGCCGCCGACTGCACCAGAATATCCGGACAATACACTTCGTTTTCCACCATCCCACGGATGCCCCGAATCTGCCCTTCGATCCGGTTCAGTCTGTGGACCAGGCTTTTATACTCTTCTTCACTGCGATGCTTTGTTTTGTGTGCACAGCAGCAACACGGTTCCTTCTTTTCGTTTTCCTGCATTATGTTACCCTCCCATCACATGCAAGGTACCCCGGCGGGGTATATTCACTATATACCCCGCCGGGGTACCTTGTCAAGTAGATAATATAATATTTTTATATTATTTTATGCGAGAGTTTTTTACTATAGCAATTTTTAAAATTAAAGCGGATATCCGCATGAACAAAACCACCCTGAACAGTCAGAAAGAGAAACATTCCATGCTCTCCTTGCGGAGAGCGACAGGAACAACGGCGGCCCCGGCACTGTCCACATTAATTTCTATCCACGCTCTCCTTGCGGAGAGCGACTTTAAGCAATACGGTGTTATTTGAGTCCCCTATTTGCATTTCTATCCACGCTCTCCTTGCGGAGAGCGACACATCATAAAAAGCGCTGCTTCCCTTGGAGATCGATTTCTATCCACGCTCTCCTTGCGGAGAGCGACTAGCGAGGCCAAGAGCGTACATAAGCCGCTGCGTATTTCTATCCACGCTCTCCTTGCGGAGAGCGACCCCGTTCGGCAGCGCCCCTGCTTCATCCACGAGATTTCTATCCACGCTCTCCTTGCGGAGAGCGACAACGGCGCTGCAGCTGGGGTACAGCCCGGCCGAATATATTTCTATCCACGCTCTCCTTGCGGAGAGCGACTGACACCAGCAAGGATACTATCAAGGCTGTCAGAAATTTCTATCCACGCTCTCCTTGCGGAGAGCGACTCCCGGCTCCACCACTTTGACCTTTCCGGGCTTTGATTTCTATCCACGCTCTCCTTGCGGAGAGCGACGCGGTGCTCGGGGGCTTGGTCAACCAAATCCCAATTTCTATCCACGCTCTCCTTGCGGAGAGCGACTTACGCATATGTAACTATGCGCACCGGTGGTAGTATTTCTATCCACGCTCTCCTTGCGGAGAGCGACCAACACGGACAAAAAAGAACGTCTTATCAGCGATATTTCTATCCACGCTCTCCTTGCGGAGAGCGACCTATGACACATATGCAAAGGTCTTGCGCGTCAACATTTCTATCCACGCTCTCCTTGCGGAGAGCGACTATACAGACCTTAATTCAAGTTATGGAGCGCTTATTTCTATCCACGCTCTCCTTGCGGAGAGCGACGCTTGTCAATAAGCTGTTTGAGTATATTCAGGCAGATTTCTATCCACGCTCTCCTTGCGGAGAGCGACGTCTCTTTGTATGTTATATGATACATCTTCTCTCATATTTCTATCCACGCTCTCCTTGCGGAGAGCGACACAGTTGGCAAAAGATGTGGGATACAACCAAACTGATTTCTATCCACGCTCTCCTTGCGGAGAGCGACGTACTTTTTGAGTAATATCCGCCGCCTGCTGGAAATTTCTATCCACGCTCTCCTTGCGGAGAGCGACAGCAGCAACACAACTGCCTTTTCGGTATTGTCCTATTTCTATCCACGCTCTCCTTGCGGAGAGCGACGTCTGTACCCTATGCGGGCGTTTGAACCTATTGGGATTTCTATCCACGCTCTCCTTGCGGAGAGCGACGCAGCAACACAACTGCCTTTTCGGTATTGTCCTATTTCTATCCACGCTCTCCTTGCGGAGAGCGACTACCCATGCAAGCGGTGCTTGCCCTCGGTACACCGCATTTCTATCCACGCTCTCCTTGCGGAGAGCGACTCAGTAGTGTTGGAGTTAAGCAACCATCGCGGAATTTCTATCCACGCTCTCCTTGCGGAGAGCGACGATTACTTCTCAAGGTTCTATTCGCGTGATGGACAATTTCTATCCACGCTCTCCTTGCGGAGAGCGACGTCACCCGCAATATAATTTTGCCCCACGTTTTGCTATTTCTATCCACGCTCTCCTTGCGGAGAGCGACCGGCAGGGGCTGTTTTATTTTTTACTGCCCTCACGATTTCTATCCACGCTCTCCTTGCGGAGAGCGACGTTTTACCGGTGCCGCGTCCACCAACAACGTAAATATTTCTATCCACGCTCTCCTTGCGGAGAGCGACTACACTCGTATATTAGATTTCGGTTGCATCGATATTTCTATCCACGCTCTCCTTGCGGAGAGCGACGTTTTACCGGTGCCGCGTCCACCAACAACGTAAATATTTCTATCCACGCTCTCCTTGCGGAGAGCGACTACACTCGTATATTAGATTTCGGTTGCATCGATATTTCTATCCACGCTCTCCTTGCGGAGAGCGACCGGACGGGCGGGCGGTGCTGTTCAACTTTTTGGCATTTCTATCCACGCTCTCCTTGCGGAGAGCGACGTGACGGCGGTACATATTTACACGGTGTAGTCAATTTCTATCCACGCTCTCCTTGCGGAGAGCGACGTTGGCATACTGTATTCTTTAGAGATCCTTTAAAATTTCTATCCACGCTCTCCTTGCGGAGAGCGACTTACTTCTCAAGGTTCTATTCGCGTGATGGACAATTTCTATCCACGCTCTCCTTGCGGAGAGCGACGGCAGTAGTCGACAGTTTGGACATCAAATTTGACATTTCTATCCACGCTCTCCTTGCGGAGAGCGACGGGACTCGGTTTACACTGTTTCCGGTCTCCACATATTTCTATCCACGCTCTCCTTGCGGAGAGCGACTTTGATGGTCGTGTTACTCTGCCACCACATCAGCATTTCTATCCACGCTCTCCTTGCGGAGAGCGACCGGCATCCAGAGCGGCGCACAGCAGGCAACCGCAATTTCTATCCACGCTCTCCTTGCGGAGAGCGACCGTGGGGGTGATCTCATGTTATCTTGATAATATAATTTCTATCCACGCTCTCCTTGCGGAGAGCGACGTCAATGGCGGCGTTCCGTCAAACTCTTTCATCAATTTCTATCCACGCTCTCCTTGCGGAGAGCGACGTACATTATGACAACTATAATCTGCATTGTGTCATTTCTATCCACGCTCTCCTTGCGGAGAGCGACCTGCAACAAGTGGCCCGCCTGCTGTGTTGGTTGATTTCTATCCACGCTCTCCTTGCGGAGAGCGACGTGACCTATACCGCTATGGCTTGCCGCGATTCGGAATTTCTATCCACGCTCTCCTTGCGGAGAGCGACTGTGATCGACGGCGTTATCGGCACCATCAAGAAGATTTCTATCCACGCTCTCCTTGCGGAGAGCGACTCGGAAGTTTGCAGCCCCAGGAACTGGTCTGCAATTTCTATCCACGCTCTCCTTGCGGAGAGCGACTTGCGTTCGTCGGCTTCCTGCTGGGCCTGCTGCAATTTCTATCCACGCTCTCCTTGCGGAGAGCGACTGTTATAGCTGTACTCCACATAATCGCCGGAGCCAATTTCTATCCACGCTCTCCTTGCGGAGAGCGACAGTCTTAACATTAACGGCCCGCTGAAAGCTGGACATTTCTATCCACGCTCTCCTTGCGGAGAGCGACCGAATCCAGTCTGTATCATGATCACAATAATAATTTCTATCCACGCTCTCCTTGCGGAGAGCGACAGGACACGCCGTCAATCTCCATCCCAAAACCGGATTTCTATCCACGCTCTCCTTGCGGAGAGCGACCGCGCTGGACATCGCAACGTCAAACTGGTCTTTATTTCTATCCACGCTCTCCTTGCGGAGAGCGACTCACCTAGATATTTTACCGAGTCGGTATCACAATATTTCTATCCACGCTCTCCTTGCGGAGAGCGACTTTAACACCTTGTGCCGCCAGCACCTTAAATTTCCATTTCTATCCACGCTCTCCTTGCGGAGAGCGACCTCCGATTGGCTCAAAAGCACGCATTGGATATAGAATTTCTATCCACGCTCTCCTTGCGGAGAGCGACACAAGGTTAAAATTCATAGTTTATAGAGGTGATAAATTTCTATCCACGCTCTCCTTGCGGAGAGCGACGGTATAATAGCGGTTGGCGTGAGTGTTACCACCGCGATTTCTATCCACGCTCTCCTTGCGGAGAGCGACGTGAGAGCGTGGACATGTACAAGATCAGCAAACAGATTTCTATCCACGCTCTCCTTGCGGAGAGCGACATGCCTGTGAGTATTTCGGGTACACCGCAGTTCAATTTCTATCCACGCTCTCCTTGCGGAGAGCGACGCACAGAGCGCCTTGCAGGTACATGGACTATATATTTCTATCCACGCTCTCCTTGCGGAGAGCGACCGGCACCGGTAGCGTTGAGGCTAACACTTGGTGGATTTCTATCCACGCTCTCCTTGCGGAGAGCGACGGCAATTGACCTTTACACCGGCAATGCGGTTTTGATTTCTATCCACGCTCTCCTTGCGGAGAGCGACAAAAACACCTTGAGTAATGTTATCAATCGAAGTATTTCTATCCACGCTCTCCTTGCGGAGAGCGACCACCCAATCGGCGTCCTTGTTCGCGTAGTAAAAATTTCTATCCACGCTCTCCTTGCGGAGAGCGACCCCGAAAATCCTATGATAGGTGTTAATAAGATACCATTTCTATCCACGCTCTCCTTGCGGAGAGCGACGCGTGCACTATGACAACTACAATTTGCACTGTGTCATTTCTATCCACGCTCTCCTTGCGGAGAGCGACTTGTAGCTGTACTCCACATAGTCGGCGGAACCAATTTCTATCCACGCTCTCCTTGCGGAGAGCGACATAACTTAAACCTCCCGTCCAAACCCATGGATAATTTCTATCCACGCTCTCCTTGCGGAGAGCGACTCCGGCACTGCACAACATACTTAAATTGTTCGCGATTTCTATCCACGCTCTCCTTGCGGAGAGCGACCAATGCAAGATATACCAATAGACTTGTAGCAAATCATTTCTATCCACGCTCTCCTTGCGGAGAGCGACTGGCTTGAGTTATTTCTATATTATCAAGATAACAGATTTCTATCCACGCTCTCCTTGCGGAGAGCGACCTCGGCTTTAGCGCCGGAAGAGAATCCGACACAATTTCTATCCACGCTCTCCTTGCGGAGAGCGACTGTCAATGGAGACGCTCCGTCAAGTTGTTTCGGCAATTTCTATCCACGCTCTCCTTGCGGAGAGCGACTCAATGACGCCATCAATGGGTGTAATCCTGATATCATTTCTATCCACGCTCTCCTTGCGGAGAGCGACTTTTTTCTATTTTTGATGTATTCTTAGTTTGTATATTTCTATCCACGCTCTCCTTGCGGAGAGCGACGATTGCACAGCTTGCTAGTTTGAAATTATTTGGTTATTTCTATCCACGCTCTCCTTGCGGAGAGCGACGTGGGCCTGCCGGTGGCCGGACGAATATCACGCCGGATTTCTATCCACGCTCTCCTTGCGGAGAGCGACTTATTGACAATGTGTATTCTTTGTAGTATGATGTAATTTCTATCCACGCTCTCCTTGCGGAGAGCGACCTATTTTAAAGGTCTATGGCTACGGAGACAATAAATTTCTATCCACGCTCTCCTTGCGGAGAGCGACAGCCCCTAAAGGCTCTGTACATGATTTTAAGCTTATTTCTATCCACGCTCTCCTTGCGGAGAGCGACTATGATACATCCTCGCTCATGCAATGCCAAGCCAAATTTCTATCCACGCTCTCCTTGCGGAGAGCGACGCCCTATGCAAAAAAATTTGGCTTCTGTGACCTTATTTCTATCCACGCTCTCCTTGCGGAGAGCGACAATTTGCGTGTGCTGGACGGTTCAAAATCGTCTATAATTTCTATCCACGCTCTCCTTGCGGAGAGCGACTTGTTACAGTCTTAGGCATTCAGCACAGGGTTGGCATTTCTATCCACGCTCTCCTTGCGGAGAGCGACCGTGGAAATTGACGGTGTATCCTATGACGTATGGATTTCTATCCACGCTCTCCTTGCGGAGAGCGACCGGAAACTGCCCATGAGAGAGCCAACCGCCTTGCATTTCTATCCACGCTCTCCTTGCGGAGAGCGACCCGCGGGGCGGTCCTTGTTATCTTGATAATATAATTTCTATCCACGCTCTCCTTGCGGAGAGCGACTCATTGACATAATCAATAATATAGTCAATAGAGCATTTCTATCCACGCTCTCCTTGCGGAGAGCGACGTTGTGAAATGATATCTATTGAGCGTTGTAGCTTTATTTCTATCCACGCTCTCCTTGCGGAGAGCGACCCCATACAAACAAAACAAACTGAGGTGTACACTATATTTCTATCCACGCTCTCCTTGCGGAGAGCGACCCAAGTGCCGGGATAAACGGAACTGTTAGCCGCCTATTTCTATCCACGCTCTCCTTGCGGAGAGCGACGCCAACAGCCGCGAGGAACGACAAGAACAACGTATTTCTATCCACGCTCTCCTTGCGGAGAGCGACGAGAGAGCCAACAGCCTTCCGAACGCCCCACCACATATTTCTATCCACGCTCTCCTTGCGGAGAGCGACATTTGCGTGTGCTGGATGGTTCCAAGTCGTCCATTATTTCTATCCACGCTCTCCTTGCGGAGAGCGACCGTGCACTACGACAATTACAACCTACATTGCGTTATTTCTATCCACGCTCTCCTTGCGGAGAGCGACCACGGCTTTTTACGCGGATTGCCTAAAGAGCACTTATTTCTATCCACGCTCTCCTTGCGGAGAGCGACACAAACTGGCCTACAATCCGCCTTTCGAAAAGTTTATTTCTATCCACGCTCTCCTTGCGGAGAGCGACATCTTCAACGCCAGCTGTACGAAGCCAATTCATACATTTCTATCCACGCTCTCCTTGCGGAGAGCGACCGTTATTTTCTTGTTTTATAATAGTCGATGTCAAATTTCTATCCACGCTCTCCTTGCGGAGAGCGACGCACCCAGTCACAATCTTTATCTGCGTAATAAAAATTTCTATCCACGCTCTCCTTGCGGAGAGCGACTTGACTATTATGCTATATGATACATCCTCGCTCATATTTCTATCCACGCTCTCCTTGCGGAGAGCGACTTTGCGTGTG
>UMKG01031575.1_pt1 | contig 12836 bp, 9 predicted proteins | sample 1966261 | NCBI WGS metagenome assembly UMKG01 (sample SAMEA4836169, study PRJEB28245) | human gut metagenome | biome: gut microbiome; material: fecal sample | place: Denmark | collected 2008 | reverse complement strand
TTCGACTTCGACTACGCCAGCCGCTTCCGGTATGGGTGCCAGTGGTTTTGCCGGCGCATCGCGAGGCGGGTTTGCCGGAGCCTCACATGGCGGATTCTCCGGTGCTGCACGCAACCAGCAAGCAGCCGCGCCTCAGAGCACCGCTTCCCATGAATCTGTTGGAGGCAATGGCCCTGTCAACGGCCCGGTCAGCGACCGACCCGCGGGCTCTCTGTCTGTGCAACCTGCTGTAGCAACTGCTGCTGCCGGTGCCGCTCCTGCCGCCAATGCCGGGTGGGGCGCGCCCGCCGCGTCGCCGGCCGTCCCGGCTCAACCGGTGACCTCGCCTGCGGCATCGGATAATCGGTCCATCGACGAGAAGTGGGATGCAGCCGTCGCCGCTTTGCCGGAAACCATTCGTGAATATGTGTCACGAGACAAGGTGCCGACCGTAAAATTCGGCCCCAACCGTAAGGGTCTGCCTTGCTTGTCGATGACGTTCGACAAGTCGCTGAGCCAGCACGCTTTCGCCTTGGCCGTGGATAACAGCGGTAAGAAGGCGGCGGCCGTGGTGATGGATGCCGTGCGCAACGAGTTCGGCGCCAATGCGGTTATTGCACCTTCTGCGGTCGCGGCGAATGGCGAGCGAGTCGAATCCGTCAAACGTATGAGCCCGGAGCAATTGGCCAAGGTCAAGCAGCAGATTGCCATGGCCAAGGCTGGATTGGCCGCGTCGAGTTTGGGCGCGAGCCTGGGCATTCATATGGGGAGCGAGACGAAAGCTCCGAAGCCGACTGCAACAGGCCAAGCCGAGGACGCAGACGACAGCCATCGAGCCGGACAATCCAGTGCATCCACGGCAGCGAAGAACTGGAGTGACGATGACCCTTGGGCCAAGCCGGCCGTAAGCAACGCTTCGCCGCAATCTGCAGACGGGTTCGCACCTAACGAGCCCGCTGCTACGCCTGCGCCCGAAGAGCATCACAAGAAGCATGTTGCGGTTCCGGACATCAGTGACGGTGTTGATCCGTGGGCCGCTCCGGCTGCTCCTGTTGCACCCACTGCGTCCGTTGCGTCCGCTGGACCCACTGGACAGTCCACTGGGCAGCCAGCCACCGCATCTTCCGTTACGGCAGTTGCCGGCGCGAGCGACGATCCATGGAATCAGACGCAGTCTCAGGCCGCGGTCTCACCGGCGTCGCAACCGGCCGAAGCCGACCCGTGGAACCAGCCATATCAGCAGTCTCCTCACGATGATCCGTGGAATCAACCGCAGGGGAACCATGCTCAGGCGGCTCCGCAGCCAGGAGACGACCCGTGGAATCAGCCTCAGTCCCAGACTCCGGCTTCTTCGGTTCCTCAGACAGTGTCGGGCAATATGTCGGGCGATGACCCGTGGAACCAGCCCCAATCGGTTCCGCAGCCGGCTGCCGGCGATGACCCGTGGAATCAACCGCAGGCAGTTCCACAATCGGCTCCGCAGGCCACCCCGCACGGTGACCCGTGGAATCAACCGCAACCCGCACAGCCGACCCCGAATGCCGACCCGTGGAATAGCCAGCCCCAGCCCCAGCCGAAACCACAACCGCAAGTCGCGGCCGAGGATGACGAATACTCGATGAGCGACCAGTCGCTCGGCGAGGCGACGGCCATGAATCTCGACGATCTGAAAAAGCTATTCGAGGTCAAAAAAGTCGAGCAATTCGCGGCAGATGATCCGAAGAACCCCAAGAACATCCAGCCTGCCAAGAAGCACTCGGATGAATAATGAGGACGAATAACGAGGAATACCCATGGCACTTGCTTATGACGGCGCAATACAACGACTGATCGACGCTTTCGGGCGGCTGCCCGGCATCGGGCCGAAGGGCGCGCAGCGTATCGCCTTCTACATGCTGTCCGCGCCCGAAGATGAAGCGCGCGATTTGGCCGAGGCCATCGAAGAGGTCAAGGCCAAGATCCGCTTCTGTGATATTTGCGGCAACGTGTGCGAATCCAGCCCCTGCCCGGTATGCGCCGACCCGAGACGCGACCGTTCGGTGATCTGCGTGGTCGAAGAGCCCAAGGATGTGATGAGCATCGAGCGCACGCGCGAATACCACGGCCTATACCATGTGCTCGGCGGCGCAATCAACCCAATGGCCAACGTTGGCCCTGCCGACCTGCGTATTCCCGGTCTGCTCAAACGCTTAGAAGGCGATGAGGTCAAGGAAGTGATTATGGCGCTCGACCCGAATATTGAAGGCGAGGCCACCACCAGCTACTTGACCCAGCTATTGCGACCCGTAGGTGTCAAGGTCACCCGACTTGCCAGCGGCCTGCCGGTGGGCTCCGACTTGGAGTATGCCGACGAAATCACGCTGGGCAGGGCACTGGCCGGTCGGCGCGAGGCCTAAGCCAGCGTATCATTGGCGCTTTCGCCCTTGCGGCGCATCCACGGCCAGAATGCGCCGTGGCGGATGATGCGCGCGGCCTTGTGGCGTCGTGCCAACCAGATAATGAACAGTCCTGCCGCCAGTATGCCTAGACCAACACCAAGGGCGATATTGCGCGCGTCAAGCACGTCATTCGGCTCGGGGGCCGGCATCGGAATCGCCACGCGGTGCCCGGAGATAAGCAGTCGGTGCGTGTTCACGCCGTATGGCGTACAGGTCATCAAAGTGACGCGATCCTCACCCGGCACGATCTTGAGCTTCGACGTGTCATCCGGCAAAATCACCGAAATGCGGTCCACTTTGTAGCCCAAAGTTTCGCCCATGACTTCGATGTAGAAGAAGTCGCCCTCTTTCACCTCGTCCAAACGGGTGAACATCAGCGCTTCAACCAACCCGCGGTGCCCGGTAATGACCGAATGGGTGGATTTACCTCCCACCGGCAGCGACGTGCCGTACAAGTGGCCGGCACCAGAAGCCAGTGCTTCCTCGGAAGTGCCGTGATAAAACGGCAGATTGATGGACTGCTTGGGCACCTTGATTGTGCCCATCACGCCGTTGCCGGTATTAAGCAGTGACTGGTATTCCTTGTCTTTCTTTGAGGCGGAATCCTCGCCGCTGGCTTGGGATCCTCCTTGAGCGGCGGCGAACGGATCGACGGCTTCACCCAAGATAGGCTGGCCGGATTCAGCGAGCTTCTTGTTGTATGCGCGGGCCGCCGTGAGCTTGTCTTCCGCCTGCGGGTAAGGCCAGCCAGCTACTTCTTTGGCCGTGGTGGCTGTGGTGGCGGCCAAGTTGCGGTCGGACTCGAATTGCAACGCTAGCGGGAAGCAGGCCACGGCGATTGCGGCGATCAGCAGCACAATGGTGATGATGCGCATCGCCCACAGGTTGCGTTGCAGGCGTCGGCGCTCGGCCACGAGATCGCTGATATCGATGACTTCGTCAAATGGTGTTGGAACGAATGCTGCGGGCTCGGGCCGCGCTGAGGAAACGTTGTCATTTGCAGATGCGTCATCCGGCATGGCCGCGTTGTTTTCCCACATTTTCTGTGAGGCACGCTTACTCGTCGAACGTCGATGCAGCAATGCCATAGTCGCCTGTTCCTTCGCTTGATCTGCTCATGATTTGCTTATACAAGACGGCCGGGTCCGTCTTAGTCGTGCATGGCATAGGTGCTGTCGCAAATGGCAACACCGCACGCGCCACACTGCGAAACGTTACTCCGCACCAAGCCTTTCATGCAACATGCCGACGGGGCCATATAGGGGCAATGTAGGGGGCATAAGAAGTCTGAAAATGCGATACGAACAACGTTGCTACGGCTGTCAGTGATGCGGCTTACTTCGGACAAGCCGTTGAGATGCAAGGGGATGCAAAGGATTGCAAAGTATGGCAACATGATAAGTCGCAGCGTCGGCGATATTTGGCAGAGCTTTCAAATAGGGGGGGTATGAATGCATAAAGAGGGAATATGTTACCTCGATAAAAGAGGCGCTATTGCTGTTTTCGTGGATGTCGGTTCGTCGTCGAGCCGTTGGTTTCGTAGGCGTGAGGGGCGTTCCCGCGTATTCTGTTTTCCGACCAAAGAAATGAATCACGAAGAACGCCTGAGCAAAAGCTCATTCGCCGGATTGCCGAACGTCAAAGGCGCGGTTGCAGAGGATGCGCGGATCGCGGATTCGCCGCTGCGTTCCGAATTGGCTAGTGTGATCAGAGAAAAGATGGCACTGTCTGGGCATCTCTCTTTTTAGGTCAAGGAAAAGGGTCTGGCGATAGGCGGTGATGACGCCCATCGTGTTGGTGGCACTGTTGCTGCAAAAAGGAAAAGTCTAGTTCGTAATCTAGTGTCCAACTTCCCTAATAGGAATGGTCCAACTTCCACAACGAAAATAGTCCAACTTCCACAATTAGAATGGTCCAACTTCCGCAATAGAGTGATTTATAGGTTGATGTTTCGACGGTTTGCGGGAGGGCACATATGGCAGTGGAGAGCTCGGAGATTCAACGTGGCGAGTACCTTCCTCGAGTGGCTGATGGGTTGCTGACTCAGGCATTGCAGTCTTCTGGTGCCGTTCAGATTAAAGGTCCAAAATGGTGTGGCAAGACTGCAACGGCAGAAAGGCAGTCGGCGAGTCAGGTCTTCATGCAGGACCCGGATCGCAGTGCTACGCTGTTGGCCTTGGCTGATACAAAGCCTTCTCTCATCCTGCGAGGTGAGGAGCCGAGACTCATTGATGAATGGCAGATGGCCCCGCAATTGTGGGACGCGGTGCGTTTCGCCATCGATCGAGGGCGCGGTCGTGGCCGATTCATCCTAACTGGATCGGCGACTCCTCAACAGGAACCAGCTCATTCCGGAGTGGGAAGAATTGCCCGATTAACCATGCGTACCATGTCCTTATTTGAATCGCAGGAATCGACGGGCGTTGTTTCGTTGGGAGAGTTGTTCGATGGCAACCATGATGTTTCGGGTTTCTCCGATTTCGATATTGAAAACACCGCGTTTGCGCTATGCCGCGGTGGCTGGCCTGAAGCAGTAGTCGAATCTCGAGTAAATGTTGCCTTGCGCATGGCCGCGGATTATGTCGAAGAACTACTTGATTCTGACATCAATCGTATGGATGGTATAAAGCGCAATAAAACTTGGATGCGTCTGATTATGCGCTCGTATGCGCGCAATATTTCTTCTCAGGCGTCGCAATCCACTATCGCGGCGGATATGCAGGGTGAACCGCCTTCGGAAGGTACACTCTCCGATTATTTAGATGCATTGTCGCGAGCTTGCGTAACTGAAGATCTTCCAGCTTGGAACCCTCGTTTACGTTCTAAGACTGCAGTGAGAACGAGCCCAACCAGACACTTCAGCGACCCGTCGATAGCTTGTGCGGTACTGCACGCGACCCCGGAGAAACTCCTTAATGATTTCGAGACCTTTGGCTTGCTGTTTGAGTCCATGTGTATTCGCGATCTGCGTGTGTATGCTGATGCGCTTGGCGGAGATGTGTTCCATTATCGGGATAAGACGGGATTGGAATCTGATGCGGTCATTGGCCTGCATGATGGACGATGGGCTCTCATTGAGGTCAAGCTCGGAGAAAAGCAGGTTGATATTGCGGCGGCCCATTTGAAAAAGTTGGCTGACAGAATTGATCAAGATCACGAAGGCCGTCCGTCATTCTTGATGGTGCTGACCGCTACGGCTGCCGCTTATCGCCGGGATGATGGGGTATTGGTAGTGCCGTTGGCCACGCTTGCTCCGTGAGCTCGTATCGTGCGTTTGACCCATCGTTCCCAACACAAAAGGAAAAGGCCCGGGCTGCGGGACCGGGCCTTGAAAAGGAGAGAGGAAGAAGAAGGTATTCAGTTATGGGGTCTGCGGAAACCTCGCCGGTTTGCTTTCGTTTGCCGGTAATTGATAGTTAACCGCTCGAATCTCAAAGGATGGATGCGGCTGCCTCAAAGAACCACCGGTGAAAACTTGAATATTTGCTGAACAACGTAGGCCATGCCCGTGTCCACATGTCGGCGCGGGGTCGCGGGGTGAACGCGGCAACCTTTATAATCGTTGCGTTTGCGTAGAATATTGAGCAAACTCCCCCTAAGAGAAGAACAAAGGACAGCAGTGGCTCTCATCGTGCAGAAGTACGGCGGTTCGTCGGTCGCCGATACCGAATCGATCAAACGTGTGGCCAAGCGCGTTGTTGAGACGGAAAAGAAGGGCAACAAGGTGGCCGTGGTGGTCTCCGCCATGGGCGACACCACCGATGACCTTATCGATCAGGCGCTGAGCATCGACTCCAACCCGCCCGAGCGCGAGATGGATATGCTGATGACTGCAGGCGAGCGAATTTCCATGAGCCTGCTGGCCATGGCCATTCACGCCGAAGGCAGCCGCGCCCACTCCTTCACCGGTCAGCAGGCCGGCTTCTTCACCGACACCCGTTACGGCGCGGCCCACATCAAGGCCGTGAGACCGGACCGCGTGAAGAACGCGCTCTCATTGGGAGACATCGCCATCGTTGCCGGCTTCCAGGGCATCAACGCCAAGGGTGACGCCACCACGCTCGGCCGCGGTGGTTCGGACACGTCCGCCGTGGCACTCGCTGTGGCCCTTGGTGCCGACATCTGCGAGATTTACACCGACGTGGACGGCATCTTTACCGCCGATCCGCGCATCGTGCCTTCCGCCCGCCGTATTCCTTCCATCGGCTACGAAGCCATTCTGGAAATGGCCTCCTGCGGCTCCAAGGTGCTGGCACTGCGCTGTGTGGAATACGCTCAGCGTTTCAACATGCCGCTGCACGTGCGTTCCTCGTTCTCCCGTCGCCCCGGCACATTGGTGGTGCCCGACGGCATTGACCCGCGTACGCTGCCGAACCTCGACTGAGCGCGGCTACAGCGAACGATAATCGTAAGTAATTTCAAGCAAGACAAGGCAAGACATGACTGAAGAAGAAGCGAAATCCATGGGCGACCTGTTCCCTGACCTGGGCCCCGAGGCACCGGTGATTTCCGGCATTGCCCACGATCGTTCCGAGGCGCTGGCCACCGTGCGTGGCGTGCCGAACGAGCCGGGTATGGCAGCCAAGGTGTTCACCGAGCTGGCCACCGCCGACGTGAACGTGGACATGATCGTGCAGGCCGGCGCATCCGTTGGCACTGCAGACATCTCCTTCACCGTGCCCGAATCGGCCGTCAAGCAGGTGCAGAACACGCTGCTCGACAAGCAGGAAGTGCTGGGTTACCACTCCTTTGATGTGAACACCAACGTCGGCAAGGTGGCCGTGGTGGGTGTTGGCATGAAGACCCACGCCGGTCTGGCTGCCAAGTTCTTCCAGGCCCTGAGCGATGAGGGCATCAACGTGCTGATGATCTCCACTTCCGAGATTCGTATCGCCGCACTCGTGCCGCTCGATCAGCTCAACGACGCCGTCAAGGCGCTGCACACTGCATACGGTCTCGATGCCGATCAGATCGAAGCCGTGGTGTACGGCGGTACTGGCCGCTGAGCCACTGAGCCGCGTTTTTGCGGTATATACGACGAAAGCCCTCCTTGCGGAGGGCTTTCTCAGTTTCGGACTCAGTTTTAACTACTTCTTGGTGATGTAGCCGAGAGCCTTGAGCATTTCGGCGCATTCAAGGGCACCGCCGGCTGCACCACGCAGGGTGTTGTGGGCCAGACCCACGAACTTCCAATCGAAGATGGAATCCTCACGCAGACGGCCGATGGAAACGCCCATGCCACCCTCGTAGTCCACGTCGAGCTTGACCTGCGGGCGGTCATCCTCGGTGAGGTACTGGATGAAGTGCTTCGGTGCGTGCGGCAGCTCCAGCTCGGAAGCCTTGGACGTGTAGTTCACCAGACGGTCGATGAGCTCTTCCTTGGTGGCCTTCTTGCCGAAGTTCAGGAACACGGTGGCGGTGTGGCCGTTGAGCACGGGCACGCGGATGCACTGGGAAGTGATCTTGAGGTCGCCGTCGAACGGCACGATCTCGCCCTTGGCGGCGTCCACATGGCCGAACACCTTGAGCGGTTCCTTCTCAGACTTTGCTTCCTCACCGGAGATGAACGGGATGATGTTGCCCACCATCTCGGGCCAGTCCTTGAAGGTCTTGCCCGCGCCGGAAATCGCCTGGTAGGTGCTCACAACCACCTCGCGCGGCTCGAATTCCTTCCACGCGGCCAGCGCCGGCGTGTAGGCCTGAATCGAGCAGTTCGGCTTGACGGCGATAAAACCACGAGTGGTGCCCAGGCGCTTGCGCTGGTGCTCGATCACCTCGAAGTGCTCCGGGTTGATCTCCGGCACCACCATCGGCACGTCCGGGGTCCAGCGGTGGGCGCTGTTGTTGGAGACCACCGGGGTCTCGGTCTTGGCATAACGCTCTTCAATGGCGCGAATCTGGTCCTTCGGCATGTTTACCGCAGAGAACATGAAATCAACACCAGAGGCCACGGACTCGGCATCGTCGCCATCGACGACCACCATGTTCTTGACGTATTCGGGCATCGGGGTTTCCATCTTCCAACGGTCGCCGACAGCCTCGGCATACGTCTTGCCGGCGCTGTGCGCGGAAGCGGCAAGCGTGACCACCTCGAACCACGGGTGATTCTCAAGCAGCGTGATAAAACGCTGACCGACCATACCGGTGGCACCAAGGATGCCGACCTTCAATTTTTCGGACATGATGACCTCTATGACCTCTGGGTTTCGATGGATTACTTACGTCGGACGGCCGTCATGCGGGTGGCCGTAAAACAATGCAATTGTACGAAACACGCGGAACAACGGCAGTGGTCTTCCCAGATGGTGGCTGCCCAATGAAGCGAAGGCGATGTTCTACACTGGTAGCCATGTCTATCGCATCAGTAGAGGCCCAAAAACAGCTCGACCGTATCGTGGCTCTCGGCTACCCGGATGTGGCGGATATTTCCGCCGCCGCATTCCGCTCGCTGGCCCGACCTCTGATCGGGGCGCTCGAGCATTCCGATTTGGGATCGAACATCCTGCTGGTGCCCACGCGTGAACTGGTTTCGCCTGAGTCGCTGATTGCACGAACCTCCATCAATCGCATGGCAGGCTTCACCACCATGCCGCCGCGTGACATCGCCAGCTTCCTGCCTCAAGACGGCTTCATGCCGCCGGAAGGCCCGTTCTATCTGGTCGTCAATCCGCACACCGGCACGTGCTATGTCAATCGCGAGCCGGATGTGGCCCGCAAACTTATTGACTCCGATGAGCGCCTGCCGCTCACCCTCGAGGAAGGCTTGGCCATCGCCACCCAGCACCCGGAGTGGCTGCTGGAAAAGAACGGCTTCAATCTGCTCGGCTCACGCTCCGCAGACGGACGCGTGCCGAGCATCTGGATGAGCCAGAACGCACCGCGACTGGGAGCCGTCTGGCCCAATTCCCGCCATACTTGGCTGGGCAACGCGTATTGCACGGCCCGTCGCGGGGTGAGCCTGTTTAAGTAGGTTTAGCGCGCGGCCTTGATCAGCGAACGGATGATGGCTATAAAGCCAAGGCTCATCGCGCCGGCCACCACGGCGAACACCTGCGGGCGGCGCAGCTCGTTGCGTGCGCTGACCGCTCCGGTAACGCAATGATCCTCGAACCAGACGCGCAGCTCGTTGCTGGAGTAGCGGCCGACCAGATTACCCCATGTGAGCATGCGGGTCACATAGCCCGCCGGATTGCTCTCATGGAATTCAAACAGGCGAATGCCGCGGTACCGCGACTTGGGACCATAGCATTCGAACCCGCACGTGGGTGCATAGCCCAGATCGATATCATGCACATGACCAACGAAAGAGTTCTTATGGTCATGCCCGCAGAACAGCGCGAAATAGCCGCCAGCCTCGCGCAAGGCATCCACCTCGCCCACATTCTCGTCCGCGCAGCCGATCGCCTCGCCGAGCCGCGAGCCGGGGCGGCAGACCTCATGGTTGAGCACATAGCAACGCCCGGCGTGCGTGCGCGCGCCTTCCACGGCGTTCGGCGTCCATGCGGGCACTTCCTTCAGACAATCGTAGAATTCCTGCGGCGGAATGTGCTGGAAGGCGATGGCCGGCACGGGCTTGCCGTCGCCATTGCGCTCGCCCAACTCGGTTTGGACGGACCCCAGCCATTCGATGGCCTTGGGGGTGGGGGTGCCGTACCCGTCGGCGTCGGCCAGGTCGAGTCCTCGCGGATTGACCACATACGCCGGGTATTGGGCGTCGTTTTCTTCGGGTTTGCCGGCATAATCGCCTGAATTGACCATCATAACGGACATGGCCACGCGGCCGGAACCATCGGAGGACTCGACGGGCAGCGCGAACGTGCCGGGCTCGAGACTGTCGTCGGGGTTCAGGCAGCCGGGGTATTCGCGGTAGATGTCATCCTGTTCGTCGGCCAGAATGCCGCATTGGAAGTCGTGGTTGCCGTAGGTGGCGGCAAAGGGCACGCCGGCCTCGACGACCGGACCAAGGAAACCGGAGAACGTGCGGCGGACCTTTTCGCGGGTCTCAATCATGAGTTCGTCGAGGGTCGCCGGCGTCTCGTGTGCGGGGCTGGCCTTGCCGGATTGCGTTGAATATACGAGGGTGGAAACCGTCTCGGGCGTGGGGCTGGTCTCAACGGAATCGCCTACTTCGGAAGTCGTGATCACGTCGGTCGAATCGGCGCCGGCAGCGGCGACGGCGTTCGTCACGGTATCGGGGTCAAGCAGCGCGGCTGGTACAGGCTTGCCGGCTTCGGTGAGACGATCGGCCACGCGATCGGATGTTTTGCGAATTACGGGGTGACGCTTGATCCCGCGGATTTTGGCCTCGATCTCGGTGACCGCGCGCACGCGAGCGCCCGGCTCTTCGCCGCGGCGGCGCAGGAACGTGTCGATGTAGGCGGGATCATAGCCGCGGATCTGGTCGCCGGTGAACACCACAAGATCCGGATCGGCTTCGCGGATGGCCTCGCGGATGAGGCGGATGGTGTCGGGCAACACATCGGGGCCGTCCTGTACGTCGGCCATTTGCAGCACGCGGAAGCTGCCGTCTTCGCGGAATCGCAAGCTCGTCATAGCTCTTCAGTCTATGTTGCCGGGCGGCGGATCGCCCGCGCGTTCACAGGACTGGCACAGCAAGGGACGGGGCAGGGCGGGGTGCCGCAGCCGTGTTGTTGCTTGATGGTGCCGCGATTTTGTCATGCAGCGTCGGTGGAGATCCAGACAGCGTCCCTATGCTGACGTTCTGAGACCATTGGCGTCGTTACTGATTCATAGAATGGCCCGGCGCCGACGCTCAAAGAGGCTAGCGTCGGCGGTGGGCCAATATTTGTCGCGTTGCCGATGGTTGTGGGCCTCGTAGCGTCGGTAGTGTGCCATAGCCTGGCAATTTGCCGACGATAAGCTTTCCCAGAGTCGGTATTTCGCCATAAGTTGGTCCGCTGACGACGCTGAGCCGTTTGGCTGTCGGTGCAGTACCAATATTTGGCCCGCCGCCGACGTATGGAGGGCCATCTGGTGGGGTATCGCAGGCGGGGTGTTGTGCCGGAGTCAAAGCGTGGCCCGGCGCCGACGCTGAGTGCCCTCATGTCAGCCAGGTGCATAAGCAAATGCCACGATACGGCATTTCCCGCGGGTTTGCCCGAACCGGCCTGTAGGATGTTACGTGCGTATTGACAAATCCGCGTGGCCCGGCGCCGCCCTGGCACAACGCCGCAGTCGCGTCCGCAAGAGGGCCCGCGCAATAACCAGTAAAGGAGGAACAATGGGTCAGGATCAATCATCCGTTTTTGATCTCGCAGCGGTAGCCGCAGCGTCCAATGGGGGGAACAACGACCCGCTGCTGCCTCCGGCGCGATTCATTGGCGATCCGCAGAAGCCGAGTCGTATGCCGTACAACAAGTACGCCGCCTACGACAAGCAGATCCCGTTTGATTACCCGGAGCGTACGTGGCCGGGCAAGCGACTGCAGCGCGCGCCGCGCTGGTGCTCCGTCGATCTTCGCGACGGCAATCAGGCCCTCGTCAACCCGATGGATTCCGAGCGCAAGCTGCGTTTCTGGAACCTGCTCGTCTCCATGGGATTCAAGGAGATCGAGGTGGGCTTCCCGTCCGCTTCCGAGACCGATTTCGACTTCATCCGTATGCTCATCGAGCGTGAGCTGATTCCGGACGACGTGACCATCGTGGTACTCACCCAGTGCCGCGAGCACCTCATCCGCCGCACTTACGAGGCGCTCAAGGGTGCCAAGCGCGCCATCGTGCACTTCTACAACTCCGTGTCTGTGTTGCAGCGCGAGGTCGTGTTCCGCAAGAACAAGGAGGAGATCAAGAAGCTCGCCACCGACGCCGCCGAACTGTGCAAGGACCTCGAGAACGAGGCCAAGGGCATCGACCTGTACTACGAGTACTCGCCGGAATCCTTCACCGGCACCGAGCCGGAGTACGCCGTCGAGGTGTGCAACGCCGTGATCGGTGTTATCAAGCCGACTCCCGAGCACCCGATGATCATCAACCTGCCCGCCACCGTGGAAATGACCACGCCGAACGTGTTCGCCGACGAAGTGGAGTACGTCTCCACCCACCTCGACGACCGTGACTCCGTGGTGCTCTCCCTCCACCCGCACAACGACGAAGGCATGGGCGTGGCCGCCACCGAGCTGGCCGTGCTGGCCGGCGCCGACCGCGTGGAAGGCTGCCTGCTGGGCAACGGCGAGCGTACCGGCAACGTCGACTTGGTCACGCTGGGCCTCAACTGGCTCACCCAAGGCATCGACCCGCAGCTTGACCTGTCCAACGTGCCCGAGATTCGCAAGACGGTTGAGTACTGCAACCAGATCAAGATTTCCGAGCGTCACCCGTACGCCGGCAACTTCGTGTTCACTGCGTTCTCCGGCTCGCATCAGGACGCCATCAAGAAGGGTCTCGAGGCTCGTCAGGTGGC
>UMKG01000062.1_pt1 | contig 12960 bp, 10 predicted proteins | sample 1966261 | NCBI WGS metagenome assembly UMKG01 (sample SAMEA4836169, study PRJEB28245) | human gut metagenome | biome: gut microbiome; material: fecal sample | place: Denmark | collected 2008 | reverse complement strand
TAAATACGGTTCCCACCGGTGTTTCCTCTGTTCCACCGCCCGGACCTGCAAGTCCTGTCACAGAGAGACAGACATCGGTTTTAGCTGCTTTCGCACCGCCTTTTGCCATCTGTCCGGCACATTTGGCTGAGACAGCACCTTCTTTCTTCAGTGTACTCTTCTTTACTCCAAGACATTTTCTTTTGGCGCGGTTTGTATATGTGACATAACCACACATAAATACCTCCGAAGCTCCCGGTACATTTACGATGTCCGCTGCTACCGCACCGCCTGTACAGGACTCGGCAAGAGACAGTGTCATTTTCTTTTTTTTCAGGAGTCCTACAACTGTTTCTTCTAATGCTGTTTCTTCTGATTCTTCCTTTTCTGAAGCCATATTTAAAGCCTTCTTTCTAATCCTGCATGGACAGAACACTCCTGTTCTGCCAGATATATGTGATCAGGGAAATAACGGTAAGTGCCAGAGAAAGCCAGATAAATATCTGTTCCAGAATATCAAACACTCCGCCCAGATCGATCAGCAGTAAAATGATCATGATCATCTGGGAAACCGTCTTGAATTTGCCCCAGTAGTTTGCCGCGATCACAACACCGTTCTCGGCTGCGATCAGACGGAATCCGCTGATAATAAATTCTCTTCCTATAATAATGATAACAAACCATGCCGGAAGTTTTTCCAGTTCAATAAAGCAGATCATTGCAGAACACACAAGCAGCTTGTCTGCAAGAGGATCCATGAATTTTCCAAAGTTTGTCACCAGATTGTATTTTCTGGCAAGCTTTCCGTCAAACCAGTCGGTCACACTTGCAACAACAAAAATAGCAAGTGCTATATAGCGGTTTGCCTCACCGCCCAGGTCTGTAAGCATAAACAGTACAAGAAACGGAACCAGGATCATTCTGGCTACTGTAAGTTTATTCGGTGTATTCATCTGCCAACTCTCCTATCAAATCATATTCCAGTGCACCGGTCACACGTACCTTTGCAAAATCTCCTGTCATCAGGAGTTCTCCTGTCTGCACAAAAATATAACCGTCGACCTTTGGTGCATCTCCGTAAGTTCTGCCAATGTATGCGCTCTCATCTGCAACTTTTCCCTCGATCATCACGAGAAGTTCCTGTCCGATACGGTCAGTTCCCTTATCATAGGAAATCTCCTGCTGAAGCTCCATGATCTCGTCACGTCTGGCCTCTTTGACTTCTTCCGCAACCTGATCAGGCATCGTTGCTGCAGGTGTATCTTCTTCCGGTGAGTAAGTAAATACTCCCAGACGGTCAAATTCCATCTCATCCACAAAGCTCATCAGCTCTTCGTGGTCTTCCTGTGTTTCCCCGGGGAATCCGGAGATCAGAGTGGTACGGAGCACGATGTCAGGAATCTCCCGGCGAAGCTTATTTACAATCTCCACCAGCTCTGCCTGTGTTGTCCTTCTTCCCATTCTCTTTAAGATACGGTCACTTGCATGCTGGATTGGAAGATCCAGATAATGGCATATCTTCTTCTCCTCTTTCATGGTCTGGATCAGTTCATCGTAAATTTCCTCCGGATAGCAGTAAAGCACGCGGATCCAGCGGATTCCTTTGATCTTGCATAACTCTTTCAGGAGGATATGAAGAGATTTCTTTCCATATATATCAGTTCCATATACGGTTGTCTCCTGTGCGACAAGGATCAGCTCTTTTACGCCTTCCTCTGCCATCTCCTTTGCCTGTGTTACCAGACGTTCCATCGGAACGCTTCGGAATTTACCGCGAAGTTTCGGGATGATACAGTAGGTGCAGTGTTTATCACAGCCTTCTGCTATCTTGAGGTATCCGAAATGTCCGCCTGTTGTGAGAACACGTTTGCCAAGCTTTTCCGGAAGATAATCAATATCTTTAAATTCCTGGAAATGTTTTCCTTTCATTGCTTCACGGATTGCCTTAAGGATGTCTCCGTAGGAAGTTGTGCCAAGTACTGCATCTACTTCCGGTACTTCCTCAATGATCTCATTCTTATAACGCTGTGCCATACATCCTGTGACAACCAGAACTTTACAGCTCCCGGTTTTCTTGTATTCTGCCATCTCAAGGATGGTGTTGACGCTCTCTTCCTTTGCGTCATTGATAAAGCAGCAGGTGTTCACCACAATGGCCTCTGCTTCAGTTTCATCATCTACGATCTCGAACCCGTTACCTGTAAGAAGTCCAAGCATTTCTTCGGAATCTACAAGGTTCTTGTCACAGCCTAATGATACGAATAATAATTTCATAAATTCTCCTATAAGAATGTGCCTGAAAATATACCTCTGTAATTCTCAGACACATCCTTTTGTTTATCTATTGTGTTATCATCAGTTCTTACTCTTCAGTTGTTTCTGCAGTTGTTTCTTCTGCTGTTTCAGCAGTCTCTGTGATTTCAGAAGCCTGTGCTGATTCTTCTGTCTGTGCCTCAGCTGTCTGTTCTGTTCCTTCTTCATCCTCTTCTTCCGGAGCAAGGATCTTTACTTTTCCTTTGTAGAGCTCGTCGATCGCAACTGAGAGAGGTTTCTTGCCTGCCGCACCCTCTACCATTGGTTTGGAACCTGCAATGATCTGACGTGCACGTTTACTTGCAGCAAGTACAAGGGAATAACGGCTGTTAAGGGACATTGTTGTATCGTCGTCCTCACTGTTTGTATTGATTGCTTCGATTAATTCTGTATAAGACGGATGTATCATGTATTTTCTCCTTTCTTTTAAGCGGTCTGGGCCGCATGTTTATCATTTCTGAAATGCTTTTGTCTGTTTCTGGATATCTGCGATAAATTCTGCATTTCTGGATACTCTGGAATGTTCACTCACAATGATCTGATGAAGATGGTCTACGCATTCCTCTACAGTATCGTTGACAAGAATATAGTCATATTGTCCCATACCTTCTGCCTCTTCACCGGCTCTTGCAAGTCTGTCTGCGATCACCTGTGCGGTTTCTGTTCCTCTGCCTGTGAGACGGCGTTCCAGTTCCTCCACAGTCGGCGGAGTTACAAACACCAGAAGTGCTTCCGGTATTTTCTCTTTGATCTTCATTGCACCCTGGATTTCGATCTCAAGGATTACATTTCTGCCTGCCCGAAGCTGCTCTTCGACATAAGAGCGTGGGGTACCGTAATAATTTTCCACATACCGGGCATATTCAAGCAATGCATCCTCTTCGATCAGCTTCTCAAATTCATCCCTTGTACGGAAGAAATATTCTCTGCCGTCCTCTTCACCGGGACGGGGGTTTCTGGTTGTTGCGGAGACAGATAATGCATAATCATCATATTTCTCCATGAGGCGTTTCATTACTGTGCCTTTTCCTGCACCGGAAAATCCGGAAACCACTACTAAAATTCCTTTATTCATGGGTCTCTCCCTTATCCTCATTTTCATATATTTCTGCAAATCTCCGGGCAATGGTCTCAGGCTGAAGTGCGCTGAGCACCAGATAATCGTCGCTTGTGACAATCACTGCTTTTGTCTTTCGCCCCTGAGTTGCATCAATCAGTGACCGGGTTCCCTTTATGCTCTGCACCATTCGTTTTACAGGTGCCGCATCCGGGCTTACCACTGCCACGATTTTCTGTGAATTGACTACATTTCCAAAACCGATATTAATAAGTCTTGCCACGTTTTCTTCCTCTATTCTACGTTCTGGATCTGTTCTCTGACTTTCTCGATCTCTGTTTTCAGATCAATGGCAATGTTGGAGATCTCCAGATCACTTGATTTGGATAAAATCGTGTTTGCTTCTCTGTTCATTTCCTGTGCCATGAAGTCCAGTTTGCGTCCGATGCCTTCTTTCTCTGTTGTGAGCATCTTTTTCATGTTCCTGATGTGGCTGTGAAGGCGGACGGTTTCCTCATCATTGCAGATTTTGTCTGAAAACAGGATGACTTCTGCTGCGATGCGGTTGTCGTCGATCTGTGTGTCTTCCAGCAGCTCGGAAACTTTTGCTTCCAGTTTGGTCCTGTAGGCATTGACTACTTCCGGAGAGCGGGCTTCTACACGTAATACTTTTTCTTCAAGGCTGTCCAGTTTTCCGATAAGGTCTTTCTCAAGATTTCTGCCTTCCAGTATCCTTGTCTGGACAAATTTCTCACATGCCTCGCGAAGGGGCGGTTCCAGAGATTCCCAGAGTGCTTCCTCATCAACAGACTGTTCTTCCATGACAAGTACCTCCGGATAGCGTGACAGGGTGCTGACTTTGATATCGTAGTCAAGGTCAAAGTCCTGCTGCATCTGTTTAAGACAGGTGATGTATTCGGATGCGAGTTCTCTGTTGTATTTGAGAGATCCGTTGTCCAGGGTGTAGTCTTCGTATGTGATGTATACATCAACTTTGCCTCTCTGGATGTAGGTTTTCATCAGGTTTCTGACTGCGCCTTCCAGGAAGTTGAGTTTTCTGGGCATTTTGATGCTGAGGTCCAGGTATCTGTGGTTGACAGATTTTAGTTCGATTGTTATTTTTCTTTCTTTGGTCACGACTTCTGCCCGGCCGAAACCTGTCATGCTTTTTATCATAGTTTTTCTCTCTTTGTCTGTCTATTAGTGTCGGGGTATGTGTGCCTGTTCTGGTTTACATACAGATTTATTATAGTTCATTATAGAATGGGAGTCAAACATTTTTTCGTTGATGGCGGTAGGAAATGTGTGGTATACTAGCAGAAGGGACGCCGCAGGTGGGACGCAGGTGGGACGCAGGAGAAAATAAATAGTTCCGGGCGCGGTTTCGGGGTTTAGTCAACTCTAAGGCTTCGGAAATCTGCTAAAGGCATGAAAAAAACAGCAAAACTCGCTTCGCTCAGACAGGTTGCTGTTTTTTTCATAACGCAGATTCCCGAAGCCTAAGAGTTACTACAACCCCTGCAAATGCGCCCGGAACTATTTATTTTCTCCTGCTGGTGACTGGCTGTGGGAGGGATATGGTATATTTAATTGGAAGGCTTTCAGAAAGGCCTGTTATATTAGAGTTTGTTTGTCAGAAAGGGCTTCGCCTTTCTGACGTAGGTGATGTTTAGATTTTATGTATTACCTGTCAATTATAAAATTGTTATCAGTCATATTGGGGACTGAGATTTTGATTATTGTGAGTATTATTTAAAAAGGAGTGTTTTTATATGGCTTTTGATGGGATTACGATTGCGGCTATGGTGAGGGAGCTGCATTTGAATTTGGATGGAGGACGGTTTAATAAGATTGCTCAGCCGGAGGCTGATGAGCTTTTGATTACGGGGAAGGGGGCGAATGGGCAGTGCAGGCTGCTACTTTCGGCCAGTGCTTCTCTTCCGCTGATTTATTTTACTTCCAAGAATAAGCCCAGCCCTATGACTGCGCCTAATTTCTGTATGCTGCTGCGTAAGCATATTGGAAGTGCGAGGGTTTCGGATATCAGGCAGCCGGGGATGGAGCGTGTGGTGATGTTTGAGCTGGAGCATCTGAATGAGCTGGGGGATCCCTGTAAGAAGGTTCTTATCATGGAACTGATGGGCAAGCACAGTAATATTATTTTCTGCGATGATAAGGGAATGATCCTGGATAGTATCAAGCATGTTTCTTCTCATATGAGTTCTGTGCGTGAGGTGCTTCCGGGAAGGGAGTATTTTATTCCGAAGACGCAGGATAAGCTGGATCCGCTGACTGTGAGTGAGGAGGAGTTCTATGATGTTGTGTGCAGGAAGCCATGTAATGTTTCCAGGGCTGTTTACTCTTCTCTTACTGGAATCAGTCCGGTTGTTGCGGAGGAGATCTGTTTCAGGGCTTCGATCGACGGGAGTGATGCAGCGCAGTCTCTGGATGAGGCGGCGAGGGTGCATTTGTATCATACGTTCCGCAGGCTGATGGATCAGGTTGTGGAGGGGGATTTTTCTCCGAATATTGTTTACCGGGGGGAAGAACCTGTGGAGTATGGTGTGTTTGCGTTCCAGCAGTATGGACCGGAGTATCATTCTGTGGAGTTTGAGAGTGTTTCACAGATGCTGGAGACTTATTATGCGACAAAGAATACGTTGACGCGTATCCATCAGAAGTCTTCGGATCTGAGGAGGATCGTGCAGACTGCGCTGGAGCGTAACCGTAAGAAGCTGAGTCTGCAGGAGAAGCAGATGAAGGATACTGCGAAGAAAGAGAAGTATAAGGTTTACGGGGAGCTGATCAATACTTATGGGTATGGGCTGGAGGATGGATGTAAGTCGTTTAAGGCTCTGAATTATTATACCAATGAGGAGATTACCATTCCTCTTGATCCTACTATGACTCCGGCGGAGAATTCCAAGAAGTATTTTGACAAGTATGGAAAGCTGAAGCGTACGGAGGAGGCTCTGACTGAGCAGATTGCAGATACGAGAAGTGAGATTGAGCATCTGGAGTCTGTTTCCAATGCTCTGGATATTGCTTTGGCTGAGAGTGATCTGGCACAGATCAAGGAAGAGCTGATGGAGTATGGATATATTAAGAAGCATTATGACCGCAGGAAGGGACAGAAGGCGCAGAGTAAGTCTAAGCCGTTCCATTATGTGACTGAGGATGGGTATGATATTTATGTGGGAAAAAATAATTTCCAGAATGATGAGCTTACCTTTAAGTTTGCCACAGGGAATGACTGGTGGTTTCATGCCAAGAAGATGGCCGGTTCGCATGTGGTCGTGAAGTCTAAGGACGGCGAACTGCCGGATCATATCTTTGAGATTGCGGGACAGCTTGCCGCTTATTATTCCAAAGGACGTACTGCCCCTAAGGTGGAGATTGATTATATCCAGAAGAAGCAGGTGAAAAAGCCTGCAGGGGCGAAGCCCGGATTTGTGGTTTATTATACAAATTATTCGCTGATGGCTGAGCCGTCATTAAAAGGAGTCAGGGAAGTCTGATCATACTGTTGTATAGTTACAAATATTAAAAGAATTGCGGGAGCCGCTTTGCAGCGGAGTAAGTAATTCGTGGATGTCAGGTCAGGGGTGAAATACCTTTTGACCCTGACATTATATAACAATAATTAAGGAGAATTTCTTTTTATGAGTATTTTGAATGTTGAACATCTGACACATGGTTTCGGAGACAGGGCGATTTTTAATGATGTGTCTTTCCGCCTGTTAAAGGGCGAGCATATTGGACTGGTTGGTGCCAACGGGGAAGGTAAATCTACTTTCTTTAATATTGTAACCGGAAAGCTGATGCCGGATGAGGGTAAAATCGAATGGGCAAAGAATGTACGTGTCGGCTATCTGGACCAGCATTCTGTCCTTTCTCAGGGTATGTCCATCCGTGACGTGCTGAAGTCTGCGTTCTCTTATCTCTTTGAGATGGAGGAAAGAATGAATGAGATCTGTGACTCTCTTGGCACTGCTTCTCCTGAGGAGATGGATACTCTGATGGAGGAGCTGGGAACTATTCAGGATACCCTTACCATGCATGATTTCTATGTGATCGATGCGAAGGTGGAGGAAGTTGCCAGAGCCCTGGGACTTCTGGATATCGGACTGGAACGTGATGTTACAGACCTGAGTGGTGGTCAGAGAACCAAGGTTCTGCTTGGCAAGTTGCTTCTGGAGAAGCCGGATATCCTGCTTCTGGACGAGCCTACCAACTATCTGGATGAGGAACATATCGAATGGCTGAAGCGTTATCTGCAGGATTATGAGAATGCATTTATCCTTATCTCCCACGATATTCCGTTTCTGAATTCTGTTATCAATCTGGTTTATCATATGGAGAATCAGGAACTGAACCGTTATGTCGGAGATTATGACCATTTCCAGGAAGTGTATGAGGTGAAGAAGGCTCAGCTTGAGGCTGCTTACAGACGCCAGCAGCAGGAAATCAGTGAACTGAAGGATTTCGTCGCAAGAAATAAGGCCAGGGTTTCTACAAGAAATATGGCAATGTCCAGACAGAAGAAGCTGGATAAGATGGATGTGATCGAGCTTGCTGCCGAGAAGCCGAAGCCTGAGTTTCATTTTAAATACGGACGCACTCCGGGGAAATATATTTTCGAAACGAAGGATCTGGTTATTGGTTATAATGAACCTCTTTCCAGACCTGTTACTCTCTCTATGGAAAGAGGAAATAAGATTGCGCTGGTTGGTGCAAACGGTATCGGTAAGACGACTTTACTGAAGAGTATTCTGGGGTTGATCCCGTCTCTGAAGGGTTCCTGCGAACTTGGGGAGAATCTTCAGATTGGATATTTTGAGCAGGAAGTCAAAGGTGATAACAAGACTACCTGTATTGATGAGATCTGGGCGGAGTTTCCGTCTTATACTCAGTATGAGGTGCGGTCTGCTCTCGCCAAATGCGGTCTGACTACCAAGCATATTGAAAGTCAGGTACGTGTACTGAGTGGCGGGGAGCAGGCGAAGGTGCGTCTGTGTAAGCTGGTGAATAAAGAAACGAACATTCTGCTTCTGGACGAGCCTACCAATCATCTGGATGTGGATGCAAAAGAAGCTTTGAAGCAGGCATTGATCGAATATAAGGGAAGCATTCTCCTGATCTGCCATGAACCGGAGTTTTACCGCGATGTGGTTTCTCAGGTATGGGACTGCAGTAAATGGACTACAAAAGTATTATAATAATTGGTACATGAAGGGTTATTACAAATGAGTAAATCAAAAACTGTGGATCTGACTTCCGGTCCGATCCTGAAAACTCTGGCAGAGCTGGCTCTGCCTATCATGATTTCTTCCATGCTGGGAACAGCATACAGTATTATGGATATGGCATGGATTGGACTGCTTGGTGCGAAAGCGGTTGCAGGCGTGGGAGTAGGCGGAATGTATGTCTGGCTCTCCCAGGGGCTTGCATCCCTGTCAAGAATGGGCGGACAGGTAAATACAGCTCAGGCATGCGGGCGCAAAGATTATGACCAGGCACGCTCCTATGCTGCCAGTTCTCTGCAGCTCACTGCACTGTCCGGCATTTTGTTTGCTGCTGTCTGTGTTATTTTCATACAGCCTCTGCTGGGATTTTTTAATCTAACCGACGCAGAAACTTATACTGCTGCCAGATCTTATACATTGATCACCTGTGGACTGATCCTTTTTTCTTATCTGAATCTGACGCTGACAGGACTCTCTACTGCGCAGGGAGATTCCCGCACTCCCCTGCTTGCAAACTTTATCGGGCTTGCAGGAAATATGATCCTGGATCCGCTGCTGATCCTTGGCATCGGACCTTTCCCGAGGCTGGAGGTTGCCGGAGCCGCTATTGCGACAGTAAGTTCACAGATTCTGGTTTTTGTGGTGATGGTTGTGCGTATCCGGCATTCCAGACTGGAGCCCAATGTTTTACAGCATCTGAATCTGCTGTCTGTTTTTCCAAAAGAATATTATAAGCACATTTTCAGGATCGGGTTTCCCACAGCTATACAGGGAAGCATTTACTGTTTCATCTCCATGATTCTGACCCGTATGGTTTCCGGTTATGGTGCTGCCGCTATTGCAACGCAGCGTGTTGGCGGACAGATTGAATCCGTATCCTGGAATACTGCTGATGGTTTTGCTTCAGCACTGAATGCTTTTATTGCCCAAAACTACGGTGCACGAAAAAAAGGCCGTATCCGTAAAGGTTACAGTCTGTCATTTCGCGTTCTCACAATTTGGGGCCTGTTTGTCACTGCAGCTTTTGTCTTTCTTCCGGAACCAATTGCCAGGTTATTTTTCCACGAAAAAGAAGCTCTGGATACTGCTGTCAATTATCTGGTCATTATCGGATTCAGTGAAGTCTTTATGTCCATTGAGCTGATGACAGTGGGCGCATTATCAGGACTTGGACGCACCAGATTATCCAGTACGATCAGTGTGATCCTGACAGGCTCACGAATCCCGCTGGCATTGATCCTGACACATGCGGGAATGGGATTAAATGGTGTATGGTGGGCGCTTACAATCTCTTCTATCGTGAAGGGAATCGTGTTTACACTGACATTCCGGCATATCAGCAGGCGGTTGCCTGAAAAGGTCTAAAGGTCTCTTAATATAGCTGGCAAACTCAAAAGAGGACTGTTCAGAAAAATTTCTGTCAGTCCTCTTTTTACTGTTTCTATTATTTCGCAACAAAGTTTACAATCTTGTTCGGTACATAAATCTCTTTGATAAGGTTCTTACCTTCCAGGAAGGAAGCAATTCTCTCGTCTGCTTTGGCGATCTCGAATGCTTTTTCTTTTTCACATCCGTTAGGGATTACGATTGTTCCTCTTACTTTACCGTTTACCTGTACACCGATCTCAACGGTCTTGGCAATTGTTTTGCCTTCATCGTATTTCGGCCATTCGGAAACTGCCAGTAAGCCTTCACCTCCGATGAATTCCCAGATTTCTTCGCAGATATGCGGTGCGAACGGGCTAAGCAGTTTGATAAAGATGGTAAGGTCATCTTTGCTTAAGTGTCCTTCTGCTGTGATCTCATTAATGAGTGTCATCAGGCTGGCGATCGCTGTATTGAATTTCAGGTTCTCGATATCAGAAGAAACTTTCTTGATGGTACGGTGGAGTTTCATCTCCAGTTCATCAGATACGGATTCTTCAGAAAGGATATCTGTCAGCCCTGCAACACGGTCCAGGAACTTCTTGCAGCCCTTTACAGAGTTCTCGCTCCACGGTGTAGCTGCGCCATAGTCACCCATAAACAGTACATAGGTACGAAGAGTATCTGCACCGTATTCTTCTACAATATCCAGTGGATCAACTACGTTGCCCTTGGATTTACTCATTTTATCTCCGTCCGGTCCGAGGATCAGTCCCTGGATGGAACGTTTTGCATATGGTTCCGGTGTATTTACTACGCCAAGATCATACAGGAAATGATGCCAGAATCTGGAGTAGATCATATGTCTGGTAACATGCTCCATACCACCATTGTACCAGTCAACAGGCATCCAGTATTTCAGTTTGTCCATATCAGCCAGTGCATTTGCATTGTGCGGATCTGTGTATCTTAAGAAATACCAGGAAGATCCTGCCCACTGAGGCATGGTATCTGTCTCACGTTTCGCTGCAGCACCGCATTTCGGGCATGTGCAGTTTACGAAAGAATCAATCTTTGCAAGTGGGGACTGTCCGTCTTCACCCGGCTCGAAGTCCTTTACATCCGGCAGGCGCAGCGGAAGTTCGTTCTCCGGAACTGCCACAACACCGCAGTTCGGGCAGTGAATAAGCGGGATTGGCTCACCCCAGTATCTCTGGCGGTTGAATGCCCAGTCTTTCATCTTATACTGAACACCGGCTTTACCGATTCCTTTTTTCTCCAGCTCTTCCAACATACGCTCAATAGAATCTTTCTTCTTTGCATATCCGTTCAGGAAATCGGAGTTTACCATTTCGCCGTCGCCTGTATAGGCTTCTTTGGAAATATCTCCGCCTTTGATAACTTCGATAATGTCGATGCCGAATTTCTTCGCGAAATCATAGTCACGCTGGTCGTGAGCAGGTACTGCCATGATAGCACCTGTACCATATCCCATCATTACATAGTCAGCAATGTAGATCGGGATTTTCTTACCGTTAACCGGGTTGATTCCCTCAAGTCCCTGGATTCTCACACCTGTTTTATCTTTTACAAGCTGAGTTCTCTCAAACTCTGTTTTCTTTGCACACTCATTACGATATGCAGTGATCTCATCCATGTTTGTGATTTTATCTGCATATTTGTCAATGATCGGATGTTCCGGTGCGATTACCATGAATGTTACACCAAACAGAGTATCCGGTCTGGTTGTATAGATTTCAAGTTTCTCATCGATTCCGTCAACATCGAAGTTAACGAAAGCACCTTTTGATTTGCCGATCCAGTGGATCTGCTGCTGTTTTACATTATCCGGATAGTCTACATCTTTCAGACCTTCCAGAAGCTTATCTGCATACTGGGTGATTCTTAAATACCATACATCTTTTGATTTCTGAACAACATCGCTGTGGCAGATATCACATTTACCGCCCTGGCTGTCTTCATTGGAAAGGACTACTTTACAGTGCGGGCAGTAATTAACCAGTGTTCTGTCTCTGAATACAAGACCTTTTTCGAACATTTTCAGGAAAATCCACTGTGTCCATTTGTAGTAGTCTTCATCTGTTGTATCGATCACACGGTTCCAGTCAAAAGAAAACCCAACTTTCTTTAACTGGTTTGAGAATCTCTTGATGTTCTCATCTGTGATGATACGTGGATGTGTTCCGGTCTTTACTGCGTAGTTCTCTGTCGGGAGACCAAATGCATCAAATCCGATCGGGAAAAGTACATTATAGCCTTCCATACGACGTTTTCTGGAAATAACCTCCAGACTGGAATATGCTTTGATATGTCCTACGTGCATACCGGCACCGCTTGGATATGGGAACTCTACCAGACCATAGAATTTAGGTTTGTCACTGTTATCTTTGGCTTCGAAGACTTTGGCCTCTTCCCATTTTGCCTGCCACTTAGGCTCGATCTTTTTAAACAAGTATTTCATCTCTATACTTCCTCCAACATTTTGCTGTATGTGAACTACCCGGTAACAGAGTTACCAGAGCATCTGACTTAAGGCGAGATACCGTCTTTTTCAGGGTGCGTCCATGACACCACTACTGTTTGCTCCACTGAGCTACACAGCTGCTTTTATTATTTCCGGCGGTTTCAGTCCGATTATGGACATCTTATCCTAAAAATTTATTTTAATTCAACAAAGGCTGTTTGTCAATGTAACGTTTCGCAGTATCTAGTGTTTTTGCTTTACAAATGGCACTTATTTCGCATTTTCGAGTAATACACCACTAGAGTGTATCAACAAAACGTAAAAAACAGGACATTCCGCATCTCTGCAAAATGTCCTGCCATTTTTATTTCTTAACTATATTTTAATTACTGCGCTAACACAAATTACTGCTCTGTCAGTAATTACCCTTTTTTATTCTTCCGCTTTATCTACCTTACTTGCTCTGGCTTCAATTTCTTTTGCCTGAATATCTCCAGGAGCCTGCTCGTAGCGTG
>UMKG01072433.1_pt1 | contig 13129 bp, 9 predicted proteins | sample 1966261 | NCBI WGS metagenome assembly UMKG01 (sample SAMEA4836169, study PRJEB28245) | human gut metagenome | biome: gut microbiome; material: fecal sample | place: Denmark | collected 2008 | reverse complement strand
ATACAAAGCCATATCAATGCGGCGATAAACCATGCACTGCAAAAAAAGTGGCAGACTCGTACAAGAAACATGAAAGAATTTGTACATGAAATGCATCTGTCACATCGAATTGCGTCAGACGGCAAAAAGGAAAGTTTTGCTTTCATCATATTGCAGGGACAAGGAGAAAATCAAAGAATTGATTTGATACACAATCAGATAAAAATTGGAAGAAACCGGGCGAAATGCCAGTACGTCATAACGAATCCGCAAATCAGCGGCGAACATTGTGAGGTTACTTACGATACAGAAAACAATCAGTTTTATGTAAAAAACTATTCCAGAAATTACACATATACCAAATTTGGAGCACTTTTGATGGGACAATCCGTCACATTGAAAGCGGGGGAATGGTTTTATTTACAGACACAGAGTCAGAGATATTTATTTTTTTTGGAGGTGAATGAATCGTGTTTGGAAAGAAAAAAGAGGTAAAAAAGGAGCCGGTTAGCTCACCGTCAACCGGTAGAGTACAGCGTATGGTGCCGGAACTAGCAACGTTATCGTATACCGTTACCGGAAATCGTCAGTACCAGCAGGATGCTGTTTATGTATCCAAAGGCAAGAAACTGGCAGCAAATAAAAAGACCAGAGTATTAGCTGTGGTATGTGACGGAATGGGCGGAATGGCGGATGGCGGCAAAGCAAGTCAGACGGCAATCCAGATGTTAGTTTCAGCATTTAAGCAGATAGAGAAAAGTGCTTCAGTGGATATTCCTACATTTTTCAGACAAGGGATTTTAGCAATTGATGAGGCAATCTACAATTTTCCAAAAGAAAACGGAAAAGGTTCCGGTACAACAATGGTTGCGGTGATTGCAGAAGATAATAAATTATACTGGGCATCCGTTGGTGACAGTAGAATTTATATTATCCGTGGAAGCCAGATGAGACAGGTAACAAGAGACCATAATTACTGGCTCCGTTTACAGGAGATGGTTGCCAACGGTCAGATGACAAAAGAAGAAGCGATGGCAAAACGGCAAAAAGAAGCATTAATAAGTTTTCTTGGAATTGGAAATGTAAATCTTATGGATGTGAATACACAGCCATTTGAGATGCAGTATGGTGATGTAGTTATGCTTTGCAGCGATGGGATTACAAAGACCCTGTCGGATGAGCAGATTCACGGGATTATAGTGAGTGATATTGTTTCAATGGAAGATAAGGCAAAAACACTTGTGAATGCCGCTATCACAGGAAACACTCACTCGCAGGATAATACCTCCGTAGCGATACTGCAATATAAAGAATCTATTATTAACAAAGAAAGATAAGCACAAAGGTGCAGGCGCAAAAGCGCAGAAAGGAGTAATTATGAATTTAAGCAGATGCGAAAAGGGGCACTTTTTTGACAAGGAAAAATATGCGGTATGTCCACATTGTCAGGGGGGAGCTGGTTCAGATGACAGCCTCACAACAGTATTTACAGAGGATATGACAACACCGTCACCGGTACCGGTGCCACAGGAACCGGTAAATCAGTGGGGGCAGGCACCGGTTATGCCGGCCGATGAAGTAACACTTCCGACCGGAGGAACGCCGATTGAACAGCCAACAATACCTTATGCGGATGATTATAATGAGCAGCCGACAATTCCGCTGACACAGGATACATTTGCCGCAACTGAAACAGTGCCAACTGTTAATCAGCCGGAGTGGACAGAAGATGATGACCATACGGTAGCATTTTATGATGATTTGTTTTCAGGTGTTACCGGCGCAAATGCCGCAAGCCAGAATCCATCCGTAGTAAATGCACCACAGGTGAATACCATTTCTTCTCCATGTGTGGGATGGTTAATTGCGATGGGTGGTGCTCATGTAGGTCAGGATTTCCATTTGAAAGTTGGTAAAAATTTCATTGGACGTGACATCCAGATGGATATTGCCTTAGTTGGTGATAAAAGCGTATCCAGAAATCGCCATGCCATTGTTGTATATGAACCGAAAAAACATTTGTATTTGGTTCAGCCGGGAGATTCCAGTGGTTTGGTATATCGAAACAATGAAGTTGTGCTCAGTCCGGTAAAACTGGAAGCTTATGACATGATTACGGTTGGCGATGTAAATCTGTTATTCATGCCATTGTGTGGAGAGCGGTTTAATTGGAGCACTTTACTGGAAGAATTAAGTAAAAAAAATAACGAGTAATTCAAAGGAAAAACAGGAGGAAAATGATGGACCGTAGTGCAAAAGGAATAAGAATAGCAGGAGCATTACTGCTCTTTGTGAATTTGGCGGTATTTTTTCTGCCTATGACCAAAATTGTACATACCAATTATGGAACAAAGGAATTTTCAGCATTTCAGTATTTACAAAATGTAATTCACCCGGATTCGGCGAATCCGCATGTGTTTGGAGTTTCGGTCATGTTTGTTGTGTGGGGACTTTTAGTTCTGCCGGTGATATTGTCACTTGCTGCAGGAATTATTGGTTTAGTAGGGAGCGCCAAGCAAATTTTATCCGGGATTTTCTCCCTTGTAATTGCGGGGGCTTACATTACGCTGTTTTTTGTGATTGATTCTCTGGCACCAATTTGGAATATTTCAGGGGAAACTGCTGTTAGCTGGGGATATGCCTTTTTTATCAGTTTGTCCGTTTCTATAGCAGCGGCGGTTCTTGGGATTGTGAGTTTCTTTGTGCGGCCACGCAGAAAGAAACCGGTCACCTCCGATGTGATTCCTAAGGTGCAGGAAATTAAAAATGAACAGCAAAATATGAGATATAACATTGTCAGTCCGGCAGAGAAAACCGGCGATGAAAATATGAAGATTGAGACGGTAAGAGGTGTTCTGGTCGGTCTTGCCGGTATTTATAAGGGAGCAGAAATTCCAATTCAGGATGGAGAAACCATTCGGATTGGACGAACTGCGGATAATGATTTAGTTTTTGAAAACCAGCAGAAAGTCAGTCGAAAACATTGTGTCATAAGTTTTCATAGAGATAAAGAGTGTTTTAAAATTGTTGACACATCCAGCAACGGCAGTTTTACAAATGGTTCGCAGGAGTGTCTTCCGCAGAACATGGAGATTTGCCTGAAACCGGGAACTATTCTTGATTTTGGTAGTGAAGAAAATCGGTTTCGACTGGAATAATGAAAGAGGTAGAATATGGCAAGCGAATTATGTATGAATTGTTTTAGCGTAAAAGGACAATATGAGGTATGTCCTTTTTGCGGATATGTAGAGGGAACAAAACCTAAGCAGCCTCATTATCTGACACCGGGTACAATCCTTGCAAATCATTTTATTGTGGGAAATGCCATTGGATTTGGTGGATTTGGAATTACCTATAAGTGTTTTGATACAACACTTGGTGTTGTTGTCGCGGTAAAAGAGTTTTATCCGGCAGGTTTAGTAAACCGTGCGCCGGGTGAATGTAGTGTAGGACTTTTATCAGGGGATAAACAAAATCAGTATCAGGCACAGTTGAAGCGGTTCCTTATGGAGGCTCAGAGTATTGCCCAGTTTGGAAAAGCAAAAGATATTGTGAATGTATATGACTTTTTTGAGGCAAATAATACGGCATATATCATTATGGAATATGTCGATGGTGTATTGTTAAAAGATTATTTGGAAAGACAGGGGCGGATGGAGCCGGAAGTTGCATTAAATGTAATTCATCCGATTATTGAAGCGGTCAAAAAAATTCATGCAAAAGGAATTATTCACCGTGATATCAGTCCGGATAATATATTTATTTCGGATGAGAGAAATGTTAAAATATTTGACTTTGGTGCGGCTCAGTTAAATGACAGCTCTGAGGGAATGGCAGGAGAGAAAATCATCAAAGTCGGATATTCTGCACCGGAGCAGTACCGCGATAAAAGTAAGCAGGGATTTTTTACGGACATTTATTCGGTTGGTGCTATTTTATACCAGATGGTTACGGGAATTAAACCGATGGAAGCCACGGAAAGAGAATTTAAAGACAGTCTTAAATCTCCGGCAGAACTGGGAGTGGATATTGAACCGAACATTGACCGTGCTATTATGGAGGCAATGGCAGTTCGTCCGGAACTGCGTTTTCAGAGTATACAGCAGTTTGAGGATGCCTTAGAAAGTAAACGAATGGCGGAATATCCAAAAGTAAAACAGAAAAAACGCAGAAGGAGAAGAAACTGGACAATTAGTCTTGTATCCGTTTTGGTGTTAGCGGTTGTAGTAGGTTTTACACTTTTTTCTACCGTATTAAAAAAAGAAAGCAGGATTTTTGATACAACCTTACATAAGGATACCATTACAATCTGGGTGGAAAATGAAAAGCAGAAGGAGATGCTCGATTCCGTTGCATCGAAGAATTTTGTCTCAAGTGAGAATGCAAGTGAGCGGGTAAATCAGATGCTTCAGGACAATAAAAAAATCACAGTGAATGTCGTTAATATTACAAAGGATAATCCGGATGCAACGATGTCACAGGAATTGAAAAAGGCAAAAGAAAATAAATCAATGCCGGATATGTTTTTCTCTGATAATGTATCGGATTTGGATTCTTACAAACTGGTATCTTATCAGGATAACGTGTTAGAGGAACTTGAGCGGGAGGATTATTTGTACTTAACGGAGTATGAAAAATGTTTCCCACAAATGAATGAAATGCCTACCGGTATCAATACACTTTTGCTTTTTGGCAAACAGTATGAACAAAAACCGGAAAACAGCTTAAAGGACAGTGTTTTTTATACAGATGAAAAGTATAAAAACAGTGATGCCGTTGAGATAGCAGATGTAGTGAAAGAAAATAAAGCTGCTGATTCTACGGAATATACTTTTGCGAAGTATTATGGTGCGATTGCAAAGATGGCAGTTCTTGCCGGACCGGATTGTTTTGATTTTTCTACCGGGAAATTGCAGCCGGATACCAATATGGTCACAAATCTTTCTTCTTACCTTTTTGATGTTTCGAGGCGTGGAGAGGCAACAAGCGGAATGGTGACAGCAGCAAATAATGTGCTTGACCGGGGAAATAGTACAATTGCCAATGTTGAGTACCGTTATTTTCTGTATAACTTTATTCAGCGCAAAGCAGTTTCTGAGGAAATTCAGAAAAATTCAGTCACGGATTACCGTGCGCATGTTTTAACACAGGATGGAAAGATGTTTGTGCAGTTTGATGAAAAATATGCCATTAGTGCACAATCGTCTGAAAACAAACAGAATGCCTGTATGCGTTTTATGTGGATTTTGATGAGTGAAGCGGCTGAGGGAAATTTCTATGCGGCAGATGGCACAACGCCATTTCCAATTCAGAAAAAAGCATTTGAAGAATTTTTTAAGTATAATGAGTCCTTAAGCTGTTTTCAGAAGCTGGTAAACCAGAAAAGAGATTGTGTGCTGGTTGGAAAAGGGATAGCGGAAATGGAAGAATTTCAGAGTAAGTTATATGTAAATGATGTAAGCGATTCGCTGGGGGTAAAAACTTTCTGCCAGCAGTACGTGAAGGAGAAAAAAGAAAACTAAGTCACTTGGATAAAGGGAGCAGGTTATGGAACAGCTACAACAAACACAATATGTAGGAAGTCCGCATTCGGAAAACAGGCAGGCAAGCCGGATGATTGTACTTGCTGGTACAAACTTTTATGATTACGATTTGAAGGCATTTGGAAAAGACCGTATTTTGTTCGGAAGAGACTCGGACCGCTGTGATATTGTAATCCCTATGTCGACCATTTCGGGAGTCCATGGAAAAATTAAATTTGCAAATGGAAAAACCTATGTTGGTGATGTGGGAAGTACCAATGGAACGTATTTATACCGTGGTGAAATTTATGAATGGATGAAGCCGAGAAAGTATTATCAGAAAGAATCGGGAGACTGGATTCTCCGGATTGATGCAAAAAGTCATGTGTCAAATCAATCGGCAGTTATTATACTGACAGATTCACTGCAAAAAAGTGCATGGCAGTGCCAGACTTTATCCGAGGGACTTACACTGATTGGACGTGGCAGTGACAATACGATTGTGATGGACAGCCCTGGAATTTCGAGAAAGCATGCAGCAATCATGAACCAGAATGGTGTGTATACCATCATCGATTATGGCAGCATGAATGGAGTATATGTCAATGGCAAAAGAGTAAACCGCGATGAGCGGATTGCGGAAAAAGACATGATTCAGATTGCAAACTTTTTATTCTTTGTTGTCGACGGAAAATTGTTGTACCAAGGGGCTATGAGCGGTGTGTCTCTCCGGCTTGAAAATATTTCCAAAGAGGTTGGCAGAGGCACCGGACGAAAGAAAATTCTCAATCAGGTTTATGGCGATATTGGCAGCAATGAGTTTGTAGCAATTATCGGAGGCTCCGGTGCAGGAAAAACGACGGTAATGAATGCTATGAGCGGCTTTGACCGGGATATTGAGGGAAATGTTTTCTGCAATGGAATTGACCTTAGAAGAAATTTCAATAGTTTGAAAAACATGATTGGTTTTGTTCCGCAGCAGGATATTATTTACGAAAATCTGAAACTGAAAAAGATGCTGTTATATACAGCGAAAATGAAGATGTCTTCGGATACAACAAGGGCAGAGATGGAACTGCGGATTTATAAGGTGCTTGAGATGGTAGACCTTACCGAACACGCAGATACCTATATCCGGAAATTAAGCGGCGGGCAGAAAAAGAGGGCTAGTATAGCCGTTGAATTGCTGGCTGACCCCGGATTATTTTTCTTAGATGAACCGACATCCGGTTTGGATCCGGATACGGAACAAAGTCTGATGCATACACTGGCTTCGCTGTCAAAGAGTGAAGGCAAGACAATTATTATGGTAACGCATACCACGCAGAGTATTCATTTGTGTGACAAGGTAATCTTTATGGGACCGGGAGGAAAGATTTGTTATTGCGGGCCACCTTCGGAAATGAATGAATATTTCGGAAAACAGGATTTGGTGGAAATCTATAATGAACTTGCTGTAAATACAGATAACTGGAATGGCTATTATCTGCAAAATTACTGGCAGAAAAGGCAGGAAGAACCCGCACTTACAAAGGCAGAGGATACGTTTATTAAAAATTCTGCAAGGCGAAATGTTTCGTGGTTTAAGCAACTTCGGGTCTTAACGGCGCGGTATATGAACTTAATTAAAAATGATTATTCAAGACTACTTTTGTTATTGGTTCAGCCGGTTGCCATTGCACTTTTATTGTTTTTGGTGGCGCAGGAAGGAACTTTTGTAAACTTTGATGATACAAAGTCAATTTTATTTGCCCTTTCCTGTTCCGGCATATGGATTGGATTGTTTAACACGATTCAGGAAGTGTGTAAGGAGAGAGCCATTCTCAAAAGAGAGTATATGGGAAATTTGCGGTTGTCCGGCTATGTGTTGTCCAAATACATTGTTCAGGGAATTATTTGTCTTATACAGGCGACGCTTTTGACCACTATTTTCTTGAACTTATTAGAGCATACCGCCAAAGGAGGAGCTATTTGGGGCAGTCATCCGGGAATGGAAATCTGGCTGACTATGGTGCTTACGATATTTGCTTCGGCATCGATGGGATTGATTGTATCGTCTCTTGTGCGCAATGCAGACCGGGCTATGGCATTTGCACCGTTTGTGTTAATTGTTCAGTTATTGTTTTCCGGAGTTTTATTTGCACTGGGTGACGGGGCACTTGTCATTTCCAAAATCACGGTCAGCCGATGGTCGATGGAGTGTCTTGGAAATACAGCAGATTTGAATGCGCTTCCGTATAAAGAAATTGAGACAGAAACCGGGGAATTGATGAAAATTCCGGCAAAACCATATGAAGACTTTTTTGTAAGAACATCGGAGCATTTATGGCACACTTGGCTTATTTTGTTCCTTATCATGCTGATATGCGGTGTGGTAAGTACCATTGTTCTTAGAAACTTGAAAAAAGATAAACGTTAAAAGAAAGGATTGGTAAGAGAAATGAGAAAACAGATTTTATCAGGTTTTATGATGTTCGCCCTTGTGGCAGGCAGTTTAGCTCCGGCAGGTGAGGTACGTGCGGAAGAATTTCAAGTTGTAGATTCGGACAATGCCCCTGTTTATAATGAAGCGAAAGACCAGTTTGAGACTAAAGTTGAGTTGACGGGGGTAAATGCAGGCAAATTCCGTTTCCAAAAAGACGGAGGAAACTGGCTGGAAACGACTAAAAACAGTGCTGTTTTTGGTGTAGAGCCAATTGGTATATCCCTATATCGCTGTGCCTATACAGAAAACAATTCTTCGGAAGAAAAAGAGTGGCGCCTCATCAATGTTTCTTATATTGACAATGGAGAATTGACACTTAATAAAAATTTGTCATTAGAGTATTTCTTTGGAAAACTTCCGCAAAAAGAAAATTTATGGTTGGATGTTTCACTTGCTAAAGGTGATGAAAAATATCTTACTTACAGTAAATTAGGAAATTTTCTCCGTTTGAAAAAATGTTTTCTAGGAGAAAAAAATCTTTCTGTAAAACTGATGGAGACCAAAGAGGGAGAGACAAAAGAACTGGCGGCACTTCCGGTCACCTTATCCTGTAATCTGCCGACACCGAAAATTAAATATGTACGGGGAAAGGCAAAGCGATATATTGAAGGCGTGTACCGTTCATTCAAATTGTCGTATTCCTATGGGAAAGGTTTTGCAAAACCAGGGAAAATAGAAGTGTTAGTAGGAAAGAAAAAGAGTCAGTTAAAAGTAGTGAAATCCATAAGTAAGAAAAGCGGTGCAAAAATCAATATGAAAAAAGGAACTTACCGCTATTTCAAACTTCGTGCAAAATATGGAGATATAACCGTTGAGTCAAAACCGGTGAAGATAAAGGCATAGAAAAAGGAGGAAGTCAGACATGAAATTATGTATGGGTTGTATGACGAATATAGAGGATAATTGTACGACATGTCCGCATTGTGGTTACGATGAAACGACACTGCGTCAGGAGTCATATTATCTAGACCCTGGAACCGTAGTGGGTGGAAAGTATATTGTGGGACGTGTTATCCGCTATGGTGGATATACGGTTACCTATTTGGGAATGGATGCTGAGCACAACCGGAAAGTGTTTGTGAAAGAGTATCTACCAAGCGATTTTTCAAGCCGCGCAGAAGGGGAAACAGAAGTTACGATTTACTCCGGTGATGCGCTTGAACAGTTTGAGCAGGGGCTTACGACATTTTTAAATGAGGCAAACCGGATACAGCACTTAAATGCGGTAGAAGGAATTGCCAAGGTATATGACTGTGTTGCGGAAAATGATACCGGTTATGTAATCTCTGAATATGTGGAAGGGGAAACGTTGCAGCAGATTCTTGATGATGGCAAGGTTTTTTCTGCTGAGGAAGCGAAAGCATTTATTGTTAAAATTCTCACCGGCTTATGTCAGGTGCATCCGCTTGACATTATCCATTGTGATATCTCACCGGAAACTATTGTTGTTACGGCGGAGGGAGAGATTAAACTGATGGACTTTGGAGCAACCCGTTATGTTACGACGGCAAATTCCAAGAGCCTTGCGATTATTTTGAAACAGGGTTATGCACCGGAGGAGCAGTATCGAAGCCGTGGCGTCCGCGGCCCATGGACCGATGTTTACGCACTGGGAGCAGTGATGTATCGAATGATTACAAGCAAGGTGCCGGTAGAGTCTGTCGATAGAGCTTTGTTAGATGAATTAAAAACACCAACGCAGTTAGGAATCTCCATTCCGCAAAATATAGAGAATGCGATGATGAATGCACTTAATGTGTATCAGAAAGACCGTACGCCATCGGCACAGGTGTTTTTAGAAGAATTAAACAGTGCCCAGGTTAAGCGGATTCATGTAAAGAATAAGAAAAATGATGTGGGTAAATTCCCGAAGTGGGCAAAAGGCTTAGTTGCTGTGTTGGCCTGCGTAATTGTCGGTGTTGGCGGAGTTGTTACTTACCAGAAAATGACGGATACCATTGACACGGGAGACAGTACGGAAGTGAGAGCTGCCAATATCATTGGTAAGACGTATGGAAATGCGGAAGAACTTGTGAAAAAAGATGGAGTTTCTCTGAAGGTAAATGCCGTTATGTATGACCCAAATCAAGAGGATGAAATTATATCTGTGCAGAATCCGGTAAGTGGAAGAACATTGGGAAAAGATAAAAAGATTCTGTGCTCTTTAGTTACGAGTAAACGCTGCAACTATGGAACGGTAGCGGAAAATATGAATGGTAATGTGGACTCGTTAGCGGCGTATTTAAAACTTAGCGGTGACAAATGTAAAGAGGCAACGGAAGGGTTAGGTGAGGATGCCGTTGACAGTAACCGCCAGAATTATAGAGATGTTTATGGCATAACAGTTAAAGGAAAATTTATTTCTGCCAAAGAGATTCGCAGTCAAAAGAAAGATACCTTTTTTTCTTTAAAAGATGTGGATGCCATTTACTATTATGTGAGCCCTTATTTTAAAGATGTTATGAAGAATTTCCGTGGAAGATATATTAACAGTGTAAAACTTGCTAAGTACAGAGGTAAGAAATTCATTGGAAAGGAAACGCCTTCTTATAATGCTGCCTATGTATCGTTAGATTCCGCCAAAGGGGTTGGCTATATTGTAAACCAGAATATTGCAGCGGGACAGACGTTTGATGACAGTAAAACAAGTGAGCTTCCATTTGATACGGTTTATAAACTGGTTTCCTGGTCAGGAAAAAGTCCGGCAGCGGTAAAGAGTGCTTTAAAGGATATTTCATATAGCTATGATGTGACGATAAAAGGTCCGGAAAGTAATGCGGTGATTACAAATGTATATGCACTTGTGGATGGAAAACCGGAAAAGGTATTTAAAAAGGATGGAAAGTATAAGATTGTGATTGAGACAAAGGCAAATGCAACGCCGGTGCCACAGGCGACTAGTGTGCCTAAGCAGAGGGATTCACAACCTGCAAAGCCAAAAACGACCCCAAAACCTGATAGTGCGAGTAAAGATGTTGATACTGTAATGAATTAATAGAAACTATCGTCAAAGAAAGGAATCTTATGAAACGATGTTACGGCTGTATGCAGCCAATAGAAAATGAAAAATTACATACTTGTCCACACTGTGGAGCGCCTTTGGATTTGGAAGCCGTACCGCCGCAGTTTTTACAGCCGGGAACGGTGCTGCAGAATAAATTTATTGTGGGAAAGGCAATTGGTTCCGGTGGATTTGGAAACACATACATTGGCTGGAACGAGACGCTTTTATGTAAAGTGGCAATTAAGGAATTTTATCCCGGACAGATTTGTGAAAGGGATTCGGATGGAATTACCGTTCGACCAAAAGATGCAAAATCGGCTCACCATTTCCGGGCAGGACTTCAAAGCTTTTTGGAGGAAGCAAGGAGTGTTGCAAACCTTCAGGACATCAAAGGCGTAGTGGCAATATATACGTTTTTTGAGCAGAATGGAACCGGTTATATTGTGATGGAGTATTTAGAGGGAATGGATGTAAAATCAATTCTCAAACAGTCCGGTAATAAGAAGGATTATGAGTGGTGCAGAAGAGTTATTCTTACGGTACTGCATACGTTAAAAGACATTCATAAAAGAGGTGTGCTTCATCGTGATATTGCACCGGATAATGTATTTGTCACCAATGAAGGTGTTATCAAATTAATTGATTTTGGTGCCGCAAAACATGCGTCAGAGCTTGCTAATATACGAACAGAAATCGTATTGAAACAGGGCTACGCACCGATTGAGCAGTACAGTAAAACGGCACCACAGGGACCTTATACGGATTTGTATGCTGTGGCAGCATTGTTTTACCGTATGTTGACAGGAATGAAACCGATTCCGGCAAATAACCGGGTAAACGAGGACTCACTGATTCCACCATCCAGTATGGGGATTGAACTTCCGGAGCAGGCAGAACTTGCTATGATGTGCTGTCTTAATGTGAAGCCACAGTATCGTTTACAGACGGCAGAGGATTTTATGGAGGCACTTGGTGGCCAGAACTTCCAGCCGATATATGAGCCGGAGTGGATTTTACCACCGCCGCCACCGGAGCATGGGCGATTGGTTTCGCATCTATTGTCAATGAAAACGGGTACGAAAGTGTTCTTAATCTTATGCGTCATAGGACTGGCAGGTGCGATGGCAGGAGCGGTGACATGGTATGTGAAACAAAACAATGCGAAGGTTCAGACTTCAGAACAGATGAAGGCAATGCCGGACTGCACTGGAAAAAGTTTGGAAGAAGCCAAGCAGTTGTTAAATAATACGGGTATTAAAAATATTTCCGAGCCGGTCTATGAGTACAATACACAAAAAGAAGAGGACACGGTAATTGAGCAGAGTGTAGTCGAAGGAAGTGCTGTGTCAGGCGATACATCGGTACAGTTTACGGTAAGTGGCGGTACGAATAAATTTACAATGAAGGATTGTGCTTCTATGACAAGAGAGGATGCGGTTCGCTATTTTGAGGATAAGGGAATTGCAGTGACGGTAGAAGAGACTTATTCGGATGAAATCCCGAATAGGTCACTGGTATCGCAGACCGTTGGTGCGGGAGAGGTGTATACCAAGGGAGAATCGGCTTCCCCGGTTGTGCTCGTTTATTCGGTTGGTAAAAAAAGTGATTACGAGAAAAAAATGCCAAAACTTATAGGACTGTCTGTGAATGAGGCTAAGGCACTTTTGAAGACACGAGGAATAACCGTTCCTGTCGTTGTAAAAAGTGGTAAGAATTATTCGACTGTACCAAAAGGGAAAGTGGATTCCCAGTTTCCGGAGAAAGGGCAAATCATCAATATCCGGGAGGATAAACAGATTACTTTAGTAAAGAGCAAAGGTTTAGAACCGACACCGGAGCCTACACAGACACCGGTATCAAGTTCGGTTAAAACAAAGCCAAAAAGCACGAAAAAGAAAAGTGTGAAAAAGAAAACATCCGATGAAGAAGTAGATTTTACAGAAGGAGATGCCGATGAAGTTGTGGATGGTTAATGACAGTAGACGGGAGAGTGAAAAACAATGGCAAAAAGACTGGTAGACCCCAATATTTTATGCATGGGCTGCATGAAAGAATTAAATATGCCAAAAGAACCCTGTCCATACTGTGGATTTTATTTGCCGGCGTATCAGCAGGTTAAAAATAGTCTGCCGCCTTATG
>UMKG01015748.1_pt1 | contig 13155 bp, 10 predicted proteins | sample 1966261 | NCBI WGS metagenome assembly UMKG01 (sample SAMEA4836169, study PRJEB28245) | human gut metagenome | biome: gut microbiome; material: fecal sample | place: Denmark | collected 2008 | reverse complement strand
GGAAGACCTGCGGGCCTTCCTTTTTTATACCAAAATTTTATGGGAGGATTTTTATGCAAAAGAAATTAACGAAACCTTTTATTACATACTTTGAACAATTAAATAACCTAATTCAAAAAAAGCATCTTAATATTTCCAATCTATCCTATGCCAAAAACAAATTACTAAACATTGGCTATTACTCTTTAATTGATGGCTACAAGGATATATTTTACAATCCAATGACAAGAACTTACGAAAAAGGTACAAACTTTACAGATATTGTTGCCTTATACGACTTCGATGAAAATCTTCGTTCGCTTGTTTTTAAATATATTTGCCATATTGAGCAAAAAATCCGTTCGCTGATTTCCTATTCTTTCTGCGAAGTTTTTTCTGAAAATCAAGCAGCATATTTAAACTCTGCAAACTATAATATTTCTAAAACAAATCGTTATCATATTTCAAAACTAATTTCTAAATTAACATATGAGGCCACAAAAAACACAGAACACAATTATGTTGTATATCAGCGAAACACCTATGGAAATGTTCCATTGTGGGTAATAATGAAAACTCTTACCATGGGACAAACTTCCAAAATGTACTCCTTTATGCACCCTAGCATAAAATCTAAAATCAGTATCCATTATGACAACATTACAGAAAAAGAATTAATCCAATATTTAAGGATTTTTACTATATTTCGTAATCTATGTGCACATAACGAGCGACTTTTTTCTTTCCAAACACGCTTTGAAATACCTGACACTGTATTACATAAAAAACTTGGCATTCCTCAAAAAGGTACCCAATATCTTTACGGCAAACACGATGTATTTGCATTATTAATAGCATTTCGATATATGCTTGACACAGAGGATTTTATAATTTTCAAGAGGAAACTAACCCAATTATTTAACACTTTTACAAAAGCAACCTCTCAATCCCAAAGAGACAAACTTCTCAAAGCAATGCATTTCCCACCGAATTGGTCAAGCATCACGCGCTACAAATTATGCTAGCAGTCGGTAATAATATATCATTTGCCTCCTGTCCTTTCATTTGATATACTATTGGTATGCTTAACTAGGAGGACTTTTTATATGATAACCATACCACTTGATAATACCGACTTAAAACCTTTTTATATACAGATTTATGAATACATCCGCAAAGAGATATTGAACGGAAATATTGCTGCAGAAGAAAAACTGCCATCGGCGCGTAATTTAGCCGCGAACCTAAATGTGAGCCGGAGCACGGTGGATACCGCCTACGACCAGTTGGTTGCTGAAGGATATCTGGACGCCCGCCCAAGACAGGGATATTTTGCAAACCACGTTACGCATTTAAAGCAAATCCCGACTTCTGCTCCACAAAAAGAAAACACCGAAAAAAACACAAAGGAAGCACCACCGGTACGCTTTGATTTTAACCCGGATTCCATTGATTTAGAACATTTTCCTTATTCGATTTGGAAATCCATCGGAAAAAACCAGCTGGATTTACCATCCAATTTTAGTGCCGGTGATGCCAAAGGGGATTTACCGCTTCGTCAGGCAATTGCGGATTATCTTCGTGGCTCCCGCGGAGTTATATGCCGCCCGGAACAAATTATCATCGGTGCCGGACTTTCCAATCTTCTTCAGATGCTCTGCATCCTTTTTTCCGGGGAAACCATATTTGCCATGGAAGACCCCGGATATTTGAGTGCGCGTCAGGTTCTCTCGACCAATGGTTATTCCATTCTGGATATTCCGCTAAAGGAAAACACCATGGATGTTTTGGCACTTGCAAAAACAAACGCGGACATCTGCTATGTAACGCCAAGCCATCAGTTTCCGCTCGGCAGTGTTATGCCGGTTTCCACCAGACAAAAGCTTCTGCACTGGGCAGAAAAGAAAGAAAACCGCTATATTTTGGAGGATGACCACGACAGCGAATTCCGCTATAAAGGAAAACCGATTCCCGCGCTGCAAAGTTTAGACAAAGCAGGAAAGGTCATCTATATCGGAACATTTTCCAAAGCCATTTCACCTGCTATAAGAACCTGTTACATGGTGTTGCCGATGGCATTGCTGCCACGTTTTGAACGTCTGATTGACAATTACTCCTGCCCGGTTTCACGTATTGAGCAGGCAATTTTAACCGATTTTATTAAACAGGGATACTTTGAAAAACACTTAAACCGCATGAGAAAAATATACAAAGGGAAACACGACTGCATGATGGAACAACTGCAGAAGTATTTCCCTGAAAAAATTCTTGAAATATCCGGCGACAATGCCGGGTTATATGTGCTTATCCGTTATTTAGGACCACAGACTGAAGAAGAAATATTACGCAGAGCACAAACACTTGGTATGCCGTTAAAATCATTAAAGGGATATTACCAGAATCTTCCTTGCCACTATCTTCCAACTTTTCTTCTCGGTTTTGCAAACCTCAGTGAAGAAACGATTCCGGATGCCATTCGCTCTCTTTCTGAGAAAGTATTTGCTTCGCCAAAACCGTATCTCTTGTGATCTGTTCTTTTAATTGTGTAAGAGAGGCAAACTTTCTCTCTTCCCGCAAAAATGAGACAAAGTATGCTGTTAATTCTTTGTCATATAAATCACCGGAGAAATCAAACAGCCAAACCTCAAAGCCGACTTCATTCTCACCGGGGATGGTCGGCTTTACTCCAAGGTTACAAATTCCTTTATATCTTTTTCCTTCAACATCAACAATAACCGCATACACACCATATGGTGGCAGCACTTTATAAGCATCCGGGTATATATTTGCCGTTGGTGTTTCCATCGTCCGTCCCAGCTGATTTCCCTTTTGTACTACACCGGTAAGAAAATAAGGCGTCCCCAAAAGTTCATTTGCCAGTTCCATCTTACCGGTTCCAATCAACGAGCGGATTCTGGTACTGCTCACGACCTCACCGCCTAATTCCAATTTAGAAAGAACCGTTACCGAAAAACCAAGTTTTTCTCCTAACTGCTGCAGTGTATTTGTATCGCCGCTTCTGCCGGCGCCAAAGCGAAAATCACTGCCAACGATGACCGATGCAGCATCGCAGGTATCGCACAATAATTTTTTTGCAAACTCCTCCGGTGTCTGGCTGCAAAATTCCTTTGTCAAAGGAATCTCAAGCAGACAGTCGATTCCTAAATATTCTGCTAATTTTTCTTTTTCATAAGGCGTATACAAAACCTTCGCTTCATCCACGGAAAACGAAATCATAACAATCGGTTTGTTTTCTTTTTTTGCCTGTTCAATCAGCAGACGGTGTCCTCTATGAATCCCGTCAAATTTGCCGATACAAACCGCTGTCTGTTTTCCCTGAAACTCTAAATTTCGTATTATTTTCATACGTCATTCCTCTATTCTAAAACATCTTCACTACGAAATACTTATCCTCCTTTTGGCGGTATTCGTAAATCGCATAAAATTCATTCTCCATGGAATACATTCTTACCTGCTCTTTGTCTTTTGGGGTCTGATATGAAGTATCTTTTCTTGCAATGCAGTTTCCGTTAAGTAAAAGGCGCAACGCTTCATCCGATACCACACAGTCTTTTAAATCTGAAAACATGGCATCAATCGGAATCAGATAATCCTGTATCTTTCCCTCTTTTACTGCCTGCTCTATCTGCCCTAACGTAAGTGCCTGCTCTAAAAAAAACTCAGAAACACGAGTGCGCACAAGAGTTTTCATCGCCGCACCGCACCCAAGGAACTCTCCAATATCTTTGCAGAGTGTACGGATATACGTTCCTTTGGAACAGCTTACTTCCATCGTAAATTCATTTTCCGAAAAATCAATCGACAACACTTTAATTCCGTAAATTGTCACCTTGCGGGCTTTCCGCTCAACTTCTTTCCCCTGTCTTGCCAATTCATAAAGTTTCTTGCCATTTATTTTTATGGCAGAATACATCGGCGGAACCTGTTCGATTTCACCCACAAACTTAGAAACTGCCCTTTCAATTTGCTCTTTCGTAACCAACACCGGATGTTTGGCAAGGATTTCTCCTGTCATATCCTCAGTATTTGTCATGACACCTAATTTTACAACTGCACGATAAGTCTTATCCTTGTCCGTGAGAAGCCCACAGACTTTCGTTGCCTTCCCTAGGCATACAGGAAGCACACCGGTCGCATCAGGGTCGAGCGTTCCGGTATGCCCTATTTTTTTCATATGAAGAATACCGCGCAGTTTTGCCACCACATCGTGAGAAGTAAAACCACGCTCTTTATACACATTAATAATTCCATTCATGTTTGACTACCCCAGCTGTTTTTCAATATGCCCGGTCAGATTATTGATTACATCAAATGCAGAGCCTTTAATGGCACAGCCTGCCGCTCTTACGTGACCGCCGCCACCAAAATAGCGGGCGATAACACTGACATCGACAATCTCATTCGAGCGCATGCTTACCTTAAACTCGCCCGGTTCTCTCTCATCAAGTAAAATTGCCACCTCGACACCCTCTGTCGTTCGCATTTCATCAATAATTCCATCCAGGTCCGATGGCTTTGCCTCATACAATTTCATCACATTCTGACGCACAACAGAAAACAAACAGCGCCCATCCATAATGCGGACACTTTCCATCAGACAGCGTCCCATAATTTGAAGCTGTTTATACGTTTTTCGGTAGAAACTGTCATCGATAATCTTGCCAAACGGGATTCCAAAAGCAATCAGCTTTCCGGCAATTTCCATAGTCTCTTTTGTTGTGTTTGAATGTTTAAACACACCGGTATCATGGACGATTCCGGTATAGAGTGCACCGGCAATGCCGGCATCTAACTTTTCTTCCTCCATCAAACCATACAAAATCTCACAGGTTGAACTTGCTTCTTTTACAACATTTTCATTACCAAACTTTGTATTTGTAATGTGGTGATCAATATTTAACACATACGGCGTTTTTTCCATCACCTTTTGTGCATCACCAAGACGCTCCTCATCTCCGCAGTCAAGGGAAATAAACAGGTCATAGGAAGGCTTTTCACAAAAAGCATCTTCCTCCTTTAGGTAATCAAAAGCATCCGGTATCTCTTCCACATAAACACAGACCTGTTTGTCCGGATAATTCTTTTTTATGTACCGGAACAATCCCATGCAGGAACCGATACAATCGCCATCCGGGCGCACATGCCCACCAATGGCAATCGTTTCTGCTTTTTCTATTGCTGACAGCAATTGACTCATTCGCTGTCACCCCCGTCCTCATCACGGTGATTCAACTCGCGGATTTTCTTCGACATCTCCACACCATACTCAATGGAAGTATCCAGAATAAATGTTAATTCCGGTGTATTCCTGAGATTCATACGGTGCGCTAACTGATGTCTGGCGTAAGCGGCACTCTTTTTGAGTCCCTCCATCGTCTTTTCCTTCGCCTCATCATCGCCGAGAACGCTCACATAAATTTTAGCGAATTTCAAATCCGGCGTTACTTCACAAGCCATCACCGAAGTCATCGGATGAATTCGCGGATCCTTAATGTCTTCGCGGATAATCTGGCTCATTTCACGCTGTACTTCGCTGTTAATACGAATATTTTTTACACTGTTTTTTCTCATTTTCCATCTCCGTTCCTAACGATTTGACTATCTCGGAACCTCAACCATCTTGTAGCATTCAATCTGGTCTTCTTCCTGCAAATCATTAAATCCATCAAATACAAGACCACATTCATAACCGGCAGCCACTTCTTTGACATCGTCTTTGAAACGCTTCAAACTTGACAAATCGCCCTCGAAAATCTGCTCGCCCTCACGCGTAATACGTGCACGACATCCGCGCTCAATCTTACCGTCCAAAACGTAAGAACCGGCAATCGTACCAACACCGGAAGCCTTGAATGTCTGACGGACTTCTGCATGAGCAATGACTTTTTCCTCATAAATCGGCTCAAGCATACCTTTCATCGCTGCCTCAATATCTTCGATTGCATCATAAATGACACGATACAAGCGCACATCTACATTTTCTCTGTCTGCTGTCTCTTTTGCTGCATTATCAAGTCGAATGTTAAATCCAATGATAATCGCGTTGGATGCACTTGCCAAACTTACATCGGACTCATTAATCGCACCAACGCCGCCATGAATCACACGTACAGCAACTTCTTCGTTACTTAATTTCACAAGACTCTGTTTTACAGCCTCAACAGAGCCCTGCACATCAGCTTTGATAATTAAGTTCAATTCTTTGACATTACCTGCCTGAATCTGACTAAACAGTCCATCCAAAGAAAGTTTCTTCGCTTTTGTTTCCTCCAAAAGTTTATCTTTACCCTGGTCTACATAAGCCTGTGCAATCTGTTTTGCTTCTTTATCATTTTCTGTAGCAACAAAAATTTCTCCGGCACTTGGCACGCCATTCAGACCAAGAATCTCAACCGGTGTCGAAGGTGTTGCCTGTTTTACACGCTCTCCCTTGTGGTCAAGCATCGCACGGACTTTACCATAAGCAGTTCCTACGGCAATATGGTCACCAACGTTTAATGTACCTTTCTGTACCAAAACGGTTGCAACCGGTCCACGTCCTTTATCCAGCTGCGCTTCAATTACAATACCTCTTGCACGGCGTTTTGGATTTGCTTTGAGTTCCAAAACTTCCGCTGTCAGAATAATCATTTCCAAAAGATTTGAAATACCTTCTTTTGTATGTGCCGATACCGGGCAGAAAATCGTACTTCCGCCCCACTCTTCCGGAATCAGTTCATATTCTGACAACTCTTGTTTTACTCGCTCAATGTTTGCGCCTTCTTTATCAATTTTGTTAATTGCTACAATAATTTCTACACCGGCTGCTTTGGCATGATTAATCGCTTCTACCGTCTGCGGCATAACACCATCATCCGCTGCGACAACAAGCACTGCCACGTCTGTTGACTGTGCACCACGCATACGCATAGAAGTAAATGCCTCATGTCCCGGTGTATCCAAAAATGTAATTTTTTCACCATTAATACGGACAACATAAGCACCGATATGCTGTGTAATACCACCAGCCTCATGCTCTGTCACATCGGTTTCACGAATGGCATCCAAAAGGGAAGTCTTACCATGGTCAACGTGACCCATTACGCAGACAACCGGTGGACGTTTTTTCATCTTGCTTTCGTCCTCTTCTTCCTCTTTCAGAAGTTCTGCTACCATATCTACTTTTTCTTCCAGTTCCGCAATAATATCGAAAGAAAGAGCAATTTCTTCTGCTTCATCAAAAGTGATTTCCTGATTCAGAGAAACCATCTGACCCTGCATAAATAATTTCTTAACCAAAGCTGCCGCCGGCATCTTCATCTTATCTGCCAATTCGCGGATGGTTAAAGATTCCGGAATTGTAATCTGCTTAATATCTTCTTCCGGCTCCTGTTTTACCGGTTCCGGCTTAATGAAAGCACCCTTACGGTTCGGGTCTTTCTTAGAGCGGATTCTGCTCATTTCTTCTTTTGTACTCTTGCGGTATCCGCCAGTCTTATTATTTCTATCATCTTTCTTACGGTTTCTCTGGCGGGAGTTTTTCTGCTCCTGCTTAATTCCGTCAAAACCACTCTGTGCCTTCTCGAAACGTTCAAATACGCGGTTATTATTGCCATTACCGTTTCCGTTTCGGCGGTTATCTCCGCGCGAATTTTGTCCATTGTTATTGCCGCAGCGGTCTCTGTCATTTCTGTCGTTTCGGCGGCCGTTGTTATTGCCATTATTCCCGCGGTTATCCGGACGGGAACCATTACCGTTTCCATTTCGGCGGTCTCTATCGTTTCTGTCATTTCTATCGTTACGTCCCTGACCGTTATTGTTTGGCTTACGGTAATTATCGTTTTTCTTTGGCTGCTGAGGTTTCTGTGAAGAAACTTTTTTCTCTTCCGGCTTCTTCTCTACCGGTTTCTTTTCTTCTGGTTTCTTTTCTTCCGGCTTTTTCTCCTCCGGCTTCTTTTCTACCTTAGGTTCTTCTTTCTTTTCTTCCACTTTCTTCTCAACCTTCGGCTCTTCTTTTTTCTCGACCTTTGGCTCCTCTTTAACCGGTGTTTTTACTTCCTCTTTTGGCTCTGCCTTTGCTGTCGCTTTTTTCTTTTTGAAATAATTCATCAGAAATCCAATTGCTTCGTCTTCGATATTGCTGTTTGCACCTTTTACTTCGAATCCGTTCTCATTTAAAAGTGTTACCAAATCGCCACTTTTTATATTTTTGTCCTGCTGCTGTATGCTTCGGGCAATCTCATATATTTTCATTTTTGCCATACTTTGTTACCTCCAAATCTAAATTCTTGCCAATTGCTTTTGCAAATCCACTATTTGTCACCGCTACAGACGCCCGGAATTCCTTTCCGATTGCCTTACCTAGCATTTCTTTGTCCCCAAACTCCACATAAGGAACATGGTAAAAATGACACGAATCTGCAAATTTCTTTTTGGTATTACCGGATGCATCTTTGGCAACTATAACGAGTCTTGCAATCCCCTCACGAATCGATTTCTCCGTCATAAATTCTCCGCTGACCACATCGCCGGCCTTCATCGCCAGTCCTAAAGAACCAAGGACCTTTCTAATCTGTACCATCTTTTAACTGCCTTTCTAACAATAGATACGTTTCTTCTTTTACATTCATTCGGAATGACCGGCTTAGGGCGTTGCTTTTCCATGCTTTTTTCAAACACTCCTCATTCGCACAAAGATACGCTCCTCTGCCATTTTTTCGTCCCGTACGGTCAAGCATAATTTCGCCTTCCTTTGTTTTCACGACACGAATTAAATCCTGTTTATCCCTGCACGCTCTGCAGGCAATACACTGTCTTTGTGGTTTTTTACGCTCCTGCATGCCGCATTCCTCCTTTCCATATCATAAAAGAACTTACGATAAACTTTGTGTTTCGCTCTTAATATCGATTTTGTATCCTGTCAATCGGGCAGCCAGTCTTGCATTCTGACCCTCTTTACCAATGGCAAGAGACAACTGATAATCCGGAACAATGACCTCTGCACTCTTTTCGCTAGGATCAACCGTAACCGATACGACTTTGGATGGGCTGAGAGCATGCTCAATGAAAATGGCCGGATCTTCGTTCCACTCTACAATGTCAATTTTTTCTCCATATAACTCATCAACTACAGCATTGACACGCGCACCGTTCATACCAACACAGGCACCTACGGCATCCACATCAGGATTGTTGCTGTAAACCGCAATCTTAGAACGGGAACCTGCTTCACGGGATACATTTTTAATTTCCACAACACCACTCTGAATTTCAGCAACTTCGGATTCAAACAAACGTTTTACCAGTTCCGGATGTGTACGTGAAATCACAATTCTCGGTCCTCTTGGTGTATCTTTTACTTCTGTTACATAAAGTTTAATTCTGTCATGTGCCTCAAAGTGCTCACTTGGAACCTGCTCCTGTTTGGTAAGTACGGCATCAATTTTGCCAATATTTACATTATAATTTCCATTGTTATAACGCTGTACCATACCGGTTACAATATCATGCTCTTTTTCATAATACTGTTCAAACAGCACTTTTCTTTCTTCTTCACGAATTTTCTGAACAACAACCTGTTTTGCTTTCTGGGCTGCAATACGTCCAAAGTTTTTCGGTGTCACCTCAATACTGACGGTCTCACCAAGTCCGGTTCCCGGATATTTCACCTCTGCCTCTGTCTGAGACATTTCAAGCATGGCATCCTCTACTTCTTCTACGACAACCTTATCCTGATACACATGGAACTCGCCTGTCTCACGGTCTAAATTCACACGGATATTATCCGCTTTTCCATACTCATTTTTGCATGCTGCCACAAGTGAATTTTCAATAGCCTCAAGCAAAATCTCTTTGCTGATATCCTTTTCTTTCTCAATGGCATTTAATGCCTCAATTAATTCCGGATTTCCTTTCTTTGCTGCTGTCTTTTTCATTTTTTCTATTATCCTCCTATTCAATCATTCTATCGTATGTCTGCAACGACTTAAAAAGTTATATATTTGCGAATCAGCGCAATTTCTTTGACCGGCGTTTCCATCTCTCTGTCATCCATTGAAAGAACAATCGTCTCCGTATCTTCCCGATACTCCTTCAATACACCAACAAATTCTTTGGCTGAATATTTTTTACCTTTTTCTTCCCATGTAACCGGTGAAAACAATTTCATCTCCACATCCTCACCGATGTTTCTCATAAAGTCTTTCGGCTTCTTAAACGGACGCAGTAATCCCGGCGAACTGACTTCCAAAATATAAGATTCCTCAATGAAATCGTCTTTGTCCATCTCATCACTCAGCTCATGATTTACAAGGGTAAGGTCATCAATCGTAATGCCGCCTTCCTTATCAATATAAACCCGAAGATGCCAGCTTCCCGCTTCCTTGACAAATTCCACATCTACCAGTTCAAATTGGTGTTTTTGCAGAATTGGCTCTACTAAAGCCTCTGTCTTTTGTACATAGTCCTGATGTTTACTCAATTCAAAACCTCTTTTCTTTAGCCGGAATGACTTCCGTCTGTATTTGAATCTACACGAAAAGAATGAGTGGACCAAAGTCCACTCATATCAATTAACAGTATCTTCATATAATAAAGTAACACAATTTCCTATGTTTGGCAAGAACTTTTTTATTTTAATGCTTCAATCATTGCCTCATAAGACTTCTTTGGCACATAAGAATATACCGTTTTGTACTTACCGGTTGTCTCGTCCTTAACTCTAACGCTCTTTCTTGTAAAGAACAATGGCTTACAACTGCCGCGCCAGGATGTCTGATCGCTGATTCCCCATACCGTAATGCCGGTAATTCCTTTCGGGCTTATGGTCTTGTCACGGTTTTTCTGAATATCTACAATCTGCTTAATAAAATCTTTCGTAAAGGCAGCTTGGTCAGCATCGGTTTCCTTTTCATTTTTATAAGCATATGTCGGCGTTCTTCCATCCGTATCGTCCGTATCAAAATTAATCGTAATATCAAGTTCCGTAATCTGAACTTCGAGTCCTGCATTAATAAATGCTTTTAATGCATTTCCATATTCTTCGAGAGTCGGACGCTTAATATCCACGTGGCTCTGCATACCGATACCGCCACAGATTTTCGCTTCCTCTCCTTCATTAATATAGGAAATAAGCGCAAGTTCATCGTCTACACTAAAATATGTGTCATAATCATTGTAGAACAAAGTAACTTTATTCTGAACATTTTGCTTCTTCAATTCATCATAAGCATATTCAAACGCTGCTTTTACATACGTAGGCTTCAATCCCATATCACCGTATACACTAACCCATGTTGTCGCTGCGGCAGCATTCGAACGATGAATGTATTCATTTAACACATCCCATGCATATACGATTGAACCAACTTCTCCGGTCAATTCTTTTTCTTTCTGCATCGTATATCGCATTACTGTTCGAACGAAAAACTCAAGACGGGCATTCATCGTTGCTTCATCTACAACCGCCTCGTTATCATCGTAATTCTTCTTAAAAAACCATGTTGGTGTCTGCTGATGCCACATCAGAGTATGTGCACGCATACGGATGTTATGCTGTTTGGCAATTGCAAGTACACCATCAATCGTTTCCAATGTAAGTTCCGGAACTGTGGATTCCTTGTAATCGTCACTAATCACATATCCTTTTGCCTTGGCATCTGCAACAGAAATTGTAGTCTTTTTATTCAGCATGTTATCCGGCTTCATTTCATTTTCCAATGTAAAACTATTGAAATGTTTGTCGACAAATTCCATGGTACTTGCATCCTGCATTTCCTTACGCTTATTCCATGTCTGGTTATAAGTCAAACATGTTCCGACATTGTCAATCACACCTTTAAAAATTTCTTTCATTGCCGGTGTCGTATCCTGTGGTTCGGCAGTTGCGGTTGCCGTCGGTTTAGCTGTCGGCACTTCCGTTGTCTTTGGCGCATTGGAAGGTGATGTTGTCGGCGTATTCACCGGGGTCTTAGTCACTTTAGGTGCTTTCTTTTTCACCGTAATTTTACAAACCAGCTTCTTTGTTTTCTTACCTTTTTTAATTATTGCTGTCAAAGTAGTCTTACCGGCTTTCTTTGCCGTCACTTTCACTGCATATTTACCGCTCTTTTTGAAAGATGCAGTCTTTTTACTTTTTATCTTCCATGATACTTTATACTTCTTGGCATTCTTTACGGTAACCTTTTTTGTTTTCCCAACCGTAATTGATACGCTCTTTTTTGATAGTTTCGGCTTGGCAGCCGCCTCTGATGTAATCCCCTGTACTCCGGCAAATGAACTAATAACCATTGCCGCTGTGAGAACCTTGGCGAGTACCACCTTTGTTTTTCTCATGATAAGTAATACCTCCTTCGCATGTATTATATCTACGATAATATATTATATATACTGTCAGAGCCAATATAAATGTACTATTATATGAAATTGATGAATTATTCTATTCTAAAAGGGGGGTGATCTATATATGATATTTTCCACAAAAAAAGAAAGGTCTCCTGACCTTTCTCCAAAAGAAAAATTTCAATATGTTTAATAAAGTAAAAAGTAGTCCGTAGGGGAATCGAACCCCTGTTTCTGCCGTGAGAGGGCAGCGTCTTAGCCGCTTGACCAACGGACCATCAACAATTGATATCATACTACAGACGAAAACAAATTGCAAGTACTTTTTTTATTTTTTTGAAAAAAAGCAAAAAATACATATTAAAGCTATTTTTTCAGTCGATTAATCAGATTCGCTAATCTTGACAATTCTCCCCTCTGACAATATACTAAAAAGGCGGCAAAAGCCGCCTTACATTTATTATATTTAAGAAAGAAGGGATACGATGCGTTCTTCCAACGACCGCGAATCAGCCACTTACACGCGCAGTGCTCTCATCTGCTTTGTCTGTGTGGGCATCTGTCTGTATTTTGATATACAGAAATACACAAAAACCGGCTTTACCTTTGACCGGGAATTTTTCATATCACTCGTTTTTTATGTTTTGCTGACCGTCCTTGGTATCCGCTCCATCCTCAAAGGACGGAAGTTGAAAAAGGACGAATAGTTATCACATAAAATCTAACAATGACATCTGGTCGCTGAGTGGGAGGTCGCCGAGCATTCCCATCTCCCGCATCTTATCCACAATCGTTCCGCTGACTTTACTGCGGGTTTTAAAGTTTTCACATGAAGTA
>UMKG01035431.1_pt1 | contig 13352 bp, 24 predicted proteins | sample 1966261 | NCBI WGS metagenome assembly UMKG01 (sample SAMEA4836169, study PRJEB28245) | human gut metagenome | biome: gut microbiome; material: fecal sample | place: Denmark | collected 2008 | reverse complement strand
CGCATGGCAACCGACACCTGCGCGATTAACACTAACGCCGCTAACAACACCCGCGACATAATCGACGCAATGAATAGCGGATTCCGTGGCATATCCGACAGAATGACGGCACAGGAGATAGCGACGAAGGACGCACAGATTGCAGCTCAGGCACAGAAGATATTTGGACTTGAGCTTGCCGCATCACAGCAGGCGCAGAATCAGTATCTTGTAAGTCAGCTCGGCTGCAAGGCCCCCGTGCCCGCATTCAACGTTCCGGCACCTTGGCAGTACGGCAACTACGGCTGTTCCGACTGCAGCAACTATTGATTCACAACTCCGGCTTTAAGCCGTGACCAACTTCGGGGGAGCGGCGTACCGCTTCCCTTTTGATTTTTTGGAGGTATAAAAAATGGCTTGTACTAATGTATGCAGACTTTGTCCGCGCTTCATTCTGTCGCAGTCGGTGTCCTTTACCGGCGGCAATCTGATAATCAATCTCCCGGCGGGCGCGTATAACGCGGGGGAAAAATATTGCGTCGTAGTCGCTCAGGCAATTCCGACGGCGACGACAATCACCGCTCCCGTGTACGTCACAATCGGAGATGGCACTACGCTATACCCGCTGACCAACCGTTGTTGCGCTCAGCTGACCGCTTGCTCGATAAGGACGAGGACGAGATATAGCGCGGTTGTAATCACCACGCCGACGGGCGGCAGCTTTAGACTGCTCGGCAAACCGGCTTGTGCGCCTAACAACGACCTGCGCTCAATCAACGGCACAGCACCGACCACCACAACGGGAGGTGAAACCGTATGAAAAAGTTGAATCCAAACTGGGTACTCATGATGTCAAATAGCAAGGACAAGCGCGGCGACTATGACCGCAGACCGCGGGATTATGACAGATACGACCGACGCGAGGACAGACATCTCGAGTATGACCGCCGCCGTCAGCCTGACTATGACGAGTACGACGGCTACGGCAAGCGTGACTACTACGGCGAGTACGACATGAGAGACCGCCGGGACTATGACGGACGCGAGCGCGAGAGCTACGGCAGACGCGGGAAGAAGCACGACAAGTTTACCCGTGAGGACGCGGACGAGTGGACGGAGAAAATGAAAAACGCCGACGGCTCAACCGGGAGACATTGGAATTTTGAACAAACGGAGCAGGTGAGACGACAGCACGGCTATGACTGCGACCCCGCCGAGTTTTACGCCGCGATTAACATGATGTACTCGGACTACTACAAAATAGGCAAGGAGTTTAATCTCAACTCTGTTGACTTCTACGCGGCAATGGCTCACGCTTTCCTTGACGATGAGGATGCGGGACAAGATAAACTTGCAAAATACTATGAATGCATAGTTGAGAAACATTGATAAATGTTGTGTAAACATGAGTAAAGTTTAAAAGAGGATAGTTGTAAAACTACCCTCTTTTATTGTTTATTCTTCTGCAAGTTGACTTAATCGTTAAAGACATGAGCAATAAACACGCTTGTCTTTATAAGTGGTGCTTTAATAGAATTTAAGAATAGCAAAAAAAACTGTAAAGAATGGGCGATTCTTTACAGTTGGTTGCGGAACGCGATTGAGTTACATTAATTTCGTTTCCTTCAACAGCATACACTATTTAGTGTGGTTTGTTAATAGGTTTGTCAATCTTTCTTTAAGTTTACAAATGCTGTTTATCAAATCATTTTCGGCATTTGCCTAAAATGCACTTCCCTGTCAATATGTTTGTAAATCAGTTTACCAATGCGTTGAAAAATGTTTATTTAGACGTTTGTCAATATTTAGAAAACATCTTGACAAGGCATGACAGATAGCTTAAAATTACAATATGGTAAAAATTTTCTCTTCCTGCTTACTAACCGCGTATTCGCTTTTGAGTTTTCAACAGGAAAAAATCATGCGCTTTAGTTCGTGAAACAACATACTTATTACTTTTTATAAGAGATACTTATTATTTTACTATTTTTATATATTTAAAGTAGGGAAATGTTAAACAGGACACTTGGTAACGATAAACAGGACACTTGGTAACGATAAACAGGACACTTGGTAATTGTAAAACAGGACACTTAGTAACGACAAACAGGACATTTGGTAACTGTAAAACCGAGAAAACACACGGGAAAATTGTTCTTTTGCAGTTATCAACAATGTTTTCAACATAGTTTTGCACAGAGATTTCAACATGAAGGGAGTAACCATGGAAAATAGCGATAAAAAAATTAATAATTTGGTTGTCAAAAAGAACGAACTAATTCAAAAGTCAAGATACGGAATGACAACACAGGAGCAAAAAGTCATATTGTATACGATAAGCAAGGTAAAACCAGATGATAAAGAACTTTATGAGTATGATTTCAATCTGCAAGATATGTGTGAAGCACTTGGAATTACTCAAAACGGCAAGAATTACAAGAATCTCCGTGAAACGCTGCAATCCATACGCGACAAGTCATTCTGGATAGTGGACGGAAATGTAAGAAAGCTATGCGCATGGATTTCGGGCGCGGAAATATACGAAAATGAATCGCGGGTTAGGATTCAGCTTGACAAGCGGTTAGCGCCTTATTTGCTCGAACTCAAAGAATCGTATACGGCATATCAGCTTCAAACCGTGTTAAACATGGAATCGAAACACACTATACGTTTGTACGAGATACTTAAAAGCTATGCCAATATAGGCGAGTACACCGTTTCTGTTGAAAATTTGAAAACGCTTATGCAAATAGGCGGTTATTCGGATTTTATTGATTTTCGCAAGCGCGTAATCGACACTGCCGTTGACGAAATTAACGCCGTTAGTGATTTGCGTGTAGCCTATGAGCCGACGCGGACGGGAAGAAGTATAACTCATATTAAATTCTCAATCACAAAAGCAAGGAGCAATCCATGAAATACCTCACAATAGCCGAATTCGCCGACAGAGCCGGAGTGACAAGTCAATCGGTATATCAAAGAATTAAGCGGAACGGTCTTGAAGAATATATAGTGACAAGCGAGGACGGAGTAAAAAGAATCTCCGAGGATGCATTGAAACTATATAGCAACTCAAAAAAACAAGAAGCAGTTGCGGAAACCGCGTGTGACGCACCACAGGCTTGTGAGAGCGAAGAAAACGAAGGACACGAGTGTTTGAGCGCAGAAACAATAAAGAGCCTACAGGAGACTGTAGAAGCTCTCAGAAACGTAATTGACAGACAGGCAGACGAGCTGAAACAGAAGACGGAAATGCTTGACGAACGTGATAAGCAGATTGCAGACTACGCCAGCAAGTTCGCTGAACTCGCCCACAACGCGCTACAAACCGCTGTGCAGGCACAAACGCTCCATGCGGTCAGTGAATCGGATAAGTTTGTTAATGCGCCACAGAACGGCTCACAGAACGTCTCAACCGGCAAAAAAACTGTTGCAGACGAGAATAACGTTGAGTCAACAAACGAATCCGATGTTGAACAAGGTAACAAGCGTAAGTTAAATTGGTTTGCAAAGCTATTTAGTAAACATTAAACGTGACAAACAATATATTACTAAACGTTGATAAATATGTTGACAAATGCGTTTAAACGTGCTATAATGTTGTCATAGGACAATGAATTCTGGTTGTTCTTCGTATTGAAACTCCTTTCTTTTAAAATATCCGAGCAAAAAGCGGGAGTGATGAACCGCCAACGGGCTGCTCGGATATCGCGCTATACGTTCAACGGCAGACGATACCGTAATGTGTACAACTGCGGTTCAACTCCGCAAAGCGCGGCAAACATGGTCGTTCGTCCTTTCGGTCGTGTTGTTTCAACCCGTGGCGGCTTTTAAAGCTGTCACACATGGGAACGGCGAATCGGTCGTTTGGCGGTCAACAGACTGCTTGCGAGGGTTCAACTCCCTCCGTTTCCTTTCGTGACTTCTGTCATGTTCCTCCTTTGTTTATGAATTTGCTGTGTAAAAGAGCACTCTTCTGGATGGGGGTGCTCTTTTACGTTGTTAAATGTTTGTCAACATTGAATGTGCGCCGATAAGTGCATAAATTTGTCGAATGTAAAACCAGTATATTTTTGTATCTGATTTTAATACGGAATATTAAACTCGGCTATTGCCTTCTCTCGAATAGCATGTTACACTTGAATTAGAAAATATTTCCAACAAAGAAGGGACAGACAGATGAAGCATTGCAGATTTGAGTTAGCAAATATCGTAAGCAAACTAAACGACAAAGGCATAATCCTTCTTTTGCGCTTCGCGAAACTTCTCGAGAAAAATAAAAAACTTCTCAAGTAAACACATTTTCTTCACAAAAGCTATTTACAAACAAGCGTTCGTGTGATATAATCGACAGCAGAATAAAGAAGGGAAGTGCAAAATGAAGGAACAAATTATAACCGAGATAGCCGAGATACTACAAAGCTACTCCGAGGAACGGCTAAAGCTGATTGTGCGACTTGTAACAGTTCTCGCCACAGCGACCGACAGAACAGCGGGACTTTCGGAGAAAGCCGTACTAAGCATTGCAAGACACGCAAAATAGAAAAGAGCAGGGAAGCGATTCCTTGCTCTCTTTTTTTATTCGGCTTTTCTTCCACAAATTTTAGCCCAGTGTTTTACGAACCATGCTTTAAATTCCGGGCAATCAACATTTGAACAACGACGTGCTCTGAAAAGCTGATTTCCTTGATATTTGCATTTTCCGCGTCCGCACGGATAGTCGGGGAATAGTTTTTGCATCTGTTCTATCGTTGGCAGTTCTTTCATATGCACCTCGCTTTAAAAAGGCAGGACTTCCGAATCGGGGTTTATGTCCTCGAATACAGGTGTGGTGGTGGCTGTTTTCGGCTGGGTGTATGCGTCGGGAATGTAGCTTGACTGCGGAGCGGCTTGCGGCATTTCCGACTTCGCGTCAACGAAATGTGCTTCGTCAGCGACAATTTCAGTAGCAAAACGCTTCTGTCCCTGCTGGTCAGTCCATGTTCTTGTCTGAAGAGTTCCGACTACGCAGATGGAACTTGCTTTTCTGAAATAGCGCGTGATAAATTCAGCCGTCTGCCGCCATGCGGTTACGCAGAAGAAGTCCGCTTTAGTTTCCTCTCCGTCTTTGCCGGAGTAACGTCTGTTGACCGCAACGGTAAATGATGTTACGGAAATTCCGGACGGTGTGGTTTTCAGCTCGGGGTCTGCCGTCAAACGTCCTCCGAGGATAACGCGGTTAAAATTAAAATTTGCGATAAGTCAACACTTCCTTTCAATTTCGACTTTACTCTTCAATGTTGTTCAACACTTCTTTAATTCCGAACAATGCTCCGTAACCTTCGCCGTCACCTGATGTGATAATCGTTTTAACTGAACCGTTAATTGCCTTTACTGCTTCTTTCTGAACGTCAAGTTCCTTATCGCGGAAGTATTCATCTGTAAAGGATTTCTGCTTTTCGAGTTCGGCTTCTTTTTCAAGCCTTGCCTGTTCAACCTTTGAAGCTGCTATTTTAAGTTCTGCTTCCTGTGCGGCTAAGTTGGCTTCTGCTTCTCTCGTGATTTCGTAGGCTTTTGCGTCCGCTTCTGTCTGTCGCTGAAGCAGTTCCTTTTCAGACTGAGCTTTCTGCGCGTCGACTATCTGCTGATTGATTTCGTCCTGCTTATCTCTTTCAAGCTTTGCAAGCTCGACTTCATTCTGCGCTTCTGTCTTTCTGTCAATTTTTTCCGCTATATCTGTCGGGAGAATCAGAGTGCCGATTTCAAGTCTGACAAGCTCTACACCGTAGGTTTCGACAAGGTTCTTACTAAGGACTTCAAAAACCCGATTTTGGATATCGCTTCGGCTTGCCTGTACATCGTAAACGGAATAGTTCTGAGTTACGGTCGACAGTTTGCCTTTTGTAAGTCCGTAGATATCATTGTCGATAATTGAATCAAACGACTTTGTACCGAACGATTTTATAATTTTTTCGATATCTATCGGACGGACGCTTATATAGATATCCGCGTCGATGTTTTTACCTTCCTGAGAAGCTATCTGCATTGACATATCCTTCTTGTTATCGCCCTCGCCGATGCCTGTCCAGTTCTTTGAGACGATTGTTGTAGGATATGTAATAACTTCCTGTGTAAAGGGGTTGATTGAAATTCTGCCTGTACGCTCTGTATTAAGAACTGATGTACCGGGAATTACGTTATCTTCTGCCGTTGCCGTTCTGTCGTAGACGTAGCCGACATATCCGGCGGGAATGGTTTCGTGTGTTACTGCGTAGCCGACTATACAAGCAACCGATGCACATACCGTAACTATTACACCTATAATCTGTTTCATTTTTCGTTATCTCCTTTATTTTTCGTTATCTCCTTTGTCGTTTAAGTTTTTGAAAAAGTTTATTATGTTTTCTCCCTCGAACAAGCCGAGAAAAACTGCAGCTATAGTTATGATGATAATTCCTCTTATTGGCATAATTTATCTCCTACGTTCTCAGCAGTAATGTAGCGGCTATGATTTCAACCGCTATTTGTCCGTACATCATCGCCTTTATTTTCGGCTTGACAGGTTTTGCGTTCGGTGCTTCATATAGTGCAAACGCTCCGATGAAATAACCGACGGCATACCCATACAGCAGTATTGCGACGATTATTTTAATTATCTGCATTGGTTTCCCCCCAGACGCATTTTCTTTCTGTCGGATAGTATTCTTTAAGCTTTGCCTTTGGAAACTCGCAGTCCGTTGCGCAGGTCATATAGCCTATAGCGTCTATAAAGCTGTCGTAGCTTGCGAAATAGCTTGTCTCCATGCGACCGAGCTTGAACAGCGCCATCAGTATAGCTACGTCTCGCGCTCCTAAATCACAGTCCGCGTTGGGTGCAATGCAATTGTGCTTGAGATACGTTGTCCAGTAATCCGCTATTTTCTCAAAGCTGTTTTCCGGCTCTCCGTACTGCTCGTTACGGTCGTTGCAGATTATCTTCTTTATTTCGCTAAGTATTGTTTCGCGGTTTTCTTTGCTCATGCGCTTACCTCTCTTAATATTACTTTTATGTAGTCCTCGTTGTGGAAGAACATTGACACGCCTTTGACGTATCTTCGGTTATCGTCATGTATCAGCAGTCCTTTGAGTGAATCTTCCACCATTTTCAAAATGGCTGCGTGATTGCTTGCGTCCATGTTGTCATTGAAATATGCTTCTATCACGACAGGATTGTCAAGGATGACAGGCTTTTTAATGCACTCTCTGACTGCGGCGCGGGTTATTGTGTGCCAGTATTCCGCGTCCTTTTTGCGTACCGCCCAATGCTTTCCCGCGTAGTATGCGTTCAGTCCGTAGCGTCTGTTCCATGCGGTCTTTCCGGCTTTGGTCGGCGGGTAGTCGATTTTAAACATTACCGTTTTCGTGCGCACCACCTCCATTCACCACACGCTCTTCACCTCCGCAGAAGTGAAGATAATCGGTATCGTACATTCTCCCGCAGTCAGGGCAATTTACGACCTGCGGCAAGCGTGAGAGAATATACCGCGCATTGTTTATAGCTTCAAGCTCCTCCCACATTTCCTTGTCGGTTTTTCCCTTGCTGAGGAAAAGATGCTGATTCCGCTCGACATAGCGTTGCATGGCTCTGTCTAAGATTTTTATAATTCCATCCCTTGTCATTATCTCTCCCTCCAGTACGCTTCTATTGCTGCTCTAAAGCCGTTGCTCGGCTGCTCTTTGCTGTCGGCGTGATTAAGATTGTCAAGGCATTTTTTAAAACACTCTTCACAAATCGTTCTTCCGTCAACAGGCGGTCTTTTCCCACACAGCTTGCACAGTTTTACGCCGTCCATCAATTCACGCGGAGTAAATCTTTCCGTTTTGCGGCTGTATTCGCGGTTCTTCTTCGTTCGTTCTATCCGACACTCCATGCAGGATTTATAGCCTTTGTCCGCGGGCTTCTTTCCGCAGTAGATACACACTCCGTCCTCTCTTCGCCGCGCAAGCATTTTCTTCTTCAGCTCACACTGCCGTTTCTTCTGCTCCGGCGTAAACTCCCTCGGCGAGGTAAAGGTATCGTTGATGCAGTCGGGATAAGGGCAATTAAAGCAGTCGCTTATTTTGCATCGCATTCGTTCTTTGCAATCCTTTCTTTGCAGTCAATCACCAAAAAGGGAAGTGCTCTGGTATACACATTAAGTAAGGCATATTCTTCTTGTTTGCGTTCAAGCATCGCGTGAATGTACAACCGCTTTCTTGCAATTTCGAAAAATCCGCTGAGGTTGCAGTCTTCTCTTGCGCAGTTCATGCATGGGGATTCTCCCGCAAGTTCTTCCGCTTCTGTCGACGTAATGAACAATAGTCCGCACTTTTTTAGAAGTTCATCGGATGTTGTTCTCATGTATTCTACCTCCGCAAGCCAATATGCCTTTTTGCAGAGGTAGCAAATATCAAGAGTTTGGTCGGACGGTTTTGCTGATGTAGGGCAGCTTTGTGTTGCGTCAACTTCATTGGGACACACGTCAAGCACATCCCCAGGAATTCTCATTGGCGCATTAGGTATAACTTTGAGGAATTCGCTTTGCCTCGTCTTAACAGGGTGTTCTTTTGCCCACTTTTCCACAGCGGCAACAGCTTCATCGGGATAAACGAAGCAATAGGTGACGCAGTAAATATTCCCACTGTGTAACCCGCAGGCTTCGCAATGAGTGTTTTCACACATTCGTACTTTTGCTTTCAAAAATTCAACCGCGTCCATGGCTTTTCTCCTTTTCTTCCTCCGGCTCTCCACAACAGCAGCACTGTGCAAACGGCGGAAACACAAATGACTTGCTTTGGTCGTATACGAAATTTATCTCTTCGTAAACCTCGGGCAACGGCATCCACGCAATGACCTCGTCGTCAATTCCGCTGATTACCTCACTATACACGCCGACTTCCCACCATCCTTTCGGCACGATAAATCCGTCTTTTTCGCTATCCACTGCTACATCTTCGTTGTCGTACCAATCCGTGCCATTATCATCCCAGCAGTATTTACTATCATATTCGTTGATTTTGCCGTTCTCATATATACCAATCGTGATATGCTCATACTTTTTTCCGCGCACGGTGCTAACTGTACACAAGAGCACTCTTTCCTCGGGGTCGGGCATCATTTCTTTGATGCTCATCCAACCATTAATACCGCTTTCCATAGTTATCCTCCCAGTGTGTCTAGATTCTCTCGTTTATTTGGCAGCAAAAGAAATATCCAGAATATGTCGGTGGTATTTCTCGCGTCATGTTTCCTGCATTTTTCCATATGGTGATGTTAAAGTTTGCTTTTTCACGCCATCTTACAATATCATCGGCGTATGCTCTCGCTTCGTCTCGGGGGAGACGGAATTTCCCCATCAGCAGTTTAATGAATCGTTTCTTTGTCATGCTTTACCTCACGTACTGACAGCCTATCATGTTTGACAGCTCCAGCAGCTCACGTCTGAGCCGCTTTATGTCAGACTGTACCTGAGTATATCCGCCCATGCCGCTACTTCCTATGGCTGTTTGTGCGCTGAGGTATATAGTCCTGTTGAGCTTCTGTGTGAGCTGTTCTATAAACTCCATCTGCTTCATTATCTCGCTTGCGCGGTCTGTCTTGCCGTTCATTCTTCATCCTCACTTTCTCTTCTTTTGCCGTCGTCGCAGAACTGTTCCGGCATAACGCCGTCTCCGCGTCCCAGCATACACCAAAGGCAACCAAAATCCAGTAGCTTGTAGGTTCTTCTGCCGGAATGGTATATAGATACTCAACTCCGTTTATAAATTCAGTCATTCTTTACCTTTCCGCATTTCTCGCATACATAACCGTATCCGGCTTTGTGTGTCATTTGCTGTCCGCAACAGCGTGTTTTTCTTTTATTTTGCGTTTTACGTTTCAATTTTCTTGCAAAGCTCATTCTTCCTCCTTGTACACATACTCGCCCGCCGCGAGAAGCTGCTTTACTTCTTCGTATGTCTCCGATACTCTGAGGTAGTCGCCCGCACCAAAGTATATAAAGGTGGGAGCTTTGCAATTTATCATTATTTGTTCTATGGTACCTATGTTGACTAACACGGGAGTGTTGCGCTTGTTTTCGTCCATATCCCATAGGTGCAGTTCGATGAAGTTATTCATCCTTTTCTGCTCCTTTCTGCTTCTATACCCTGTTCCATTCCGCACGCGTAACCGTCGTTGTATGCGCTCCACACATCTTCTTCGGCGTATACAAATCCTGCTTCGTAAAGTTTTCGTGCGTATTTAAACAGAATACAACTCCTCATGCAATTATTTGCGCTTTTTCTTCTATCTGGACAGCTGACACAATTTAAATCTCTGCAATCTTCATACGCATCATACATAACTTTCACCATCGCCTTTTGTACGGATGGAATATCTATATCTATGAGGTCTTCGCGGTCTCTCATCGGCATTTCATTCGTCCTCCATCACTCTACTATCGGAAGAAACCATTTTGATTTTTCCACTTCCTCCAATGTGTATCTAAAATTTATGACGTTCCCGTAATCGTCTTTGCAATTTCCATTTACAAATTCATATACACGTCCCTTTGTGTACTTAGGGATATACGTTAAATCCATCAAACACACTACTTTTCCGTTGAATAGCTCTTCTTTCTTCTCATCCTCGCCGAAAATCTTCTTCACAACAGCTTCAACGGCGGCTTTCTCGCTGTATTCGTCTTTGCTGTATCTTGTCACGGTTGCTTCTTTTACTACAGTTCTTTCACCGTGTATCAGCTTTGCCGTGGTGGTGTCGCCATTTGAGGTGATAATCAGTTTAAATCCGGGTTCTGCGGTTTTTATGAGTTCGATATCTCTTTCTGCTACCCACCAGCCGCAGTTGTATTTGGTTCTTCCTCCACAGTTGTGGTACGATATTGGGCGGTCAAGTTCTATTGCTATATCTATTTTTTCTTTATCCGCGTCTTTGCCAAAACATTTAATGACACCCGTCGTGCCACGTGGAATCGTAAACCTGTCTACTACCAACTTAACTCTATCTCCAACTTTAAATTTCATTTAATCTTCCTTTCTGATACTCTTTTTCGAGCTTTTTTATGATTTCGCCGCCGTATGCGTTTTTGGTGAGTTTGATAAACTCTTTTATGCTCATTTTGCCGTCAAGGTCTATGCCGTGGTCTGTCGCAAACTGCTGTCTGCCCATCTCACACGAGCCTGTCAGTTTGTGATGCCAATCGTATAGGTCGGAGTTACTATAAACTCCATCATAATCGTGGCACTCAATAAATGCGGCTATTCGCTCTTCTTCCGGCATATCTTCAAACAGTTTGTCTTGCAATGCGGTTACTGCTTCTCGGAGAGTTTTGCCGTGCGCAAAAATGTCTCCGTTTTTTGCAATATAGCAAGGCTTAAGCGTGAGGTCGTTGCCCACAATATAACCTTTGGCATAATTGTTAAACAATGCCGTGATTATGGTGGGTGTATCATCTACGATATAGATATCGTGATTATTCACTTTCTTTACGCCATAGCCATCGCCAAAGCCAGAGCCATCGCCATTGCCAAAGCCATAGCCATCGCCATCGCCAAAGCCAGAGCCATCGCCATAGCCATAGCCATCGCCATCGCCAGAGCCATAGCCAGAGCCATCGCCAAAGCCAGAGCCATCGCCAAAGCCAGAGCCATCGCCATTGCCATTGCCATAGCCAGAGCGGACATTAAGAAACTCCTTTATTCGTTTGGTTATGCTTTCCATTCTTCTACCGCCTTAATTATCGCCGTTGCTTCCTCCGTACAAGGGATTATCTCTATCGCGTCTATGATTGTTAGTTCCTCTACCGTCACGGTGAATTTGCAATTTTCGGGGTATTTTACGCCGTTTTGAGCGAGTTCGACGATTGACGCTGCTCCATCCCAATACCATATGCAGCGCACATCGTTCATCTGCACCTCTTTGCCGTCCTGATAATTGATTCTGCCAAAGAATACGCCGGAGCGGTCTCCTCTTACGATATAATACTTATTTGTGTCGATTTTCATATTATCTTCCTTTCTGCCGGATTCCGCCGGCGCGGTATTTTTGCTTTTCCGTTTCGGGTTCTGTCGTAGCGATTCGGTGCCATTCCGTGGCGTATCTTAGCACTGCTGTTCCGTTGCTACACCTTTCGTCGCGATTCGATTCCTTACGTTGCCTTTCCGTTGCTGTGCCAATCGTTGCGTCTCAGCGCCATTCCATTGCCGCTCTCTGCGACGCCTGTCTTCTCCGTTGCTGTGCGATTCTGTGCTTCGCTTTTCCGTTGCGGTTCTGCTCTATGCCTATCATATCAATTCGTTTCCGTTGCGTAGCTTGTCACTGCTGCGCCGCGCTATTCCATTTCGGCGCGGTGCGTTTCCTCTCGATTCGTTTCTATTCCTTTGCTAATCGTGTCGCAGCTTATCTGTTCCGTTGCAGTTATCTTCTTGCTGCTTTATCAGATTTCAATATTGCACTGGACTTCGTCGATAGCTTTTATAACGTTTGCTATTTCGGAAAGCATTGAATACTTCGCTTTGAACGCGATAAGTTCTCTTAATGCGGATTCAAGAAGTTTCTTTGTTTTGTCCTCACTTTTTATAATCACATTCAGACTTTCGTATTTGCGTTCTTCGTCGGTTGTAACGGAATAGAACGCTCTGACGGGCGGTTTCTCTTCGCTTTCTCTCACAATACATATGTTGCGGATGATATAGCCTGCTTGTGTTTCGCGGTATTTTTCGGCGGCTTTTGTGTCGTTCCACTCAAATTCATTGTGCAGAGGTGCCGATTCATCTCTGTTTGCTTCAACTAAATTCTTTGGAGTAATCCCTACAGTCTTCTCCAAAATTTCTAACATTTCTCCTGCTTTTTGTGCGTCCGCTTTAATCTGCGCCGCTTCTTTCCATTCGTAAACCATTGTTTTGCTCCTTTGTTAACTGTTAATAATTTTGGTATATCCATACCTGCCACACCTGACCAAGCCGCACCTTGCCTTGCCTTGCCCTACCATACCTGCCGAACCTAACCTGACCTTGCCAAGCCAAACCCAACCATACCGTGCCATGCCTCGCCTGCCAAGAGGTTAGATTGTAGCTACTCTGAACTTGCCGTACTGACCGTCTCGTTCGGGTCTCCATTCGCCCACACCGCAACAATAACCGCCTGCGTTTATGATGTTGATTATCTGCTCAAGTGTGTACTGTCCATTCTTGTTGTATGTTATCTTCATGTCTGCGTACCACTTCCTGAACTCGCCGCGGAAACGAATGTCCGCCGTTCCTCCCGCGATTTTTACCATATCTTCGCGCATTACGGGAACGTCACTTTTGATTTCAATCATCTGATTTTCGTCTCCCTCTATGAAGAACACACCTCTCAAAGAAGCCTTGTCCTTGCT
>UMKG01061615.1_pt1 | contig 13521 bp, 10 predicted proteins | sample 1966261 | NCBI WGS metagenome assembly UMKG01 (sample SAMEA4836169, study PRJEB28245) | human gut metagenome | biome: gut microbiome; material: fecal sample | place: Denmark | collected 2008 | reverse complement strand
AGTCCATGACACGTTCCTGAACCTCCTGATTGGCACGGAAAACGCCGCTCTGTTTCAGAAGCTCGTCTACCAGTGTAGTTTTACCATGATCGACATGGGCGATGATGGCAACGTTTCTTACATCTTCTCTCGTTGTTTTCATTTCTTCATTCCTCTTCCTATGGGTTGACCCTGCCGGGTTCAATTTTTCAAAATTTCAAGCCGGCCGGGAATGTTTATCACAGCACAAAGGCAGGTGCCTTGCCGTTTTGTCTCTGCTGGATGCCTGCCTATCTGAACTATTATAGCACAGAACAGAGAAAAAAAACAGGGAAGATGTGACATTTTTTGTATTGCAATGGTAGAAAATACGAAGCATGTGGTGCGGTTTTTACAGAAACATATACAAAAAATTGGGCAGAATGCTGATTTGAATAGAAATAAAAAAAACTGGAAAAAAGTGGTTCTGAAAAAGAAATGTGGTTCATACATTAGGATTATAGATCAGCAAAGTACCGATCAGAAATCAATATTCAGAAAGAAAAGACAAAGGAAGGGGATTTTCATTATGGCAGACAAGATGATTGAAAACAATCAGGTGGTTATCATGGGAGAGATTGTCTCCCCGTTTACATTCAGCCATCAGGTATTCGGAGAGGGCTTTTACCTCGTCGATGTGATGGTCAAGCGGTTGAGTGAATCGCAGGACATCATTCCGGTGATGGTCTCCGAGCGGCTGGTGGACGTATCACAGGATTACCAGGGTGAGTGGATCTGCATCAGCGGTCAGTTCCGGTCCTACAACCGCCACGAGGAGAAGAAGAACCGTCTGGTACTCTCCGTATTTGCGCGGGAATTAAGCTTCGTGGAGGAAGAGGACGATTCCGTCAAATCCAACCAGATTTACCTCGATGGATACATATGTAAACCGCCGGTCTACCGGAAAACACCTCTGGGAAGAGAGATCGCCGACCTTCTGATCGCGGTCAACCGTCCGTATGGAAAATCAGATTATATCCCGTGCATCTGCTGGGGACGGAATGCGCGGTATGCCTCTGCGTTTGCCGTGGGCGGCCACGTTCTCATCTGGGGACGGATCCAGAGCCGGGAATATATGAAGCGGCTGAGCGAGACGGAAATGGAAAAGCGGACTGCATATGAGGTTTCGGTGAGCAAGCTGGAATATAGTGAGAGTTAAAGCGCGATCCGCTGTTGACAAGAAAATTTAATGATGCTATAGTAAAAGCAGAACTGAAGTGGATAGAGGTCGCATTACTTCAAGAGTACCTTTTCGGATGCCTCAGCAGCAAAAGAAGAAGAGGAAAAGGGAAGAATGCCGAAGGACATCCGGCGCTGAACCGGTATGCTCCTGGGCGCAGGTTGAAAAAATCTGCGACTGTCATCGAGAGATGGAGAGCTATCTGATCATAGATACTGCGTATGTGTGAATTTGGAGGCGATCTTATCTGGGATGAGGCGCCTCTTTTTTAAACGGAAAGTGAAATTTTCCGTGGGAGATAAGCTCCGGCGACTGATTTCTTATGGTTTTATCTGACACAACATACAGGAGGAAAAGAGAATGTCTATTTTTAAAGGTGCAGCTGTTGCAATTATCACACCGATGACCGAAACACAGGAAGTGAATTACGAAAAACTCGGAGAACTGATTGAGGAGCAGATCGCCGGCGGAACCGACGCCATCGTTATCTGCGGAACCACCGGTGAGGCTTCGACCCTGTCCCATGAGGAGCATCTGGATGCCATCAAATATACCGTGGAAAAAGTAAATCACAGAATCCCGGTAATTGCAGGAACCGGCTCCAACAGCACGGAGACAGCAATTTATCTGTCTCAGGAAGCAGAAAAATACGGCGTGGACGGACTTCTTCTCGTTTCTCCGTATTACAATAAAGCAACACAGAAGGGCCTGATTGCACACTTTACCGCAATCGCAGACAGCGTCAAAGTGCCGGTCATCCTTTACAACATTCAGGGCAGAACCGGCGTAAACATTGCACCGGAAACGATCGTCTATCTGTTCAACAACGTTGAGAATATCGTTGCAGTCAAAGAGGCTTCCGGAAACATTTCCCAGGTCGCAAAAATTATGCAGCTGACCGATGGAAAGATCGATCTGTACTCCGGAAACGACGATCAGGTTGTGCCGATCCTTTCCCTTGGCGGAAGCGGTGTAATCTCCGTTCTTTCCAACGTAGCACCGCGCAAGACCCACGACATGGTACAGAAATTCCTCGACGGCGATGTGGCCGGATCCAGAGAAATCCAGCTGAGAGCACTGCCGCTCATCGATGCGCTGTTCTGCGAAGTAAACCCGATTCCGGTAAAAGCAGCGCTGAACCTGATGGGCAAAGAGGTTGGACCGCTTCGTCTGCCGCTGACCGAGATGGAGCCGCAGAACCAGGAGCGTCTGGCAAAGGCTATGAAAGATTTTGGAATCAAACTGGCTTAAGTTAAGAATACACGAAGTAAAGAAGGAAAAAGACAATGGTTAAAATTATTATGCATGGCTGCAACGGCCATATGGGACAGGTCATCACCGGCCTGGTAAAAGAAGATGCAAATGCAGAAATCATAGCCGGAATCGATATGAACGACAACGGCCAGAACGATTACCCGGTATTCAAAAGCCTGGCAGAATGCGATGTTCCGGCAGACGTAGTCGTTGACTTTTCTTCCTACAAGGCAGCCGACGCACTGCTCGATGCCTGCAAGGAGAAAAAACTTCCACTCGTCCTCTGCACCACAGGCCTCACCGAGGATCAGCTCAAAAAAGTGCAGGAGACCAGCAAAGAAATCCCGGTTCTCCGCTCTGCAAATATGTCCCTTGGTGTGAATACGCTGATGAAACTGGTACAGGCAGCTGCAAAAGTGCTTGCCGAAGCAGGCTTTGATATGGAGATCGTGGAGAAACACCACAAACTGAAATGCGACGCTCCAAGCGGAACCGCCATCGCCCTGGCAGACAGCCTGAACGCGGCAATGGACAACCAGTACCACTACGTATACGACAGAAGCCAGCGCCACGAGCAGCGTGACCCGAAAGAAATCGGAATCTCTGCTGTACGCGGCGGCACCATCGTCGGCGACCACGACGTCATCTTCGCAGGCCCGGACGAGGTTGTTACCCTGTCCCACAGAGCATATTCCAAAGGAGTTTTCGGAAAAGGAGCTGTAGAGGCTGCAAAATTCCTGGCTGGAAAACCGGCTGGCATGTATGACATGCAGGATGTCATTGCTGCGAAATAAGGCAGAAACAGGGAAAAAGTGAATAGAAACCAGAAAGTGCGCAACGAAAATGCGAAACGTTGCGCACTTTTTCTTTTCTTACAACGGGATTTTCGGAATTGAGGAAGTTATTTTGCAGAATATTTGGCAGAATACACAAGAAAAAATACGGAATATCAAAAGAGAACGTGAAAATCGCAAACGGTAATGGAAAAATCAATGCGCAACAAGGTAAAACGCTAAAGTTGCGCATTTTGCACAAAAAATAGTAAAACAGTATATTTCGACAAGAAATATCTTATAAAAACTGCGAATTGTAAACAATATGCCGAAATGATATGATAATGGCACAAAGAAAAATAAAGAGTTGAGCAACAAAAAAGTTGCGCAAACAAGAAAGGGAATGAGAAGATGAAAAAGAATGGTTGGAAAGGGTTTTGCAAAAAGCTCTACAAGTACCGGGTATTTCTTCTGATGCTTGCACCGGCAGTAATTTATACCCTGATTTTTTCCTACTACCCGATGACAGGAATTGTAATGGCATTCAAAAAATACTCCTACGCAGGAGGTATCTGGGGAAGCCCGTGGAACGGATTTGATAACTTCAAGTTCTTCTTTAAATCAGGACAGGCCGGACTCGTTACCAGAAATACCGTGCTGTATAATCTGGCATTTATTGCGATCAACACGACGATGCAGATTGCCGTTGCCGTGCTTCTGACCGAGATCCGCAACAAACATTACCGTAAGATCACACAGTCGCTGATGTTTCTGCCGTATTTCATTTCCTGGGTTATCGTAGGAGTTATGGCATTCAATATTTTCAGTTCCGACTACGGTTTTCTAAACCGACTGATTGAAACCTTCGGTGGAACACCAATCAAGTTTTACACGACACCAAAGGCATGGCCGTTTATCCTTGTCTTCTTTAATGTATGGAAGGGAATCGGATACGGTTCTGTTATGTACCTGGCAGCGATTATGGGAATTGACACTTCGATTTATGAAGCAGCCCGCATCGACGGAGCAAACGTGTTCCAGCGAATTTTCAAAGTAACAATCCCGATGATCATGCCGACCACAATCATCCTGCTTCTGCTATCCGTCGGAGGCATCTTCAAAGGAAACTTTGATATGTTCTACAACCTGGTTGGAAGTAACGGTCTTCTGTACAACTACACCGATGTAATTGATACCCTGACGTTCCGTGCCTTAATCAGCAGCAACGACTTCGGAATGTCCGCAGCTGTTGGTCTGTATCAGTCGGTACTGTGCTTTATCACTGTCGTAATCGTAAACAAACTGGTTGGTCTTTATGATAAAGACTACACCTTATTCTAGGAGGGATGAAAAGTGGGATCTTCCAGTCATACAAGTAAAATCAAAAGAGGAAAAGATGCGGTTGCACTTGATATCATCGCGTACGGATTCTGCGGAATCATCGCGCTGGTCTGCCTCGTTCCTTTCATCATGATCGTATCCGGCTCGTTTTCTTCGGAATCGGCCATTATCCAGAACGGTTTCAGCCTTCTGCCGCAGGATTTCAGCCTGGAGGCATACAAAACCGTATTTAAAGATCCTATGGTTGTCTTCCGCGCATACGGCACGACCATCGGTCTGACCATCGTCGGAACGGTACTTGGTCTGCTGCTGCAGACTATGACAGCTTATGTACTGTCACGCAAGGAGTTTGAGTGGAGAAATCAGTTTTCGTTTTTCTTCTACTTTACCACTTTGTTTTCCGGCGGTCTTGTTCCGTACTACGTACTGATGACACAGACCCTGAATCTGCGGGACAGCTACCTTGCACTGCTCCTTCCGCTGCTGTTCAGCGTATACAACCTTCTGATCATGAAGAGTTACATCGTGGGACTTCCGGATTCTCTGATTGAAGCGGCCAAGATTGATGGCTGCGGCGAGTTCCGTATTCTGTTCCGGATTGTAATGCCGCTGATCAAACCGGCACTTGCTACCGTGGGCCTCTTCATTGCACTGGCTTATTGGAATGACTGGTACAATGCGATGCTGTATATCAAAGACACGAACAAGTATCCGCTGCAGTATTTCCTGTATCAGCAGGTTAATGATATCGAGGCATATAAAAAGCTTCTTGCAAACAACGCCGCAGGCTCTGCCGTCAGCGCAATCTCATTGCCGACCCAGTCCCTGAAAATGGCACTTACCATTGTAGTAACCGGCCCGATCGTTCTGGCATATCCGCTGGTACAGAAATATTTTGTACAGGGTATCACAATCGGAGCAGTCAAAGGCTGATACAAATCATGTTAATTTAACTGAATCAAGTAAGTCCCCTGTTTCCATTGCGAAAAGCAATAAGCAGGTGGGTGGGGACTTGCTTGTATCAGGAGGAGTGCAAGCTCCTTCTGATAAACTGCGGAGCAGTTATTCGGTTATGAGCAAGTAGCAAAGCGGATTGCGAATATCCGCTTGAATTACACATTATATTTATGAAGGAGGTTCTTTATGAAAAAGAGCACAAAAAAACTGGTATCTGTATTACTTGCATCCGCAATGGCAGCCGGCATGCTGGCAGGATGCGGTTCCGGCAACGGAAATGGAAGCACGGGCGACAGCAAAAGCAGCTCCGCAGTTTCCGGCACATCGGGAGACAACCTGAATGCAGACACTTCGGAGCATGTCGATCTGACGATGTATCTGATCGGCGACCGTACCCCGGATTTTGATGAGGTTTACGCCAAAATCAATGAGATTCTGGAAGAGAAGCTGAACTGCTCTCTGAACGTAGAATTCCTTTCCTGGGGCGAGCATGACACGAAATATTCCCTGCTGTTCTCCTCACAGGAAGATTTTGACCTGATCTTTACCGCATCGAGCTGGTGCCATTACGAGCAGACCGTTTCCCTCGGCGGATTTGCACCGCTTTCTGAGGACTTTATCAAAGCGTATGCACCGGATATCTGGGAGGTTGTTCCGGAAATGGCATGGGAGCAGGCAAAGATTGACGGACAGATCTACATGGTTCCGAACTATGCCAACGAGTTTGGTCAGGAAGTTCTGGCAGTGCGCGGTGACCTGATGGAGAAATACGGTATGGACGATATTACATCCTGGGATGACCTGATGAAGTTCTACAAAGCATGTGCAGCAGACGGTATCTATGCAAGTCAGGGCGGACCGTGGTATCCATTCTTCCAGTCCCAGGGCTACTCCACAACGGGCGGAGCACCGAAGGGCGGCGAGCTGATTCTGTATCATACCCAGGATCCGGAAGATCTTGAATTCCAGTACATTGGCGAGTGGGATGCGTTCCGTGAGTACTGCCAGGAGATGAAAGACCTGGTAGACGCCGGAGCATGGTCCAGCGACGTATTAAACAGCAGCGATGAGAGACAGACCGGACTTTTGACCGGAAGAACGGCAAGCATGAGCTGGAATCTCGGAAGCTGTCTTACCTACGGAAAACAGGCAAATGAGGAACATCCGGACTGGAATGTAACGATGGTAGATCCGAACAAAAACCTGTCGAAAAAAGTAAACTCTTACATCAACAACGGTGTTGCCATCAACGCAAACAGTAAAAACAAAGAGAGAGCCATGATGGTATTAAATGAGTTCTACACCAACCCGGACGTTTACGATCTGGCTATGCTCGGTATCGAAGGAAAGCACTGGGAAGCAGTCGGTGATGACCAGTACAAAGTTATTGATGAGAGCGGCTATGGTGTAGCAAGTAACTGCAACTGGGGATGGAACAACTGCACCATCCAGAGAGAGGAATATCTTGAGAACAGAACAGCTCTGGACGACAAGTATGAAAGCATCAAAGATGCCTTTAACAACAACATCAAAGAAGATCATGTTTACGACGGATTTAACTTTGATTCCAGCAATGTAAGTACACAGTTTGCAGCAGTAGAGGCAGCCATCGACAATTATTATAACCCGCTGATCAACGGCCTCGTTGACGATGTGGACGCTTCCATCGATGCTATGAACGCAGCTATGGACAGCGCTGGAATCCAGGATATTCTGGATGAGATGAACCGTCAGGCAGCAGAGTATGTAGCGGAGAAAGAAGTCAAATAAAACAGTCAAATAAAACAGGGAATGGACGCGCTGGTAAGTCAGAAGCTCCGGCGCGGCCGTTCCTTCTTTTATAGGAATTTTTCAAATTTAACAGAAAGTGACAGGATGCTTTTATGACACTGGAGGAAATTGCAAAAGAGATAGGGGTATCAAAAAGTACCGTTTCCCGTGCACTGTCCGGTAAGGGCAGAATCGGAGAGAAGACCAGAAACCGGATTCTCGAGGTGGCAAAACGGGGAGAAGAGCGGGAGGAGATGGCGCGAACCCGAACGGTGACGCACAACATCGGTGTGGTACTGCCTTCAGACGTTTATTATGGAAGTGGTGCCTATTTCCAGAACTGTCTGCTCGGCGTCTGCGAGCCGGCATCGCTGCTCGGGTACAATGTGCTGATTACGACGAGCAACGTGCATGATATTTCAGAGCTGCAGTCGCTGGTGGAGTCGAACCGGGTGGATGGTATGCTCCTGACACGTGCGCTTGAGGATGACCGTGCGCTGCAGTATTTAAGTCAGGTAAATTTCCCGACAGCACTGACGGGAACATGCCGGTATGACAACATTATCCAGGTGGATACCGACAATGAGGGTGCGGCAGAGAAAATGACAACGCTGCTGATCGGAAAGGGATTCCGCAGATTTGCGTTTCTTGTCAAGAATATGAGCTATAACGTAGACCGCAAGCGTCACGAAGGTTTCTGCCGGGCGCTGATTAAAAATGGAATTTCCGAGAAGGATCAGCTTTTCTACAATGGTTCGATCCGTATGGAGTTTCTGGATGCGATCATCGAAAATATTATATCCAAAAAAGTGGAATGCATCATCTGTGGCGACGACGAGATCTGTACGATGGTGATGTCCCGGCTCCAGGCGGAAGGCTATCGGATTCCCAAGGACGTCGCGATTGCTTCGCTCTACAACAGCACCAATCTGGACTGCTATTCCCCGGCAGTTACAGCAGTCAGTGTGGCAGCATCCCAGATGGGAGGCGCGGCTGTGCGTCAGCTGATCCAGCGGCTTCGAGGGGAAAATTATGAGAAGAAGACGATGCTGGATTACGACATTTTATTCCGAAAATCGACAAACTAACGTAGCAGGGAGGACAGAACAATGGAATTTCAGAAGGGAATGGATCTATCTTTTATACCGGAGCTGGAAGACGCCGGAGTACAGGTGAAGGACTTTGACGGAACTATTATGGATCCGCTGGATCTCGTTCAGAAATACGGGGTAAATTCCGTACGGCTCCGTATTTGGAATGCGCCGGAGCATGTCAGGGAGTCCGGCGGATACTGTAGCTATGCGCATACACTGGCGATGGCAAAACGGATCCGAGCACATGGCATGAGCTTTATGCTGGATTTCCATTATTCTGATTTCTGGGCGGATCCCGGCCAGCAGAGAAAGCCGAAAGATTGGGAAAACTTAAGCTTTAAAGAATTAAAGGAGGCTGTTTTTTCTTATACAAGAGATACGCTGACGGCATTAAAAGAGGAGGACGTTCTGCCGGATATTGTTCAGATCGGAAATGAGATCCGAAGCGGCCTTCTGTTTCCAGACGGGGAGCTGCCGGATTATACAAAAATGGTACAGCTTGTAAATGCCGGAATCCGCGGTGCGCGGGCTGCAGCCGGAAAAGATGAGATGCAGGTTATGATCCATCTCGACCAGGGCGGACGGTATTTCTATCTGAAAGAGTGGTTCGACGGTTCCTTTGCAGCAGGACTCGAGGACTTTGACCTGATCGGACTTTCCTATTATCCATTCTGGCACGGCACCTTCACAGATCTGAAAGAGACAATGACGAAGCTGATCTGGGATTATAAAAAGCCGATTATGGTCGTTGAGACGGCACATGCATGGAGAAAGAGTGTGCATGGATTTATTGATGAGCAGCAGGAAAAAATTGCGGGATTTCCGGCGACGCCTGTCGGACAGAAGCAGGTGCTGGATCTGGTTGCCAATGTCGTTGCTTCAATGCCGGACGAAATGGGTCAGGGCCTCTATTACTGGGAACCGATCTGTGTTCCGAAGGACGGCGAGGGCGGCTGGTCGGAAAACATGGGTCTGCTGGATGAGAAGGGAACCGTCCTGGATGGTGTTCTTTCTTTCCTATTTACACGGAATGATGCCTGCCCGGAAAAACCGGCCAAGATTTACGAGCCGGAGCCAATGACCGTAGTAAAAGACGAAGCATGCGGTCTGCCGGAGATGCTCCCGGTTTTGCTGTATGACGGAATGGTGGAGCAGCGGCGGGTAAACTGGAACGAAGTGCCGGACACACGCGTGACAGGCGAATATGATGTGACAGGAAATGTGGAAGGTGTTCCGTTTGCTGCACATGCGAAGATCTGCGTGGTGGAAGAGCTGCCGGAGGCGGAGAATCTGTTGCTCGATGTCGGCTGGGAAGACGGCCTGGCGCGCTGGAACGTAGAAAAATCCGAGGATGCCGTTGCAGTACAGCTGTTTCCGGAGTTTGTCGATCCGTTCCCAGCTCCGCCGGTGAATGCGGTACGCGTAGAAGCACCGAAAAACTTTACGTTTTCGATCTGCCAGACGGTAAAGGTACAGGAGGCAGGAACGTATACATTATCTGTTGCCTTTCAGGGAACCGATACAACAAATGTGGATGTGCGGCTGTTCCTCAATACGGAAGAGGGAAAAGAAGAGACTGTGATTCATCCGACAGAACATGCATGGACCGGCTACAAAGTGACATGCGAAATCAGAAAACCGCAGGAAGTCACTGCCGGAATCCGAATTTCATCGCCGCCGATGTACGGCATGATGCGGAATTTCTGTCTGCAGACAGTAAAAAGAGAGGGACAATAAGACGATGAGAGCAGAGTACAGCTATTGCAGGGATTATCTGATTAAAAATGGAAAACCGTGGTTTCCGGTGATGGGCGAAATGCATTACAGTCGGTACCGCAAAGAGTGGTGGGAGGAATCACTGCGCAAAATAAAGGCGGGCGGAGTTTCTGTCGTCTCGGCCTATGTGATCTGGATTCACCACGAGGAAGAGGAAAATGTGTTTGATTTTGAAGGATGCCGGGATATCGGAACGTTTGTAAGACTGTGCCGGAAAGTCGGACTGTCGGTATTCTTGCGTATCGGACCGTTTGTGCACGGGGAAGTGCGGAACGGCGGATTCCCGGACTGGATCATCGAGAGAGAGAAAGAGGGCATGGCGATCCGCTGTAACAACGAGGAATATCTTGGCTATGTCAGACGGTTCTGGAAAAAGGTTTATGCGCAGGTCGATGGATGCATGGAAAAGGACGGCGGTCCGGTGATCGGTATTCAGATCGAGAATGAGTACGGCCACGTCGGCGGTCTGCAGGGACCGGAGGGCGAGGCGCATATCCGCACATTGACAGCAATGGCAAAGGAAATTGGCTTTGATGTGCCGCTGTACACGGCGACCGGTTGGGGCGGAGCCTGCATCGGCGATCTGCTTCCGGTCATGGGCGGCTACTGTGAAGCACCATGGGATCAGAGAACGTGCGAGATTGAGCCGAACGCAAACTTTGTGTTCAGCCACACAAGGAACGATGCACTGATTGCGTGTGATCATCATGTGGAAAATGCAAACAGTTACAACGAGGAGGATTTTCCGTTTTTGACGGCAGAACTTGGAGGCGGGCTTCAGGTTACCATGCACAGAAGACCGGTGGCGAAGGGATGCGATGTCGGAGCGATGTCTACCGTAAAAATGGGAAGTGGAGCAGGGCTGCTCGGCTACTATATGTACCACGGCGGCAGCAATCCGAAGGGAAAACTGTCCACCCTGCAGGAGAGCCGCGCGACAGGATATCTGAACGACCTGCCGGAGATCAATTACGATTTCAACGCGCCGATCCGGCAGTACGGAACAATCTCGGACAGCTATCGGGAGATCAAGCTGCTGGCGCTGTTTTTGAATGATTTTGGCGAGGATATGGCCTCACTTCGGTCTGAAATTCCAACGATAAGGATTCTGCCGGGAGATATGCACACTGTTCGGACAGCGTGCCGTCACGATGCGGACCATGGATACGTCTTTTTTAACAATTACCAGAGAAGATGGAAGATGGATGATCATCCACAGGTGAAACTGGAGGGACTCCTGGATGGAAAGGCGAGCGTGGGATTTCCGGCATTTGACCTGAAAGAGGGAATGTATGGATTTTTTCCGTACAATATGAAACTAAACGATGCGGTTCTTCACACGGCACTTGCCACACCGCTCTGCGTTTTACATACGAAAAAGGGAGATGCGTTCGTATTTTACGGTGATCTCGACCCGCAGATTCAGTGGGAGGGCGATGCGCGCGCAGAACTCTGCCTGATTTCCCGGCAGGAGGCGCTGAATGCATGGAAGGTGCATCTGGATCAGGATTATCTCGTTCTTTCCGAAAATTATGTCTGGGAAGAAAACGGTGAGCTTGTTGTGACAGGCAGTGGAAAAACCATGATCGCTGTGTATCCGGCAGTGGAAAAAGGCATTGTGGATTTCAAAGAGTGTGGAAAAAGAGGAAACTTTACGCTGTATGAGCGTATTTACAAAGCACAGGAGCCGGAGGCAGAGCTTGTCTGCAAAGAGCAGGATAAAGAGAAAGCAGTATACGAACTGAAGCTTGCTTATCCGGGCGAAAAAAATTATCACGATGCGTTTGCTTTTCTGACCTGGTACGGAAACCGTATGGAAGTGTTTGATGGGGAAGAGAAAATCAACGATTATTTCTATACCGGTCAGGAGGCCCTGTTAAGCCTTGGCTATTTTGAGTTTCCGGAGAAACTGAAACTCGTTGTCTATCCTCTGCATCCGGGTGATCCGATTTTTCTGGAAAAGCAGCCGGATGCAGCGGATGGATGTGCCTGCAAAATTGAGAAGCTGCACGTGGAGACGATATTTCGATGAACAGAGAAAGGAAAACGAACATGAACCAGAGTGGATTTATCTATGGAGGGGATTATAACCCGGAGCAGTGGCTTGCGATGCCGGAAATTCTGGAGCAGGATATCGAATATATGAAGGAGGCGCATATCAACGAGGTGACGCTTGGTGTCTTTTCCTGGTCTGTGCTCGAGCCGGAGGAGGGTGTATACCACCTGGAATGGCTGGAAAAGATCATGGATCAGCTGTATAAGAATGAGATTTCAGTAATTCTCTCGACACCGTCTGCAGCACGCCCGAAGTGGCTTGCAGACAAATACCCGGAGGTACTGCGCGTAAACGCGGACCGCACGAAAAATCTGTTCGGCGGACGCCATAATCACTGTTATACTTCGCCGGTTTACCGGGAAAAGGTGGGGAAAATTGATCGCCTGCTGAGCGAGAAGTTTGGAAAGCACCCGGCGGTAAAAATGTGGCACATTTCGAATGAACTGAGTGGAGAATGCCATTGCCCGCTCTGCCAGAAGGCATTTCAGGGGTGGCTGAAGAAAAAATATGAGACGATTGATGCATTGAATATGTCGTGGAATACAACGTTCTGGAGCCATTCGTATCAGAATTTTGAGCAGATTGAGAGTCCGTCCCCAAAGGGTGAGATGGGGCTTCACGGACTGAATCTTGACTGGAAACGGTTTGTGACAGATCAGACAGCAGACTTTGTTGCCTGGGAAAAAGCAGCGATCCGCGCGGGCGGTTCCGAACTTCCGGTGACAATCAACATGATGTATGATTTCCAGGGACTGAATTATCATAAGTTCAAGGATCTGATTGATGTGGTGTCATGGGATAATTATCCGACCTGGCACAAGGAAGCAGAAGAGGTGACTGCGCTTGATGCGGCACTGCAGCACGATTTTATGCGGAGTTTGATGAAAAAACCGTTCCTTCTGATGGAGTCCTGCCCGACAAGCACGAACTGGCAGAGTGTCAGCAAGCTGAAACGGCCTGGGCTTTTAAAGGCGGCATCGCTGCAGGCAGTGGCGCATGGTTCCGACAGTGTCCAGTATTTCCAGATCCGCCAGAGCCGCGGTGCGAGCGAGAAGTTCCACGGGGCGGTCATTGACCACTACGGCGGAAAGGATACGCGCGTGTTCCGTGAGGTGACAGAGACGGGCGAGGCGCTTTTGGATCTGGCGCAGATTGCGGGAAGCACGACGAAGGCACAGGCTGCAATTTTGCATGACTGCGAAAGCCGCTGGGCCATGGAGGATGCGCAGGGACCACGGAATATGGGACTGCATTACATGAATACCGTGAAGAAAGTATATGGCGGTCTTCGGAAACTGGGGG
>UMKG01059141.1_pt1 | contig 13606 bp, 8 predicted proteins | sample 1966261 | NCBI WGS metagenome assembly UMKG01 (sample SAMEA4836169, study PRJEB28245) | human gut metagenome | biome: gut microbiome; material: fecal sample | place: Denmark | collected 2008 | reverse complement strand
ATGTGACCCGCGAGTTCTACATCAACGATGCAGGCAACCAGATCCAGAAGTTCGGCAAGAGCCTGGCTATCCGCTACCTGCAGCTGTACAAAGGCGAAGAAGCCGTTCCCCTGCCGGAAGAATGCTACCAGGGCGCTGACATTATTGCTCGCGCCAAAGAGTTTGCCGAAATTCACGGCGATTCCTATGTCGATAAGGACTTTGAAGAGCTGAAAGATGCCCTGATTGCCGATGCCCTGCCCAAGAACATTGCCGGGCTGCAGCGCGACCTGGGCAAGTACCGCATCACCTATGATGTCTGGTTCCACGAAAGCGACCTGCACAAGAGCGGCGCTGTGGATGATGTCATCAAAATCTTGATGGACAAGGGTGCCTGCTACAAGGCCGAGGACGGTGCCATCATGTACCGCAGCGCCCAGTATGCTTCCAAGTACGGCGTTGTAAACCGCAAGAAAGACGAAAACGCCGACGGCGAAGAGGAAGCCAAAGACGAAGTTCTGGTACGCGCCAACGGCATTCCCACCTATTTTGCCGCCGACATCGCCTACCATTACAACAAGCTGGCCGTGCGCGGTTTTGACCGTGCCATCGACATTTGGGGTGCCGACCATCACGGCCATGTAGCCCGCATGAAGGGTGCCATGGACGCCGTTGGCCTGGACGGCACCAAGTTGGATGTTGTGCTGATGCAGATGGTCAACCTGATGCGCGACGGCAAACCGGTGCGTATGAGCAAGCGTACCGGCAAGGCCATCACCCTGACCGACCTGCTGGACGAAGTGCCCATTGATTCCGCACGTTTCTTCTTCAACCAGCGCGAAAGCTCCTCCACTTTGGATTTCGACCTTGACCTGGCTGTGCGCAACGACAGCGAAAACCCGGTCTACTATGTCCAGTACGCCCACGCCCGCATCTGCTCCGTGCTGAAAAAGCTGGAAGCCGCCGGTGTGACCTTTGAGGGTGCCGATGCCCTGGATGCCAGCCTGCTGACTGACCCCAGCGAGCAGGCTCTGCTGCGTCTGCTTTCCGCTTTCCCGGCTGAGATTGCTGCCGCAGCAGAAAAGTATGACCCGGCCCGCATTACCCGTTATGTTATCGACATTGCCACGGCGTTCCACCGCTTCTACAATGCCTGCCGCATTCTGGAAGCTGACCCTGCCGTTCGCCAGTGCCGCATGGCCCTGTGCCTGGCCGTGCGCAGCGTGATCCGCAACGTGCTGACCATGTTCAAGGTTACGGTGCCGGAGAGCATGTGAATTAGTTAGGAGTTAGGAGGGAGAAGTTAGGAGTTGAATTAGAAATTAGGAATGAGCAATTAGGAATTGGGGCTGCCTTCTTTTAGCTTCTTTTCTCTATTACTTTAACGATTCTTCAATACAAACTAAAAAGCGTGGGCCTGCCAACCGACAGGCCCACGCTTTTGCACACCCAACATATTTATTATACCACATTCGTCAAGGCAATATCTATCCATAACATGCACGAATAATTCATATTTTGTTTGGGATATCTGCGAATAGACAAATTCCTTAGGGTATTGTATAGTATAGTCACAGAAAGAAAACAGCCGGAGATAAGGAGCTAAAAGCTCCAAGCAAAAGCCACTTTCAATAGCATCGGAACAAGGCACGGCGGTTTTCCCGACAGCTTCAAGCAGATTTCGCAAAGGCTTCCAGTAAGAGGTCTAAATGGGAACACTTGAAGAACTCCGGGAAAGCAGGGACCGGGAGGCTACCGAAGGACTTGAAAGTAAGATGGCAAAGCCGGCAGGATTCGTAAGGAAGGAGGCTCAAGTCCAATGGCTAATTTCAAAGATCCCATTCATCACCGGCGGGCCTGGGCCTGCTGAAAGCAAACGAACCTCATTAACAGCCGCAGGTCATTACCTGTAAAAGATATAAAAGTTAAGATGCAAGGTTCGTAGCTTGCTTAAAATGCAGTGCTCAGGAAATCCCGTCAGAAAAAGTTCCCCGCGTTTACATAGATTAGATGAAGAACTGACGACAGGATTCTAAATAGAAAATTACAGGTTCAAAACCTGGTACGCAAAAGCGTAAATAGAAACCCAGAATCACCGGTGATTGTTATGAAAGATCTAACTCCGCCGAACAAATAATGCTTCACCTGATCTGGCTGGTGCAAGTGCACCGCCCCCCAAAAGGAGAAACTCCGATGTACTAGAGCAAAGAGGAATCAACCTCTGGCATCAAATTCAGGTACCCTGCACAAAGTTATTGAAGTTCACTTCCCCGTTCCACAGATGCACCAAGAATCGTTTTCCTTGCAAAATGTTTCCAGGCAGCAAATAACGAACCAAAGGGAATCAGAAATTTCAAGCAAACGCAAAATCATCGAACAACAGCGAATGAAACCCGTTTCCGATTTGCAAAACAAAGAAAACCAGGTTTAAAAACATTCGATCAAAGTTAAAGGATGAGGTTGCCATGAAAATGTGCAAACGGTCCGAAAAATAATACAATCGGGTATGAGGCTATGACTCCAATCAAGTAAGTTCGCTCCAGCGCCATAAGGGTAGAAGGCGCTGGAGCTTTTTTGTTGTGTTGTGCCGGATGTTTCCGGTCTGCTTATCTCCTCTCGTTTACTTTTGTCTGCATCATTTTTGTTTTGCTGCCGCGCTCTAACGCAGCAAATCACTCTAAACACGGCTCTCCCTCCGCCCACAACATTGCACTGTGCGGCGGAGAGTTTTTATGTTTGCGGGCTTTTGTGGAGTATTGCGGTACCGGTATTCCATCGCAATTTCGGTTTTCTGAATTTTATTGTTGACATTTCTGTAATATTGCGTTATGATAGCCACAAGGTCCAGAATTTTACAGAATACTGGAATGATGGGTTTTTCGCTATTTTTGACTTTTCAGATACACCCTAGGATTCCGGTATTTCCGCTGTAAGTTTTGTTTGGCGTTCCCTTGGCAGAGGGTACACCAAAATTCTCTTGTTCACCTTTTTTCTTCGTGAAGTGTGCAGCAGCGCTTCACCATTTTTTAGCTATTGTGATTACAGATTTCTGTTACATTAAAGGAGGCTTTATGGAACAACTTACGATTGATACCGGCCTGCGCGAATACGCGGTCAATGGCGGGCCGGAGCACGGCGGCGGAGTGCTGCGCTTTAACCCCAGCGACCCCAATGTTTACAGCCGTTTTTGCACCCTGCAAAATCAGCTGCAAGAGCTGGAACAGCAGGTGCAGGCGCAAAGCCCCACTGGGACCGATGCCATACAGCTGCTGGCCCAGGCGGATCAGCGCGCCAAGGGGCTGCTGGCGGAAGTATTTGGCCCCGGCAATGATTTTGACGCCATGCTGGGCGGCACCAATCTGCTGGCGGTTGCCGGCAACGGCGAGCGGGTCATCACCAATCTGTTTGCGGCATTGCAGCCCATTCTGGAAGCCGGTGCCCGCCAGTGCGCGGATGCCAAAGCCACGCTGGCCGTGCAGCAGGCCCAGGCAGCGCGCGCCGCGCGCGGGGTGCAGGTATGAGCAGCTGGCGGCTGCCTACCCGGCTGGAGGTTGGCGGAAAAGCATATCCGATTCATTCGGATTACCGCGATATTCTGGATATTCTGCATCGGTTGAACGATGCCAGCGAGCCGGAATTCATCCGCTGGCGGGTGGCCCTGGCCCTATTTTATGAGGGCGATCTGCCGCGCAGCGACTATCCGGAGGCCATGCAGAAGCTGGCAGATTTTTTGAACTGCGGGCAAACGCTGCCCCGCTCCCCTGCCCCGCCGCTGTTGGACTGGGAACAGGACGCCCCGCTGATTGCCGCCGACATCAACAAAGCCGCCGGGTGCGAAGTGCGCGCCCTGCCTTATCTGCACTGGTGGACCTTTATGGCCTGGTTCAACAGCATTGGGGACGGCCAGCTGGCTACCCTGCTGCGGGTGCGCAGCAAGCTGCACCACGGCCAAAAATTGCAGCCGTGGGAACAGGACTACTACCGCAAAAACAAAGCCATGGTTGACCTGCGCCCCCGCCTGAATCCGGCAGAGATAGCGGAACGCCAGCGGCTGCAGCGCTTGTTGGCCAATTAAGTCCTCATAAGGAGGTAGATGCTTTTGCCAAAATCCTATGCAGGCAGCCTTCAGGTTGCCCTGTCTACACAAACAACTACCCACACCGCGCAGCAGCCGCTGAACGGCCTGCGCACTGCCCTGAAAAAAATAAGCCGCAGTGTAAACGCTGCGTTCTCCGCCGTGCCGGTGGCAAAGTTTGAGCAGCAGACCGCCGCAGCAGCAGTCAGCGCCAACAAAGCCGCCAAAGCCCAGGCCAAACTTGCCAGTGGCACCACCAAAGCAGCCAAGGCCGCCAAACGCAGCGTTGCGGAATTTGATGAGCTGGACCGGCTGCAGGCTTCTCTTGCCGAAAGTGCCGGAGCTGCGGCGGCTTCCACCACCCGCAAAAGCAGCAGCGCTGCAACAATCAAAGCCGCAGATACCGAACCGCCACAGTTAAGTCCGCCGGCTCTATTAAACCAGCAGCTGCAAAATTTCTGGGCTACATTACAGGCTGTGCTTGCCCCCGCCGCCGCGCTGTGGGATGCAGCCTGGCAGCAGATGAAAACCGCTGCCCTGACCGTTTGGCAGGATCTTTTGGGCGGCGTTCAGCTGACCTGGGCCGAGTACGGCCAGCCCATTGCCCAGAGTGCCGCCCTGGCGCTGGAAAACCTGCAAGGCATTTTTACCACCCTGTGGCAGAACGTTTTGCAGCCGATCCTTACTAACCTGATGCAGATTTTATCTACCCTCTGGTCCTCCCACCTCAAGCCCCTGTGGGACGACATTCTTTTGCTGGTAGCAAGCGTTGCCAACTGCCTGCTGGACCTGTGGAACAACCTGCTGGCCCCGGTGGCCAAGTGGATCATCGCCACGTTCGGCCCCGCGTTTGCTGAGGTATTCAACGCCATTGCGGACGTTGTTGGCGTGGCCGTTGGGGCTATTGCGGATGCCATCGATCTGGCCGTTGTTGTGCTGCGCGGGCTGACGGACTTTTTAAGCGCCGTGTTCCGCGGCAACTGGGATGCTGCCTGGCAGGCCATCGGCAACACGGTCAGCACCGTCTGGGATAAGATGACGAACGCCATCAAAACCGCCGTCAATGGCATCATCGGCTTCATCAACCGGATGATCTCCGCCGTTGTGACCGGCATCAATGCGGTCATCAACGCGCTGAACGGGTTGTCGTTTGACCTGCCGGACATATTCGGCGGCGGGCATGTCGGGTTTAATATCAGCACACTGACCGCCCCGCAGATTCCTTATCTCGCGCAGGGCGCGGTCATCCCGGCCAACCGGGAGTTCCTCGCCGTGCTGGGCGACCAGAGCCACGGCACCAACGTGGAAGCTCCGCTGGACACCATCAAGCAGGCTGTGGCCGAAGTCATGGAGGACCTGCAGGCGGGCCAGATGGCGGGCTTTGAAGCCGTGGTTTCCGTGCTGCGGGAGATCCTCTCTGCCGTGTACGGCATCGAGCTGACCGACGAGGACGTAGGCCATGCCGTGCAGCGCTGGCAGCGCAAACAGCTGATTGCCACAGGAGGTGTGTAACGTGACCCTGACCAATCTGTTCCAGATCGATGGCAAATCCCTGTACGCACCGGACTGCGACATTGAACCGAGTTATTCCGACCTGGATTCCAGCGATTCCGGGCGCGACGAAGCCGGGTACATGCACCGCGAAGTGGTGCGGGAAAAGGTTGCCACCTGGCCCATCGCCTACAGCTGCCTGACGGACGACGAATACAAGTACACCATCGGGCTGTTTGCAGGCAAGGCAACGTTTCAGTTCACCCACCCCAAAGCCGGTTCTTCCACCGAGACCGAAACCACCACCTGCTACTGCAGCAGATACGGCATTGCCTGGCACAATGCCAAGACGAAACAGTGGAAGAATTTGAAGTTTAACATTATCGAATGCTGATTGAGAGTTAGGAGGTAGGAAGTAGGAGTTAGGAGTTAAAACGGGCCTAAGGTCCGGCATTGTAGGGAACGGTCTTGACCGTTCCGGGGCTTTGCGGTAGATGATGCCATAACAGGATTTACCGCAAGGTGACGGGTGCACACTGTGCGCTCCTACGGGACTGCAGCCCAATTTTCAACCCGTGCGTGAACGCGCACACCATGAACTCCTCACTCCTACCTCCTAACTAAAACCAAAGGAGGTGTATATTTGCTCCAACCAATTCTCACTCTCACAAGCGGCACCGAGTTAAAGGGCGGCTCCCCCGGCAGCGCGGTGAAGAGCCTTACCCTGCACACTGCGGTAAACGCCGGGCAGGAATTTACCATCGGCTCTGCGTTTTCGGACTACATTGAAGCCGAAATCTGGGCGGACCCGGGCGGCAGCCTGCAAATTACTGCCGGGGACGCCCTGACCTATTACCGGCAGGACGATGTCGGGAACCGCACCAAGGTGGGCGTTTTCTATGCTGAAAAGCCCACCCGCACCAAGCGCAACAGCTACAAGGTCACGGCCTACGACACCATGTCCAAGCTGGATGCGGACTTCTCCGGCTGGCTGCATGCCAATCAGGCGCAGTTCCCCAAAACTATCTGGCAGCTGGTTCAGCTGGCCTGCCAGCGGGCAGGGGTCGCGCTTGTCAGCAGCAGCCTGCCCATCAATGGCAGCTACAGCGTGCAGGCGTTCTATGCGGATGATTTAACCTGCCGCCAGATTATCTCCTGGGCAGCGGAAGCGGCAGGCTGCTACGCCCACATGAACGCAGACGGCAAGCTGCAATTCTTGACCTACACAGACAAGCGCAGCACTGTTAAAATCACCCCGGACGGTGCCAGCAACAGCACCGCCTATTATGCTGACAGCCTGAGCTACGAGGACTACACCGTCAAGGCCATTGAGAAAGTCCAGATCCGGCAGTCGGACAGTGACGTGGGGGTCATCTACCCCGACAGCACCACTGCCACCAACACCTATGCGGTGCAGGGCAACCTGCTGCTGACAACCGGCACCGAAGCCAACCTGAAAAGCGTTGTCCAAAACCTGTACAACGTGCTGAAAAACGTGACCTACACCCCCTGCAAAGTGGCCGTGCCCAGCAGTTCCGGCCTTGCCTGCGGGCAGATCGTGCACGTTAAGGACGCACGCGGGCGGGAGTTCGACACCTACCTGATGAGCGCCACAATCTCCTCCGGCAAGGCAAGCTTTGAAAGCGTGGGCAGCGCCAGCCGGGAAAGTTCCAGCGCCGTGAACAGCCAGAGCTACAAGAACCTGACCGGCAAGATGCTGGAGATCAAGACCAGCGTGGACGGCCTGGAAGTAAAGGCCAGCGACCTGACCGGCAAGTACACCGACCTGAAAGCAACGGTGGACGGGCTTTCCTCTGAGGTGAAAAAAAACACCAAAATCACCGGCGGCGGCAACCTGATCCTGGGCAGTGAGAGCTTCAAGAACGCCCTCTCTGGCGGCCCTGGCAGCAGCGTTGTGTATGGCGATGATGGCAGCGCAACAATAACCAATGCGAACACCAACGGGTATTTTATGTTCAACACCGCGGGCGCTCGCATTATAAAAGGCGTCACATTATGCCTGTCCGTTATGTACAAACTCATTTCCGGCACCGATGCGCTGCGGCTGGGCATTACGTTTACGGGCGATAATGGCAAATATTACATTGCCTACATAAAAACCGCTGACCAGCTCGAAATTAAGCAGACAGACGGCTGGGTGCTGCGGTATGGTACATGGACCCCCGGCCAAAACGGTGTTTTGAAAAAAGCCGATTTCGACAGCAATGGCAACTGCACCAATAAGTTTGAGCTGCTTCACCCCATGCTGCAATACGGCAACGCGCCCACCGCGTGGAACGCCAGCTCTGGCGACTACCTGACACAGGAAAGCGCAAAAAGCCTGTTTTCCCAAACCGCAGAGGAAATCAAGACTGAAGTCACCAAGTCAGTGACTGAAACGGTAACGGCCAACGTGAAGGATACCGCCACCAGCGCCGCCAATGATGCCGTTGACAGTAAATTGCAGGACTACGCCACCACCACAACGGTGAACAGCCTGAAAGAGGATGTTTCCAGCATCAGCCAAAAGGCGGATAGCATCAGCACCAAAGTCAGCAGTCTGGAAGAGACCACCACAACCATTTCCAACGACCTAGACAGCACAAAGCGGGAATTCAAAACCGTTAAAGAATCAGTATCCGCGATTGACCAGAAAGCCGACAGCATTACCCAGACGGTAACGCAGCGGATCACCGGCGGCAACAATATTATTGCGGGCACCGACGACTGGAACAATGCGACCCTGGATGCAGGCGGCAACGCCGCAAGCAAAAAAGGCAGTTACACCATTACGGGTGAATCCGTCCGAGTGACCAATAAGGCGCAGAACACCCGCTTTCACTTTGGCGCGGACAAAACGCTGGTGATTGCCAAGGGCATGACCTACTGCGCCAGCGTACTGTACAAGCTCAACTCCGGCACGGACAGCCTGTTTTTGCAGTTTGAGACCAAGAACAGCAGCGGCGCAAAAAGTTATTACGGCAATGCATTCAAAAATGCGAAGCAGGACATTGAGCTGGACAACGGCTGGAAGCTGCGCTGGGCGGCCTTTACGGCGACCGCGGACGGCTATGCAGACGGTCTGTTTGTAAGCACAGCCGACGACAACGCCACCGTTACCAACGATCTGACCATCATGCACCCCATGGTGCAGATGGGCAACGCCCCCACTGCCTGGACGGCCAGCACCGGCGACTATCTGACCGCCAACGAAACCAAAACCGAGATCAAGCAGACGGTGAGCGAAATTAAGCTGACGGCCAGCACAAGCGGAACCAGCAGCACCATCAAGCTGACGGCGGGCGGAACAGAGATCACCAGCGCACAGATCAACCTATCCGGCGTGGTGACATTTTCGGATTTGAGCACCTGGAACCAGGATAAGACCATTATCAACGGCGGAAACATTACGACCGGGCAGATTCACAATAAGGCGCGCACAACCACTTATGACCTGGACAATGCCTGGATTCGTATGGGCAAAGATGCTGGCACTCGTGTGGACATTGACACGGGGCGCATCCGCTGGTACTGGGAAAACAACCTGACCGGTGTGTTAAGCAGCCGGTACGGCAAATCTTATATTGGCGATAACTCCCGCTACACGTTTTTAGGCTGGTTCTCCACCGGTGACCCCAGCTTTGATTATTCCACCGGCGGGGCCACCAGCGAGTTTGTGGGCATTGCCATTGACCAGGTAGATAAGGTCATCCACTGCAATGCCAGCAAGTTTGAAATCCCCGGCAGAATTGAATGCGGTTCTTTGAGCGTGAACGGGAGGGAGATTTAATGCAGAAATTCATGCAGATTTTGGCCACGTTGGCTTTGCTGTTGGTGCTTGCATTGGTCATCTCGCTTACGCTGGCAGCCTGCGGCGGCACGCGAACCGAAGATACAAGCTATCCGCGCCCGGAATATTCCGGCTCCCCGATGGCAGAAAGGGTGATGAAATGACCACAACCGCAAAAATTGAAGAACTCCAAAAGTCCGTCATCAACGCCATCAACAACAGCTGCCTGCACCCCGCTGTGGTGCGGCTGGTGCTGCTGAACGTGATCTCGATGGTGGAAGCCAGCGAGAGAGAGGTAAACAAAAGAGAAAAAGAGACAGAATCCTGAAAATCTATTTTTTGTTCCCGCATAATCTACACAAAATATAAGGCAATACCGCATAATTCTAAGTGCCGATACGGCGAGCGAGGTGCGGCAGATGCCAAGCCAAAAGCGCAGATAATACTGGATGCTGCAAAGGTGAGCGCCGCCAGTGGCGGAAACAGCGAACCGAAGCAGGGGCAGCGGTCGCAGAGTGCGAGGGGCTTTTGCCCCCGAAGCACGATGCGGGTACCGCAACCCGACATTATCGAGCATTTTGGCAACGCAGATGCCGTGCCGCAGCTGCCGGAGCGGTGCTTAAGCCGCAAGGCGGGAATTGTGCGGTGTTGCCTTAACACATAAAAACAAGGCACCGGGCCAATTACAGGTTCGGTGCCTTGTGGTATTTATGGTGTCAGGATGCCGATCAATCTGCCATCGGCTGATGGTCCGTGATGGTGTGCTCCTGCTGGTACTTGAGCGCAGCAGCGATAAAGCCCTTGAACAGGGGATGTGCGCGGTTGGGGCGGCTCTTGAATTCGGGGTGGAACTGTACGCCCACATGGAAATCACGGCCGGGCAGCTCAACAGCTTCCACCAGGCGGCCATCCGGGCTGGTACCGGAGATCACAAGGCCGTGGTTCTGCATCTCTGCACGGTAGTCGTTGTTGAACTCATAGCGGTGGCGGTGGCGTTCGTCAATTTCTTCTTTGCCATAGCACTCACGCAGCTTGGTGCCCTCGGCGGTAATGCAGGGGTACTTGCCCAGGCGCATGGTGCCGCCCTTCGGGATGTTCCCCTGCTGGTCCGGCATCAGAGCAATAACATTGTGCTCGCCGTCCGGCGTAAACTCGCTGGAGTTGGCATCGGCATAGCCCAGCACATCGCGGGCATATTCCATAACCATAATCTGCATACCCAAGCAGATGCCAAAATACGGGATGTTCTGTTCCCGTGCATAGCGGGCGGCCTGGATCATGCCCTCAATGCCGCGGTCGCCAAAGCCGCCGGGCAGGATGATGCCATCCACACCGGAAAGCTCTTCAGCGCAGCGCTCCTGATCCAGCAGGTTTTCGCTGTCCACCCAGTGGATCTCCACTTTGGACTCATTCTCAAAGCCGGCGTGATACAGGGACTCCATTACACTCAGGTATGCGTCATGCAGCTTGACATATTTGCCAACCAGGGCAATGGTGCAGGTCTTGCTGCGGGTGGCAATGCGGGAGATCAGCTCTTTCCACTCGGTCAGGTCGCTGGCCGGAGTTTCCAAGTGCAGCTGACGGCAAACAACGTTGGTCAGGCCGGCAGCTTCCAGCATCAGCGGGCACTCGTACAGGCTGGGCATGGTCAGGTTTTCAATCACGCAATCAGGGCGCACATTGCAGAACATGCTGATCTTGCGCTTGATATCGCTGCCAACGCGGCCATCGGCACGCAGCACGATGACGTTGGGGGCGATGCCCATGCCCTGCAGTTCCTTGCAGGAATGCTGGGCGGGCTTGGATTTATATTCGTCCGAGCCGGAAATATAGGGCACCAGAACCACATGGATGTAGCAGCAGTTTTCCATGCCCTGCTCAATGCCAACCTGGCGGATGGCCTCCAGGAAAGGCTGGCTCTCAATATCACCGGTGGTACCGCCGATTTCGGTGATGACAACATCGGCTTCGGTGCTTTTGGCAAGATTGTAGATATAGCTCTTGATTTCGTTGGTAATGTGGGGAATGATCTGCACCGTCTGGCCCAGATAAGCGCCCTGGCGTTCCTTGTTCAGCACGTTCCAATAGACCTTGCCCGTCGTCAGGTTCGAGTACTTGTTCAGGTTTTCATCAATAAAGCGCTCATAATGACCCAAATCCAGGTCGGTTTCGGTTCCGTCATCAGTCACGAACACCTCGCCGTGCTGTAGCGGGCTCATGGTGCCGGGATCCACGTTGATATAAGGATCCAGCTTTTGAGAAGCCACCTTCAGGCCGCGGGTTTTCAGCAAACGGCCCAGGCTGGCTGCTGTGATGCCCTTGCCCAAGCCGGAGACCACGCCGCCAGTAACAAAAACGTACTTTGTCGCCATATATACCATCCTCTCCACAACTACCACAAATAAATGGACGCTTTATTATACATCACTTTTATTTCTAAAAGCAAGAGTCTTTTTTCCTGTTTGGTGCAAATTCTCTTGCGCACCATCGTACAATCCCCTATAATAAATAAGATAGTATTTAAGGCAATACCGCATAATTCTAAGTGCCGATACGGCGAGCGAGGTGCGGCAGATGCTAAGCCAAAATGCTCGATAATACTGGATGTCTTATCGAGCATTTTGGCAATGCAGATGCCGTGCCGCAGCCGCCGGAGCGGTGCTTAAGCCGTAAGGCGGGAATTGTGCGGTGTTGCCTTAAGATCATGTTGAGAAGGGAGCGTGCTTGTTTGCAAAAGCTCAAAAAAATTTTCAGCCGCCAGAACGGGTTGGTCCTGCTGCTGGTTCTGGTGGAATTTATGGTGTTGGCGCTGCGTTTTGTGGGGGATTTCCGCACAGGCGGCGTGATTGATATTACGCCGGACCTGATCATTCCCTACGCGGAGGAATGTACCAATGATGACCGCGGCGCCCGCGTGGAAAACTTTACCGGCCTGTTTGCCACCACCCGCTGGATCGACCTGCCGCGCGGCAGCTACCAGGTTTGCATCAACTATGTGAATGACGGCGAGGACGGCGAGGTCAGCTTTCTGGATGAGATCATGCCCACCGCGCAGTACGATGCCGCCAAGCTGCCCGCTGAGCGCACCCGCACGGTGTTCAGTCTGTGGATGCCCTACGGCTGCGAAACCGCACAGCTGCAGTTTACCGCGGACTGCGGCAAAAACCAGGTCATCTACATTACCGGCGCACAGATCGTACCCACCCACGCGTGGGCGTATGTGCGGCTGCTGACGGGGCTTGTGTTCTGCGCCGTACTGGACTGGGTGATCCTGTTGCTGACCCGCCGGGTCAAATTTCCCATCCATACCCTGCGCGGGCGGTATATCGCCATGGCGCTGGTGGGCATCGGCGTGTTTGCCTGCCTGCCGCTGGGGCTCGGCTACCTGACGTACGGGCACGACCTTTCCATCCACCTTTCCCGCATTGAGGGGCTGAAAGCCGGGCTGCTGGCCGGGCAGTTCCCCGTGCGCATGGACCCGGCCATCATCAACGAAAAAGGCTATCCGTTCAGCCTGATGTACTCCGATGTGTTCCTGTACCCGGCTGCGGTGCTGCGCATTCTGGGTTTCAGCCTGCAAACCAGCTACAAAGTTTACGTTGCATCCATCACAGCGGCCACCGTGGGCATTACGTTTTATGCCCTGCGCAAAATGTTCCGCAGCGATTGTGCCGCGCTGCTTGGCACCGCGTTGTACACCCTTTCGTTCTACCGGCTGACCAACGTGTTTGTGCGCGCTGCAGTGGGCGAATATACCGCCATGGCGTTCCTGCCGCTGGTCGTGTACGGGCTGTGGCGGATTTATCGCCAATCCCCTGCCGATGGCAAAAAGGCCGAGCCCTGGTGCTGGCTGCCCTTTGCCCTGGGCTTTACCGGCCTGCTGCAGAGCCATCTGCTGACAACCGAACTTGCGGTGTTTTTTACCGCCGCCTTCTGCCTGCTGTATTTCAAAAAGACCTTCACCCGCCCGGTGCTGCCCGCTCTGTGCAAAGCCGCCGGGGCCGCCATTGTGTGGAACCTGTGGTTTATGGTGCCGCTGCTGCAATACATGGTGCAGGGGGTGTGCCGCATCAGCGGCAAGTATGATGCCGCCTACCTGTACGACAGCTCCGTTTACCTGGGCCAGATGTTTTTGATGTTCGGCCAGAGCAGCGGCGTGGCGGAGAGCATCCAGAGCGGCATTGCGGGCGAAATGCCGCAGACGCTGGGCCTGGCATTGGCCGCGGGAGCATTCTTCTTCCTGCTGGCTGTGCTGGACCCCGCCGTGCGCA
>UMKG01068591.1_pt1 | contig 13798 bp, 9 predicted proteins | sample 1966261 | NCBI WGS metagenome assembly UMKG01 (sample SAMEA4836169, study PRJEB28245) | human gut metagenome | biome: gut microbiome; material: fecal sample | place: Denmark | collected 2008 | reverse complement strand
GGCGGGATCGACCTCTTTAAACGCTTTGCCGCCAAAGCGGTTGCCTACCCGCGGCGGCGGCAAAAACGGCGTGTAATAGCAATCGAGCGCACCGAAGCACTCCGCATGCACGCGACGGAACACATGCCCGGTAATCCCCTCCATGGGGGCCAGCGAAAGGATCATCTACTCTTCTCTCATATCAACGAACGTGACAAAGGGACTGTCCCTTTGTCACATGCATTATGCCTTGCGCTTCAGGCGATTCACAAGGAAGAGGTAGCTACTGAACGATGACCACCCTCCAGCCGCACCCCATACAACGAGGTTTAATACTTTTCCCGAGAAGTGAACGAGTGAAAACGGGCCCCCGAAGCATCGGCACTTTCGAGATGCAATTTCCTGCGGTTTTGCCAGCCAAATCCTGCGGGTTTGACGTCTAAAAATGTCGATGCTTCGGAGGTCCAAGTATGGCCGTTCACTTCTCGGAAAAGTATTAGACCTCGATTTACATGCCACTCAATGTGACAAAGTGGCTGCTCCTTTGTCACATTCGATGAAAAAGGGCACCGATGTTAGTCGATGCCCCAAAGCGGCTGCAGGTTAAGCCCTACAGCGTATGTCTAAGACGAATCGAACTATTCGTCCCAGGAGAGGTTCTTACCAGTCTTTTTTGCCAGCAGCAAGAACAGGCCGATAATAACGTTGCATGCGATGCAGAAGATGAAGACGCCCTGGAAGGAGCCGACAAGCTCATAGACCTTCATCATAACGGGCATGCCAAAGGCGCCGACGATATAGCCCACGGAGCAGATCAGCGCGAAGATGCGACCGAAATCGCGGGAGCCAAAGACATCCATAACCAAAACGGTCAGGGCAGTGCCAGCGATGACGTACATTACGTCGTTCACGCCTGCTGCGAGGATGCTGAGCGTCGAGTTGCCGCTGCTCATCATGAGCATGACAAAGGAGAGGATGGAGACAGCGAGCCAGCCCAGAATGGCCTTCGTGCTGCCGAACCTATCGCAAGTGGTGCCGACGATCGGATTGAGGAACAGATCGAAGAGCGATGCAGCGGATACCATGAAGCCGCCCACCATGGGGCTAAAACCAACCTCGGAAGCATACGTCGGGAAGAGCTGGTTCATGCAGCAAGTGAGCTGAACGAGACAGAGGAAGCCGATGCAGAAGAAGAAGGCAGGCGACTTAATGGCGCGCGCATAGCTAACGCCACGCGTGCTATCCTCGGTCGTTTCCTCGGTCTCGGTGACCGTCTCGCCCTCGACGTAGCCATAGGGCAGCATGCCCTTGTCCTGAGGCTTATAGCGAATAATCAGGACGGAAGCGGGGAGAATGAGCACGGCGGAGACGCCAGCGAGCACCAGATAGCCAGTCCTCCAGCCAGCGGCCTCGATGACAGAGGTGATGACGGGGCTCATGATGAGCATGTAAATCGAGTTCACTGCCCAAGCGAGACCGATTGCCAGGCCACCAGATTTTTTGAACCACTGGTCAATAACGTCGGACATGGCGACGCCGGTGGTGAAGGCGAAGCAAACGCCAATCAGGGCGCCAGCGGCGATGAACATCCAGACTTCGGTGTAGAAGGCCATGCCTGCGCCGGCAGCGAGCAAAATAAGCTCGACAACGGGGAGCCAAACCTTGCCAACGACCTTGGGAATGAGTTTTCCGACAAACGGAAGAGCTGCCGCAAGACCAATGAGCGTTGCGGTGAAGTAATACGAGAAGATGGAATAGTCAAACCCGAACTCCTCGCACACGGGTGCGACGAAGGAGCCCGCGATGACGCTATAGGATCCGGTCGTGCCGGCAGACATAAGGCCGAGCGCGATTACGAGAACCCATGCGTAAACCTTGCTGCTCTTTAACTTTGCATTTTCCATTGATACAGCTCCTAGAGACCCAGAAGGGCACACATAACGGCCTTGATGGTGTGCTGACGATTCTCTGCCTCACGGAAGATGACCGAAGCGTTGGCCTCAAAGCACTCGTCGGCAATCTCAAAGCCCTCGGTGATGATCTCGCGATGAAGGTCGTTCTTGCACTGGTCGAGGAGCATCTTGCCAACACGGTGATCCGCGTTGTGGACAGAGGGAAGCTCATGCATGCAGAAGATGTCGGGATTGTTGGTGCGCTTGCACAGCTCGCTGGTGACGCGATAGGGGTACAGAGACTCGGCATCGCCCAGCCAGGAGTTGTAGTCGTCGGGATCCAGAACCTCTTCGCCGCACTCGGGGTTGATGTAGCGCCACTCCTCGGTAACGATAACGTCAACGCCATCCAGGGCATCGAGGTCAGAGGTGATGGTAAAGGTCCTATTGGGAGCGTACTTGGCGTAGCAGGCCTCCACCTCTTCGATCATTTCCTTGCACATCTGATGACGGAGGTCGTCGGGGCCGATGGCGAGGAAGTCCATGTCGAGCATAGCGCACAGACGGCCATACCACACCGGGGCGCCGGCGCAGTTGCCAACGAAAGCCATCTTCTTGCCGCGGCTCGTACGCAGACCGCCCCATTGCTCTTCCATCGTAAGAGCGTCAGCGAGCATCTGAGTCGGGTGATCGCCGAGAGTAAGGGCATTGATGACCGGGATGTCAACCAGGTCGGCGACGTCATAGAGGAACTGCTCGTCCTTCTGTGCGCGGTAGACGATGAGATCGTACATGCCGTTAAAGACGCGCATGGCATCCTTGACGGTCTCGCAGTCACCCATGTGGGAGTTGGTCAGATAAGTAAAGCCCATGCCCAAATCATTGCAGGAGGTCTCGAATGCGCAACGAGTACGGGTCGAGCCCCACTCAAAGTTGGCGAGGACGTTTTTGCCGGGGAAGTAGCGCTGGTCGACACCAGACTTCTTCTGAGCCTTAAGGTTCCAGGCAAGATCGATGAGATAGCGGAAATCCTCGGAGGAGAGATCATGGATGTTGATGTAGTCGCGACCGCGGAGGCTGTTGTTCATGCCTATTTCCTTTCGAATTATTATCAAAATTATTGTTGAATGTGTCCCCGAGGAAAACACGGATATCCCTCGGGGAGCGGTACATGTGGCGCCTAAGCCAAAGAGCGCAGGCTCTAAGGCTCACTAACGACTGGCCGCCACGTCCTTAGTCCAGCAGTGCACGCCGCCGCCGGACAGGTTAAGCGCGAGGGAATCAATCATGATGACCTTGCGATCGGGGAAGCAGCTCTCAAGAACTGCCTTGGCCTGCTCATCCTTCTCTTTCACGACCTCGCTCATGCCCTCGTGGTAATAACGCTGGCCAAGAACGACGCCGTTGCAAATCAGGAAGTTGCAGTAGCTCGCTGCGGCGTAGAAGTGGACGGGGCCCTCGGGCCAGGGGGTGCCATCCATAAACTTGCCGCCCATTTCGTCGATGAAGCCCTTATAGAGCTCGTAATCTTCATCGCCAGGGGCGATAACGACTTCAATAGGCTCGGCGGTGGGCATACGAACGATCTCGAAGGGCTTGCCCTCCCAGTCCGTTTCGTTGCTCAGGATCTCGTAGGCTGCCTCAATGCGGCGACGAGACTCTGCTCCAGCCTTGCTCGAGGCTGCCTCTTCATCGGACACCTCGGCAAGAAGAATCTTGTTCGGAGTGATAAAGCGACACATCTCATCAATGTGAGCTGCAAAACTCATGCCAAAGACGGGAGTTCCGTCTTCCTTCTCGTCGAGGATGCCCAGTCGATAGTCGTCGTCCTCGAGCATAGGCTGCGGAAGCCAGATAACCTTGTTGAGGTTGTAGATGCGCTTATACTCGGCCTCTACTTCCTCTTTCGTGAACTCGGGATTACGCTTGCGGCATTCCGTGTCCTCGATGGCGATCAGAGTGCCGTGACCGTCAAACTCGCGGTCGCCGCCCTCCGAAACCATTTCGGAATTGACGATATCGAAGCAACCGAGCGCAACCGCCATGTGAACGGCTGCCTTACGTGCGGACTGGCACTCCGGGGAGTTCTTGTCCCACACGCCGTAATAGGTCCAAGCGGGGTTGACCATGTAAGAATGGCCCTTGTCGTCGACCATGATGCTGGGACCGTTGTCGCGGACATAGAAGTTGGAGTCTTCGAACTGCGTGATCTCGATGCGATCGAGATCAACCCCCTCCTCCTTCAGGCGCGAGCAAGCCTCCTCATAGGAGCCGGGGGTGCCGCAATTGAGGTTGACCGTAACGTCGCCATACTCGAGCAGAGCCTTGATCACGTCAACGCAGGGCTGGCGGTTATCGTAGCCCTCTGCACGGATGTAATCGGGAAGCCATGTCACATAGACGTTGGAGCGCTTCTCGAACTCGCCCGGCATACGATAGTTCTCGTACATGGTTGGTCCTTCCGTCGGGTTTCCCGCGATGCTGTCCGGCCGCGACAATAGCGGGGTTTCACCTGCTATAGTACTACTATACCTACCGTTCGGTAGATAATTTTGAATAATTGCCGCTCGCCTACTGATACATACCGTTCGCCGTATATAGTGGTCATGTTTGGACACGAATTGATGTTCCGTTGCCATCCTTAATAATGTTGGTAGTGCGGAAGTGATTTGCAATGGAGAAATGCAGCGTGAGCACAAGAAAAAAAATATTGGACGCAATGTACGATCTTGTGGCAGAAGTCGGTTATGACAAAGCGTCTATCGGAAAGATTTGCGACTTTGTCGGTATATCCAAGCCGTCGGTGTACTACTACTTTCCCTCAAAAGAGGAGATTTTCACTACGCTCTTGGACAGCATGTTTCCGACCATTGACTATCAGCGCGACTACTCGCTAATAGTCGATAGGGACGGGTTCAAGGCCGCGCTTATCGAGCTCGGCAATTCAGTTATAGGTGGCTATCGAAGCGATGAAAAGCGCCGGCGCGTGCTGGCCGAGGTTAGCGTTCAAGCAAATCGAATTCCTGCAGTTCAGGAACGTCAAGCGACGGCGACCAAACGAACCATGGATGCGCTTAAAGACATCCTTCTTCATGGTGTAGAGATTGGCGCGTTTTCCGATAGCGCCGACGTAATGCTCTACGTACAAATTCTTTATACCGTTCTGGAGGGAGCAAGCAATACGGTCGCTCAAGGTGAGGATATTGATGAAAAAGCGGTTTGGGCGGGAATAGTCGAGCTTATGTTCAAATAAACCAGCCAAGATGAAGCGCATGTTGGCACCCATGGTGCCTGCGGGCAACCTTTAAAACGAAAACAGGGGTCGACTCCAGTCTGGCTTGGAGTCGACCCCTGTTGCGTGGCAATCTATGCCGATGCAAATCGGCGCTTATTACTTTTCAGCAGCCTTATTGAGAAAGCCGGAAACGATAGCAAACGCAGCAATCATAAGGTTGCAGGCAATGCAGAAGATAAATACTCCCTGGAATGACCCTGCCATGCCGTAAACCTTCATCATGACCGGCATTCCAAAAGCACCGACGACATAGCCCGCTGAGCAAACGATCGAATAGATCCTTCCAAAATCGCGTGATCCAAAGAGCGAGAGGAGAAGCATCGGCATTGCGGTTCCAACGATGGCGAACATGACATCGTTTACACCAGCTGCAATGATGGAAACGGTCTCATTGCTTCCGCCAATGATAAGAAGCAGGAATGAAAGAATGCTGACACCTGTCCATGCGACCGTTGCTTTAATAGCGCCAAGCTTGTCGCATGTTTTGCCCACGAAGGGATTTAGGAAGATATCGGAGAGTGAAGCTGCCGAGACCATTAAGCTTCCTACGATAGGATTGAAACCGACCTCGCTTGCATAGGTTGGAAACAGCTGGTTCATGCAGCAGGTGAGCTGCGCCACGCAAAGCAAGAGGACACAGAGAATAAAAGACGGCGTTTTCGCGGCATCGCGGAGTGCCATGCCCGAAAGGACATCTTCCTGCTCATCGGCGCTGCAGCTCTCATGGGTTTCGGAGGCGGTCTCTCCGTACGGAAGCATATTGCGATCAGAGGGGTTAAGGCTAATGATAAATGCGCTTGCAGGCAAAATCATAGCTGCAGAAACGGCCGCAAGCACGATGTATCCCGTACGCCAGCCTTGCTGCTCGATGACCAGTGTAATGACAGGACTCAATAACAGCGTGCAGAGAGAATTAACGCCCCAAGCGAGGCCGATGGCGAGACCGGACGATTTGCTGAACCATTGGTCAATGACATCGGACATGCAGACGCCCGTTGTAAACGAAAAGCAGATGCCGATCACTGCGGCGGAGACGGTGAACATCCAGACCTCGGTGTAGAACGCCATTGCGGCGCCGGCGGCAATAAGGACGAGTTCAATGCAAATATGCCATGGTTTGCCGATTACTTTTGGAATGAAGCGACTCAAAAGCGGAAGCCCAAGCGCAAGGCCAAGAAGAATCGCGGTGAAATAGAAAGAAAAAGAAGTGTAGTCAAAGCCCAGATCTTCACATACTGGAGCAACGAATGAGCCGGCAATAATGCTATATGTGCCAGTTGTTCCGGCGGACATTAAGCCGAGCGCAATAACGACGACCCAAGCAAATGCGCCGCTTTCACGGAGACAATCTTTTTTGGCTGGTGTGGTGAGAGTCATGGTTGCTCCATTTCTATCGGCAATACATCCTATATGCCTACCGATAGGTATATAAACCAGAGGACTCTTCGTCAAGCATTAAGCGGGGAGAGGGAGTTCTTAACCTGCCGAACGGTAATTAGACCCCGTTTTCGCAAGGGTCTCAATGTGACAAAGGGACTGTCCCTTTGTCACATTATTCGGAGCGCAGGGCTTCGACGGGGTCCTTCTTGGATGCGCTACGGGCCGGCAGCAGGCCGGCAACGACCGTCAACAGCACCGAAATTGCAATGAGTACCAGCGCATCCTGCACGGGCAGGCTCATCAGGTTGGGAACCTGTTTGACCGCAAGTGCCCAGGCATTGACCGGGAAACTCACGAGCACCACGACGACAATGGCAAAGACGCCGGCAATGAGGCCCTCGATAAAGGTCTCGGCATTGAATACGTTGGCCACGTTACGCTTCGACGCGCCGATCGCACGCAGGATGCCAATCTCCTTTTTGCGTTCCAGCACACTGATGTAGGTGATGATGCCGATCATGATGGAGCTCACCACCAGGCTGATACTCACGAATGCGATGAGCACCAAGCTGATGGTGTTCACGATGTCGGTCACCGAACCCATGATGATGCCCATGTAGTCTGTGTACGAAATTGCCCGATCATCGTGGCCAGCGGCTTTGACCTGCTTGTTGTACGCATCGATGTGATCGAGTACGCGCTCCTTGGCCTCAAAGTCGCGCGGGAAAATCTTGACCGAGATGGGATCGGCCTCGTCCGCATAGCCCAGTATGGTCAGATTGTTATCGTAGGTGAGCTTCGACGCCTTGGCATAGCTCATCATGAGCGAACTCAGGTCCTCGGCGTCCATGTTGAAATGGATGGCACGAGCAAAGGCGCTCGCATCCACGTGCATGGCGCTCGCCAGGTTGGCAAAACTCGACGACATCTGCGTCGCCATCTGGTCCATAAGCCCTGCCGCGCCCGCCTTGAGCTGGGATGATACCGTCGACGCTATCTGCTCGCTGATCGACTTCATCACCTGATCCATAGCCTGCTGCAGATACGGAGCCAGCTGCTTTTGCACATAGTCGGTCATCGCCTGCTGCAGGCGCTCGGCCAGGGCATCGCCGCCGAGCGCTTTGAGCTGGGCTAGGATTTGCTGGGCTGCGGCATCATTCTCAAGATACGTCGAGAATGCGGCAGAGAGCTTTGACGCGTCCTTAAGATCATCGGGCGACAGCGCCTTAAACTGATCAGACTGCAAAAAGCCCTCAAACAGCTGGTTGGTTAGTGTTCCCACGTGCTGCATTTGCTCGGGCGTGAGTTCCAGACCGTCAAAGATACCCGAGAAATCTGGGGTTGGCGCTTTTGCCATGATGTCGCTGAAGTCGATGTCCTTGCCAACGTCCGAAAGGTCAATGTCCAGACCGGACAGATCGACGTCCGAGAGATCAATGCCGCCGCCGGCAACACCCGAGAGTGCAGACGAATCGAACGAGAACGCGCTCTTAAGTGCTGCCTCGTCCACACTGAACATGCTGCCCAGATCCACTCCTTGTTTGGCCTCGCCTTGTAGTTCGTCGAAGGTTTTGCCCGTAAAGACATCCGTCTCGGGGTGGTCGAGTTGCTCCTGCACAATCTGCGAATCGGCGGCGCGCTCCATAAGCTGGCGAGTCAGCGCATGCGTATAGGCAATGCCCGGAGACAACGCACTCGCATTGGCCGTCTCGTTAGGTCGCACCACGCCCACAATGTGCACGTCAATACCGTCGGCAACCTTAGCAGCCATAAAGTCGGCGTCGTCAGACATGTCGGTCCACATGCCGGTCTCTTCGTTTTTGCGATAGGCATCGGCCGGCGACAGCACCTTAAACGTCGTGGACAACGCATCATCGTAGGTAAAGTCGGCGCCGGTCTCGGGCGTCTCGATCTTACCGTCGGCCGTCATGGCACTGTTTACCAGATCGTTGAGCTCATCGATATCCAGCGCACCGATGCTGTAGAGCGTATAGTCGCCCACCGTGCCACGACTCGAAAGCACCATCACGGCTTCGTTGGCAGACGTGGGCCAATGACCGGCGACGACATCGTACTGGCTGTCGAGCAGACTCTGGTCGTCGATCATCTCGTTAAAGACCGAGGTTCCCATGGATTCCATGCTCACCGTTGCCGCCGAGCTCGCGCCTCCGCTCATGGCCTCGGTCATGGCGTTGGGCACCAGCCGGACAGGCTTCTCATCGCCCTTGCCGGCACGATAGACAACCGGCGATACACCGTAGCCGTACTGAATGGCGTTGACCTCTTTGTCGATACCGTCGCCGCCGTCGTCAAGCCATGCCTTAAAGCTCGTCATGTCGTTGGACTTAACGCTCGCAAACATATCCTTTACGGCCGTGACCACGGGAATCTTATCGGTTTCGGCACTGTCGTCGGACGAATCCACGTTTTCAGGCGAGTCATCATCCGCAGCCCCCTGTCCGCCCATCATGGACGACAGGTCGTAATCCTGCTTGGAAATGGTGAGTGGGTAGCTCGAGAGCGTATCCTCCTCGACCTTTTTGATGTAGCCGTTTACGCCGTTGGACAGCGCCAGAATCGCCGCGATACCGATAATGCCAATCGAGCCCGCAAAGGCCGTCATGGCCGTGCGGCCCTTCTTGGTCATGAGGTTTCGGGCAGAAAGCCCCAGCGCCGTCACAAAGCTCATCGAGGTTTTGCGCGTAGGCTTGGCCTCGCGGCGCGTGGCGTCAGCGACATCGAAAGGATCGGAATCGTCGGTGATCTTGCCGTCCGCCAGGTTGACGATGCGCGTGGCGTATTGGTATGCCAGGTCGGGATTGTGCGTGACCATGATGACCAGACGGTCGCGCGCAACTTCTTTGAGCAAATCCATAACCTGCACGGATGTCGTTGAATCCAAAGCGCCAGTCGGCTCGTCGGCAAGGACGATCTCAGGGTCATTGATCAGGGCGCGGGCAATGGCCACGCGCTGCATCTGCCCGCCCGATAGCTGGCTCGGGCGCTTGTTAACGTGTTCGCCCAGGCCAACCGCCTCGAGCGCCTCGCGCGCACGCTGGCGGCGCTCGGCATGCCCCACACCTGTGAGCGTAAGCGCCAGCTCCACGTTTTCCAAAATGGTCTGATGCGGAATGAGGTTATAGCTTTGGAACACAAAGCCGATGCGGTTGTTGCGATAGGCATCCCAATCGCGATTGTGAAAGTCCTTGGTCGAAATACCGTCGATTAGCAGGTCGCCGGAATCGAAATGATCGAGTCCACCGATAACGTTGAGCATCGTAGTTTTGCCCGAGCCCGAGGGACCCAGAATGGCCACGAACTCGTTATCGCGAAAAGACAGGCTTACGTTGTCGAGCGCCACCTGCATAAACGACTGCGTAACGTACCTTTTGCAAATACCCTTGAGCTCCAACATGGACGGCAACCTCTCCCACGCGGGCACACTTGCCCGCTCTCCCCCGCCGTTCGTATTCGACGCGTTTGTCCTACTCTATCCCCATTTTTTGCCGGAACCAGTGAGGAATGTAACGAACCGCGCCAAAAAACGAACGGGACGGCGCCTAAAAGAAGAGGCCCCGAGCGGGACCTCTATATGGTGAAGCTTGTCTTGAAAGGCAGCGGACTACTCCGCACAGCGGCGCACGATCCTCGCCATGCTTTACGCGTTTTTTACTGCTCGCTATTCGCAATCGCCTGGTCGATAAGCTTGTCGAGTGCTGCGCGCTGCTCGGCGGAGCTGACGGCTCCCACGATTGGATCCCCTACGATGTTGCCGTTCTGATCGATGACATACGTTGTCGGGAACGAGAACAAATTTGACGTGAACTTACCGGCCTCGCTATCCGACTTGAACCAGATGTTCTTATATGTCACGCCCTTCTTGCTCAGCACGTCCTTGGCATCTGCGATCTCGCCCTTGTTGCCATCGAGCGTAAAGGAATTGACGCCCACGACCTGGCCGCCCTTCTCGGCAAGCTCCTGATTCAGCTTCTCAAGATCGCCCAGCTCGCCCACGCACGGCTTGCAAGTAGTGAACCAGAAGTTCATGACGGTGACCTTGTTCTTAGAGAACAGCTCGTCGCTGTTCACGTCGTTGCCATCCAGGTCTTTGCCCGTAAAGCTGGGGAACTTCGTCGCCTCGCTCGAAGCATTGGCACCAGCCGTCATGCCAGCGGTCGAAGCGTCGACGCTCTCGCCTGCGCTCGGCGTGCTTCCACAGCCGGGGAACTCCTTCTCCAAGCTCTCGAGCTTGTCCTCGATCTCCTTGATCTGCTGCGCACCAGCCTTGAGCGTCTTAAGCTCATCCGCCGTAAACTCATCCTTAGCGCCGTCGATGGTCTTGAGCAGAAAATCGCCGTAATTGCTGCCGTCCTCAATCATTGCCGAGTCTTTATTTGCCGCATTGAATACCTTTTCCCACAGCGCGTTATCACTCGAAAAGATCTCGTTCTCTTTCTGCATGAGCTTCGCATACAGCTCGGCGGCCTCGTCGGCATTGGCCGGCTTCTGCGCAGTGAGTTCTGCGATCTTAGGGTCGGAGCTCGCAGATTCGCTCGCATTGCCACCGGGCGCCGAACATGCCACAAGGCATAAGGCCAATACCGGCACCATAAACAGGGCCGCAATCTTAGAAAGCTTCATAGTCATTCCTCCGTTTTGTCGAAGCTTGTTTACTTTTTATCGGCGGTCAAGGGAAGCTTTTCCGCCGACACATCCAGGCCATAGCGATAGCTGATGGCATCGACAGGACAGGCCCCGATGCACTTTCCGCACCGGATACATTCGGCATGATTGGGCGCGCGGACCACATCAACGTCCATCTGACAAACCTTTGAGCACTTGCCGCACGAGACGCATTTGCATGCATCGACCCGGATCCCCAGTAGGGACACCCTATTCATGAGCGCATAGAATGCGCCGAGTGGACAAATCCATTTGCAGAAGGGGCGGTAGAACAAAATGCTCAGCACTACCACGGCAATGAGAACGGCAAGTTTCCAAGTAAAGAGATGTCCCAACGCAGATCGAATGCCGGCGTTGGCAATGGCCAGCGGAATGGCGCCCTCGAGCACGCCCTGCGGACAGATGTACTTACAAAAGAACGGGTCTCCCATGCCCACGTCGTTAACCACCAAGACGGGCAGCAGCACCACGGCAAACAGCAGCACGACGTACTTGATGTACGTGAGCGGCTTGAGCTTTTTCGTGGAGAACTTTTTGCCGGGAATCTTATGAAGCAGCTCCTGCAGCCAGCCAAACGGGCACAGAAACCCGCATACAAAGCGACCCAGCAGCACGCCGAGCAAAATGAGCGTACCGGTAACATAGTAAGAAAAGTTGAACTTGGATGAACCTACCACCGACTGGAACGACCCGATGGGGCACGCACCCGATGCCGCGGGGCACGAATAGCAGTTAAGCCCGGGTACGCAGACTGTTTTTCCCGCGCCCTGATAGATGCCGCCTTTGGCAAAGTTTGGCAGGTGAATGTTGGTAATAAGTGTTGCCGCCGCCTGAATGAATCCGCGAAATCGGGCCAAAACATGCGACGCAGTGTTTTCTCTTTTATCCAATTCCGATACACTCCAAGCACAGCCTAATCGCCTTGGCCAGCACGGCATCCGCCTCGCCACGCATAACGCCAAAGCACACCATGGCCACACCGACGATCAGCAACGCAACCCGCATTACAGGTTTTACCGCTTTGAACAACCTGACCACTCCTTTCGTTACGCGACCATTGGACCATATCGGCTATAAAATCCGTGTTAAGCGCGATTTGAAATGTGCAAGGAGACTGTTATGCGTATTTTGATCGTCGAGGACGAGCGGGCGCTGTGTGACGCAATCGCGCGCAGCTTGCGAAACCTGGCATACAGCGTCGACTGCTGTCACGACGGACAGGAGGCGCTCGACCTACTGGACGTTGATGCCTTTGACCTCGTGGTACTCGACCTCAACCTTCCCCGCATCGACGGCATGACCGTACTCAGGAAACTTAGGAAAACTGACTGCGAGACTAAGGTACTGATTCTGTCCGCACGCGGCGAAGTATCCGATAAAGTCGCCGGACTCGATGCCGGCGCCAACGATTACCTCACCAAGCCGTTCCATCTGGACGAGCTTGCGGCAAGGATTCGCAGCCTTACCCTCAGACGCTTTACACAAAGCGACATAGTATTAACCTGCGGAAAGCTCCGCTTTGACACCAAGGCGCGCATCGCTTCCGTGGACAGTGAGGCTTTATCTCTTACGCGCAAGGAAACGGGAATCTTGGAATACCTGATGCTTAATCAGGGGCGTCCGGTAAGTCAAGAGGAGCTTATCGAGCACGTTTGGGATAGCAGCGTGAACAGCTTTAGCAACGCAACCCGCGTTCACATCTCGTCGCTCCGCAAAAAGCTGCGCAGCGTTTTGGGATACGACCCGATTCGCAATCGGATTGGAGAGGGCTACGTTATGGAGGATAGCGAATGAAAAGGCTTTCCCTGCAATGGCGCATAACGATTATGACGGCACTGCTCACGTGTGCAGCATGCGTGCTGACGAACTGCCTGGTCGGCTATACGGGCATGCGCTACATGGATGCCATCGGCAGTAACATCTCGGCCTTTAACGCAACCGGCGAAGATTCGCCCCAGGCGTTCGACCCAACGAAAGCGACCCTCGATAACGAGGTCACGATCGTCGTAAACGACGCACAGGAGTCTTTTGGCACGACGACCTGGTACATCACGGCTGGAGTCACACTCCTTGGCGGCGCGCTGGCATACTTTGTGAGCGGCCGTGCGCTCAAACCGCTACGGGCTTTTGCAGCCCAGGTTGAGCGTGTGCAGCCTGACAACCTAAGCGAAATCAGACTCAGTGAAGATGCGCCCACCGAGCTACAACGATGCAGCGCCTCTTTCAACAACATGATCGCCCGTCTTGGCGAAGGGTTCTCTGCACAGCGTCAGTTTACCGGCAACGCCGCACACGAGCTGCGCACCCCGCTCGCCCTTATGCAAGCACAGATTGAACTATTCATCTCCGAGCACTCCGGTTTGCAACCCGAAACAGCCGAGCTGCTCGGCCTGCTACAAGAACAAACCGAGCGCATGTCTCGAATGACCAAGGTATTGCTCGAGATGAGTGAGCTCCGCAGCGTTCCTTGCGAGGACGATGTTGAACTTGGCCCCTTGTCCGAAGAGGTCCTCGCCGACCTTGCGCCACTTGCCGAAAATAAGGACGTAACCCTCGATTGCGCCGGAGA
>UMKG01053358.1_pt1 | contig 13816 bp, 9 predicted proteins | sample 1966261 | NCBI WGS metagenome assembly UMKG01 (sample SAMEA4836169, study PRJEB28245) | human gut metagenome | biome: gut microbiome; material: fecal sample | place: Denmark | collected 2008 | reverse complement strand
AATTGGCTCACCTGCTCGACCGAGACCGGCATCATGACCGCCGTAACGGGCTTCCCGTTTACCGATGTTCCCACAAACGCATGGTACTTCGGCGATGCATATTACGCCTACAACAATGCTCTGTTTGCCGGAACGAGCGCGAGCACGTTCTCTCCCAACATCACCATGACGCGCGGCATGCTCGTGACCGTTCTGTGGCGCATGGAGGGAAGCCCCAAGGCCGCCGTACCCACCTTCTCCGATACACGCGGTATCTGGTGCAGCAGCGCTGTCGGCTGGGCGGCCGCAAACGGCATCGTAAACGGCTTCGACAAAGACACCTTTGCTCCCAACGCCACCGTCACGCGCGAACAGATGGCGGCTATACTTTATCGCTACGCCGCCTTCAAGGGCATCGACGTATCGGCAGCAGCCGACCTCGGCAGCTTTGCGGACTTCGAAAGCGTCTCGGTCTATGCGCGCACTGCCATAGCCTGGGCATCGGCAGAGGGCATAATAAACGGCTCGGCCGATGGCCGTCTCATGCCCAAAGCAGGCGCAACACGCGCTCAGGTGGCCGCAATTCTCCACCGCTATATCGAAAACTGCATATTCTGATTTCAAAACGGCAAAAGCAGCTGCTCTCCGCGCAGGAGGCAGCTGCTCTTGTTTTTTATATTCATTTTTACGTCACATCGGCGAGTTGATCCACATATACATCAGCACGGCAGTCAATACCACGACCGCAGCAAGCAGCCCTGCGCCGAGCACCCTGTGCTTTTTCGCAAATGCAGCGGCCGCAAAGCCGATAAGCGCAGCATAAACAACTGCCAATATCATCGTAAAGCTCATGCGCTTCTCCCTTCGGGTATATATCGCTGAAAGTATATCATGCAAATGTGAACAAATCTACACGCAAAAAACGAACTCATTTGTCTTACTTGACATATGAGCGCCAGCTCATTTATCACTCGTATAAATTTCAGTGTGCATTAATATTTATTATACTTGACCAATATGCAGTACATTAAATACAGCAAAAAGGAAAGTGCAAACGTAATCATAGCATACTTATGTATTGACTTGTGAGAACAATTTCGCCTCTACCATTAATAATTATTCCAGCCCACTCCAAAGTTGCTAAAAGTATAAAACCTGGGTCTAAACCCGATTGGCCCGGTTTTTTGCCAAGGAACAGCAGCACCGCACCTGCAACAGTGTTTTCCTCGCACCCCGGTTCCCCTAACTTTGCAGCTCGGGCATTGCCCTTTTTCGCACTATATCCAGGACTTTTGATAAGTAAATCTACAATTGCGTTGAATACTTCAAAATCATATGGCACCAATTGTGGGCATAAAAATCTACCATCAGATGATATAGCGATTTCACGCAATTCACCACTAAATAGCCGAACTTTCGCATGGCCGCCATTGTCAATTAGTTTTGCTTTAATAATATCAGCTGCCCTAATGCTACATCTGTCAATTTGAAAATTGCTCATATTATTTTCTCCCCTTTCATACATTTCATTTCTTTCACTACTGAGATTTAACGCTATCAATAAATCGTCCAATCTGTTTCTAGCCGTGGGATACGAAATTCCAAGATTCGCTTGTACCTCTTTCAAATTACCCCTTGTCTTGATAAACTCAATTAAAAAGTTGTATTGCTCGCTACTAAGCGCATCAAAAGCACTTAGTTCAAAGTTATTTTTTACTTCTGTGCCACAGTCATTGCATTTTAACATAGAAATTTGCAATGTACCGTTGCAGCACGGACATTTTGAAATCAGACGACTCATCTCAATCACCTCTGGATTGATAGTATCATGATAGTCTCAAAATATCAATACTAGTTATCAACATTTTTATACTAGTTACTATATAATTGAAGTTGTCCCTTATCTTGAATAGCGGCAAAAACCGCCCGTGAGGTATCCTCACGGGCGGTGCTTGTTTATTATTCGTTTTACGACAGCAGGACGGAGTCGGTCTCCTCCTGAACGCCGGTCTTTTCGGCAAAGCGTTCGAGAAGATCAGCCTTGGTCAGGCGGCTTTTTTCCTCGCCGGATATGTCGAGGACTATTTTGCCCCTGTCCATCATGATAAGGCGGTTGCCATGGCGGATTGCGTCGGTCATGTTATGGGTTATCATGAGCGCCGTCAGCTTATTGTCGCTTATGATCTTATCGGAAAGCTCAAGGACCTTTTTGGCCGTTCCGGGGTCGAGAGCCGCAGTGTGCTCGTCCAGAAGCAGCAGCTTCGGGGTCTGAAGCGAAGCCATGAGCAGCGTCAGCGCCTGGCGCTGGCCGCCGGATAGCAGGCCGACCTTGGCGGTGAGTCTGTCCTCAAGGCCGAGGCCGAGGGTCGCGAGCTTTGCGCGGTAGATCTCGCGCTCGGCAGCGGTGACGCCCCACTTGAGGCCGCGCTTTTTGCCGCGGCGATAAGCCAGAGCGAGGTTTTCCTCGATCTGCATGTTGGGCGCGGTGCCCATCATGGGATCCTGGAAAACGCGGCCGATGTACTTTGCCCTTTTGTACTCGGGCATACCGGTGACGTCCTCGCCGTCGATGAGTATAGAGCCTGAATCGACCGGCCACACGCCTGCAACGGCGTTAAGAAGCGTCGATTTGCCTGCGCCGTTGCCGCCGATAACGGTGACGAAGTCGCCGTCGTTGAGGCTGAGGCTGAGGTCTGTCAGCGCGCGCTTTTCGTTTATCGTTCCGGGGTTAAAGGTCTTTGAAACATTCTTTATCTCCAGCATTATGCATCGCTCCTTTCGCTTATTGCCCTCTTCTTAGAGCGTGAAAACGAGCTTTTCGACTGTGCCTTGAGCTGTGGTATCGCAAGGAAGGCGGCAACAATGATGGCCGTGAACAGCTTAAGATCGTTCGGGTCAAGCTTCAGCCAGAGGATGACAACCATGACCGCGTAGTAGACAACGCCGCCGAAGATGATAAAGCAGAGCTTTACGGCAAAGTTGCAGCCCTTGCTGAAGATAGCGTCGCACAAGATCTCGCCGATGACGATCGCAGCAAGGCCGATGACGATGGCGCCGCGGCCCATGCTGACGTCGGCGGTGCCCTGGAACTGGGTCATAAGGCCGCCTGCAAGGGCGACTATGCCGTTTGAGATACCGAGTCCGATGACCTTCATCGTGCCGATATGGATGCCCTGTGCACGGCTCATTGCCGGGTTGTTGCCGGTTGCGCGCAGTGCGCTGCCCTGCTCGGTGCCGAAGTACCAGTAGGAAAGAGCAACGATTATCGCCGTAAGGACAAGGCCGACCAATATCGCCTGCGGAATATGCAGCGAGGAGACGAGAAATCCGTTTCCGTTCTCCCAGAACATGCCGAACTTCTGCACGCTGGCTGTCTGATTGGCCTTTGTCATGATGCGCAGGTTGATCGAATACAGCGCAAACTGCGTGAGTATACCGGCAAGGATCGCAGGAATGCCGAGCTTTGTGTGAAGAAAGCCCGTGCACAGACCCGTGAGCACGCCGACAACTATGGCAATCAGCAGCGCCGCCCAGGCAGGCATCCCGGCAAGCAGGAGCATTACCGTGACCGCGCCGCCGGTCGCGAACGAACCGTCAACGGTCATATCGGGTATATCCAGCAGTCGGAAGGTTATAAACACGCCCAGCGCCATGAGTCCCCATATTATGCCCTGCGCAACGGCAGCAGGCATTCTTGATATAAGGTTTGTCACGCTCAGGGCGGACAGATAAACGGACATCGTCATTTTTCAGACCTCATTTCGGTTGGTTAGTTAACAGTTATAATTAATTAGCCGATAGCGGCGTAATCGGAGGGAACCGTGATGCCAAGCTGCTCGCAGATATCTGCGTTGTACTTCTTGACGGGGTTCTGGTAGTACTCGATGGGCATGGTGGAGATATCGCTCTCACCGGTGAGGATCTTTGCAGCCATCTTGCCGGTGGTAACGCCGAGCTGGTAGTAGTCGATAGAGAGGGTCGCGATGCCGCAGCCGGAAGCAATGCCTTCCTCGCCGGCGATGATGGGGGTCTTCTTGGGCAGAGCAACGTTGCTTATTGCCTCGGCGCAGGAAGCGGCGGTATTATCGGTGGGGATGTAAAGTGCGTCGCACTCATCGCATGCGGTCGCGGTTACGGTTGCGACGTCGTTGGAGTCTGCGAAGGTGTAGACCTTAACGGTGATGCCCTTGTCCTCAAGAGCTGCCTTGACTACATCTGCCTGGTATACGGAGTTTGGCTCAGCCGAACAGTAGAGGATACCGACGGTCTTTGCATCGGGCAGGAGCTCGGAGAACATTGCGGCCTGCTGATCGAGCGGAGCGAGGTCGGATGTGCCGGAAACGTTGCCGCCGACGGTGCCGGAGAAGTTATCTATATCAAGCGCAACGCCGTACTCTGTAACTGCGGTGCCGAGGATGGGGATGGACTGGGTAGCTGCGGTTGCGGCCTGAAGTGCCGGAGTTGCGTTTGCGAGGATGAGGTCAACGCCGTCGGAAACGAAGCCGTTGCAGATGGTGCCGCAGGTCGGGATATCGTTTGCGGCGTTCTGCTCAACAAACTCGACCTTGTCGCCGAGCTCCTCCTTCAGAGCATCCTTAAAGCCCTGGGTCGCCGCATCGAGTGCCTGGTGCTGCACCAGCTGGCATATGCCGACGGTGTAGGTATCCTTGGCGGTATCGCTGCCGCCGTTATCCGAGCCGCATGCCGCAAAGCTCAGACACATTGCGGCTGCCATTACCAAAGCTGTGATCTTCTTTTTCATAACGTTTTTTCTCCTTTTTGATTTAACGTGCTGAATTTTTAATTAAAAAAACAGGGTGTCGCCGAGCCGGCAACACCCTGAGATTTCCTGCATCAGAAAACCGTACAAGGACATTCGCACCGGTCGGTCGAATTGAGAGCAGCAAAATATCGGCCTGCATAGCAGACCTTAGTAAAGCTGAAATAGGAGGACGCGGACATTTCGCGTCTGCCGGTGCTTATCATATTGCGTGCTTTGCAGATGCTCATTGCCGTATCTCCTTTCTCAAGTTCACCCGGTGGAACCCACCGTGTTTTCATGCTGCAATAATAGCGCTTTAAATGGCAAAAGTCAACCGGCAAATATAACAAAAGCCGCTTAAATTATCCGGCAAAAAACTACATCCGGCACAAATCGTGCCGGATGTACGGGTTTTTGCTGATTTTACTGAGCGCGATAGATAAAGGTTACCGCCTGAGCACGGGTGCAGGTCGCGTTCGGGCTGAACGTAGTCGCTGTGGTTCCGTTGGTTATGCCCTTGGAAACCGCCCATGCGACGGCCTCTGCGCACCATGCGTTTGCCGGAACATCGGTAAACTGAAGCTTCAGGTTCGACGCATCGTCACCGGATGCTCTGTAAAGGAACACAACGATCTGCGCACGGGTGCATACGGCGTTGGGGCTGAAGGTAGTATCCGTCGTGCCCTTGGTGATGCCGTTTTCTACGGCCCACATTATTGCCTTGTAGTATACGCTGCTTTCGCTCACATCGGTGAACGGATTTTTAACGTTCTTCACCTCGGGCGAGCCTGCCGCGCGGTAAAGGAAGGTTACTATCTGGGCGCGGGTGCAGCCGTCATCGGGAGCGAAGGTGTCCTCGATCTTGCCGTTTGTTATGCCGTTTGCATTTGCCCAGAGTATCGCATCGTAATAGGCGTTGTGCTTAACGTCCTTGAACGGATTGTAGCTCGGATCCTTTTCGCCGCAGACGGAGCACACGCCGTTAACGTAATCGTGGCCGGCGGCTTTGATCGCTTCGCCCTTCTTGACGGTCTCGCCGCAGACGGTGCAGACCTCGTCGCCGGTGTAGCCGTCCTCGGTGCAGCTTGCAGCCTTGGTGTTTTTAAGCTCGGTCTTGTGGCCGGCGGCTTTGACAGTCTCGCCCTTCTTCACGGTCTCGCCGCAGACAGTGCAGACCTCGTCGCCGGTGTAGCCGTCCTCGGTGCAGCTTGCAGCCTTGTCATTTTTAAGCTCGATCTTGTGGCCGAGAGTCGGAACGGTTTCCTGCTTTACGATTATCGCATTGCAGGTCGAGCAGTGCTTGCCCTCTGTAAGTCCGGTCTCGGTGCAGGTAGGCTCTACCGCCGGATCGGTAACGACGGTGTGGCGGTGTACGGGAACGACAGGTTTGTCATCAGGCGCGTTGGCTCCGAATACGACTCTGCCGCTCTCTGCAGACCATGTAAGGAGCTTGGTGCCGTTGTAGTAATTTGCCTGCGCAAGGCCACTGCCGCTTTCGGCAAGAGCCTTATTGATCGTCTCGTTTGCGGCGGCCGCTTTCTCTGCGGAGGCGTTTTCATTCAGAAGTGCCGCGAAGTCCGCGCTCTTAAGCTCGGCGGCCGTCTTTCCTGCTACGCCCTCAACAAACGCGTTGATGGTCACAACGCCGATGGCCTTGTTTTCCTGGATATCGCCCTGCTTTACAATTGCATCGATGTTGTAATAGCAATTGTAATCAATATTGATGCCTGCGCTGCGTCCGTTGAGCACGCCGACGTCGCTTGTCGATTTCAGCGAAACTACGTTGCCTGCGGCATAGCAGTTGTAGTGGATGCCGCCGCCCTGGCCGACGAGACCGCCGAGATGGACCTTGTTATTGTTGGTGGAGTTGCCGGTGACGTTGCCGAGAGCATGGCAGTTAAAGGTCGTAACGCGGTTATCCATGCCGTAAAGTCCGCCGGCATAGACGTGGTTTGTGTCCGTAATGCCGCTTATCTCAACATCCGTGCCGCAGTTTGTTACAAGGCCGCGCAGCACGCTTGCCGCAAGGCCGCCGACGCGGCAGAAGCTCTCGCTCGTTTCGGCGCTGACAGTGCCGGTTACGGTGCAGTTATCGATGTAAATGCCGTTCTGGCCCGAGCCGACGAGGCCGCCGGTGTAGGTCTCATAACGGGTTTTTACGTTTATGGAGACGTCCTTAAGGTTGATGTTTTTAAGGGTCACGGTCTGCTCACTGCCGTCAGGAGTGTTATTCGTAGTATACTCGCCGGATGTAAGTCCGAACAGACCGGAGGTCATCTGATCGGCGGGAGCATCCTTGCTGCCTATAGTGAGACCGGAGATGCTGTAGCCGCCGCCGTCATAGTTTCCGCGGAAGGGATATGCGCAGATCTGAGTCTTTTTGCCGTTGACCTCGCCGTTGAGCGCCCAGCCGATGGGCTGCCACTGGCCGTTCAGGGTGATGTCGGCAGTCTGCTTGAAGTAAACATTCTTCCAGCTGACGTCTGCGTTTATCGAGCTCGACAGATAGCGGAGCTGAGCCTCATTCGAGATGAGGTACGGATCCTCCGCCGTTCCGCTGCCGCCGCCGAATTTGTTCGGGTCGGCTGCCTCGTAGTTTGAGAAATCGCCGTAGATCGCTTTGTTCTTTGCTTTTTCAAGTGCTGCGTCGTATGCTTCGCCGCTGCCTTCGCCGGAGACGACCACTGTCTCGGTTATCGCGTTATCTTTGACGGTGATCTTAACGACAGACTTCTTGTCGTTATCGCGGCCGTACCACACGCCGTCATTGAGCTTGAGCTCGGGCTTCACAATCTTCTCGCACTCGGGCTGAACATAGGTTGCGGATGCCGCGTCGCCGAAGCCGAAAACGTTATCAAACGTCCACTGTTTAAGGCTGTTGTTTTCAATGCCGTATACGGTAATGTCAATGGGGAATGCCGCAAAGCTTGCGTTGAGAGATGCCGCAGCTTCGGCGCTTGCGCCGTTAACGCCGGTCATTTTGTCAACAAGGCCGCCGGTGTATGCGTCGCCCTCGTCGTTTACGCCGGAGGCGACCTTAGTGCCGATGGATTCAACCGGCTTTACCGGCTGAGGTTCTTTGTCGCCGACCTTCAGCGTCATGGTGCTGTTGATGTCAAACAGGCAGTTGTAGCTCTTGCCGATGCCCGTTACCCAGCCGGAGACCATGCCGGCATAGGTGGAGTGCTCCTCGGTTTCGACATTGCCTGCCGCGTAGCAGTTGACAAGCGCGCCTGCATTGCACGCAACAAGGCTGCTGACAACGGCCATACCCTCGTTGCCGTTTTCGCGGTTGCCGGAGCCGTAGATATCGCTGTCGGCGCGGCAGTTTGCGACAAGGCCGCGGTTATTCAGGCCGACAAGGCCGCCGACCTCGGCAAGGTCGCCGGATTTCACGATGCAGGAGGCTTTGATCTCGGAGCTGCTGTTGATGACAGCGCCCTTATACTGCATGCCGACGATGCCGCCGACGAACTGATTGCCCTTATCGCCGACGTGTTTTATAGTTCCGGTAACATTGCAGCCGTCGATAACCGCACCGGTGAAGTTGCCGGTTGTGCGATTGCCGTCGGCGTAGCCTGCGATGCCGCCGACATAGGCGCTTGCTTCGTATTTTGTGTAGAACGCAACACTTACGTTTACGTTTTTAACATATGCTCCGTTGCCGAGAACGCCGAACAGGCCGATATAAAGGTTTTCGCTGTCGAGTGCGAAGGGAGCTTCTTCGGTTCCGAGGCTAAGCCCGGAAACGCTGTGGTTTCTTCCGTCGAAGGTACCGTTAAATGCGTATTCGCTGCCGCCGATGGGGCTCCATGCAGAGCCGGATACGTCGATATCGGCATCCAGAGCGACGAACTTGCCGGTGTAGTCGATCTTATCGTTCATAGAGCCTGCAAATGCGCGGAGCTGCTCTGCCGTTTTGATGGTATACGGATTTTCCTCGGTGCCGTCGCCGGAGGCGAAGATGCTCGCGTCGACGTCGGCAGAGCTCCAGAGTGCAGAGTCAAGCACGACCGTGCCGTTGCTTATCGTCCAGTCGTAGAATCTGTCGTTTACTCTTGCCGTCATTGCGCCGAAATCGCCGCAGCCGGTTACATTTGCTGCTGCAACATTTGCTGCCATGATTTCAACCGCTGCCGGAGCGAGGTTGTTATGCAGGATGTCTGCAAAGGCCTGAGTTCCCATGATGTCGGACTTATCCGCAACAGTTTCGGCATTATATTTGCCGCCTTCCTTTCCGAAGGCACTGCCGCCGGAGTAATAGCAGCCGTCGGCATAGGATGCCGCCGCAAGATCACCTGCGATGCTGCCCGCTTTATGAATTTCAACCGCTGTTTTCAGTGTCACAACGCCGGCACTGCAGAGATTATACAAAATGCCGTTTACCTGACCGAACATACCGCCGACATTTGCATATGTGTCGTTCTCTGTGGCAACAGTCACGTTGCCCAGAGTATAATCGTTTTCAAAAAGCGTTCTTATGCTCGCCCACGCGACAAGGCCGCCGACAGTAGCTCTTCCCATGCCGGAATCCGTATTTATCTCAACGTTTGTCCCACAGTTTGTAACTGCCGCACGCTGATCCGTAAAGCCGGCAAGGCCACCCACGACGGTCACTTTATTGGCAGTTTTTACGGTGATGCTGCCGGATGCAAAGCAGTTATCCAAAACGGAAGACGCAGTTGCCTTTGTATCGACTTTTATAAAACCTACAAGTGCGCCTGCATAAACACTTTTGCCCACTTCGGTCATGTTTATATTCACATCGGTGAGCCGGACATTTTTGATAACGACGCCGTTGAGTGTGTATCCGAACAGGCCGACATACTGCAATGTGTTGCCGGTAATGGTCATTCCGGAAACGGTGTGTCCGGCACCGTCGAACGTGCCCGCGAAGGCTTTATCGGACGAAGAGCCGATAGGCGTCCACTCGCCGCTCAGCGCGATATCGGCGCCGAGCTTTATGTATTGGCCCTTGTAGCTGTTACCGGCTGCAACCTGAGCCTGAAGGTAGCGCAGCCCGGCTTCGCTCGAAATAACATAGGGATCGCTTTCCGTACCGCTGCCGCTCATTGAAGGGCTTGCCTTCTTAAGCGCCGCATTGGTCGCGTTGATGATGCCGGTCGCGCTTTTTGTAGCGCCGCACTTTGCGTCAATGCCGTCGGTTCCGTTTGCCGCCTTTATCGAATTGAGCAGAGCAACCGCCGTTGTCCAATATTTCGGTGTTTCTTTCGCTCCCTCGGCCGTTATGTCGCTTATAACGACGGAACCGTCCTGCTCGGCAAGAGTGACGCTTACGCTGACATCTCCCCCGTACCCCTGCGCCGTGCCGGTGTACGTTCCCGGTGTGTAGCCGTTATCCACCGTATCGGCAAAAGCCGACACCGGCAGGAGGCTCAGCACCATGATCGCGGCAAGCAGCAGCGACATAAGCTTTGTTCTGATCTTCTGTGTTTTCATATGACTTCCTTTCTGATTTTTTGTCAGTTAGCATATGCTAACTGCGAGATATACTTGTCTGCGTCCATACGCTTTCGAGTGGGGGGTATCGGCGTATTTCCGCGTTTAGTTAGCGCATGCTAACTAAGGCTCAAAAAATTTTGCATTTGAGTTAGCAGCTGCTAACTGGCTTGCAAAAAAATTTGAATCCCTATCAAGTTTGTATGCATTATAACCGATTGTGCGTCCCTTTGCAAGAGGTAATGTACAAAAAATCTTTTTCGAAAAAATTTTTAATTGGGTCTTGACAAGATGAAATCCGGTGCTATAATGCAAGCATCAAACCTGTGACGAAGAGTAGTAGTTCCGGGAAGCCGTTGTTAAGAGAATCGTGGGTGGTGAGATCACGGTCGTCGGTGCGGAATGAATGGACTTCGGAGGGCGGCTTGAAAAAGCGTTTGCTTGAGTAGATGCCGACGGGATCCCTCCCGTTATCAATCGGGATGCGTATGATGGTACGCATAAGCGAGCGGACGAATTTTTCGTCAATTTGGGTGGTATCGCAGGAGCGCAGCTCTTGTCCCATTGTTGGGATAGGAGGCTGCTTTTTTTGTTTTTAAAGCAAGCTCCCCTCCATCTGCACCCAAGCTACAAAAACATTTTTGGAGGAAAAAACAATGAAAAACAGCATCATCAAGAAGGCACTCGCGCTCGTATGCGCACTGGCAATGGTATTCACCCTCTGCGCATGCAGCAGCAATGGCGGCGACAACGGAAGCGGCGACAGCGCAAAGGTCTACAAGGTCGGCATATGCAACTATGTTGACGACGCTTCCCTCAACCAGATCGTTGAGAACATCCAGGCTCAGCTCAAGGCCATCGGCGAGGAAAAGGGCGTGACCTTCGAGGTAAGCTACGATAACTGCAACGCGGACGCGACCGTTATGGAGCAGATCATCTCCAACTTCATCGCAGACGACGTTGACCTCATGATCGGCGTTGCAACTCCCGTTGCGATGCGCATGCAGGCGCTGACCGAGGATAACGAGATCCCCGTTGTATTCTCCGCAGTTTCCGACCCCGTGGGTGCAGAGCTTGTTGAAAGTCTCGATAAGCCGGGTGCAAACGTCACCGGCACCAGCGACTACCTCGACGCAGACGCAATCATGAACCTCATCTTCGCAAACGACCCCGACGCAAAGAAGATCGGCCTGCTGTATGACGTCGGCCAGGACTCCTCGGCAGCATCCATCGAAGCAGCAAAGAAATACCTCACCGACAAGGGCATTGAGATCGTTGAGCACACCGGCTCCACCGCAGACGAGGTCATGCTCGCCGCAGAAGCAATGGTAGCCGACGGTGTTGACGCCGTCTTCACCCCGACCGATAACTCCATCATGAAGGCAGAGCTTGCAATTTACGAAACCCTCGCAAAGGCCGGCATCCCCCACTACGCCGGCGCTGACTCCTTCGCACTCAACGGCGCATTCCTCGGCTACGGCGTTGACTACGCAAACCTCGGCGTTGAGACAGCAAACATGGTAGCAGACATCCTCATTAACGGCGCAGACCCTGCAACTCTGGCAGTCAAGACCTTCGATAACGGCACCGCAACCATCAACACCGAAATCTGCACCGAGCTCGGCTACGACTACGACACCGTTGCAGCGGCATTCGAGCCCTACTGCACCAAGATAAACACCATCACCACTGCCGAGAGCTTCAGCGACGTTCAGCAGTAAATAGAAACACCATCGCACACAGCATATAAGAAAGAGGAAACGTTATGGATATTGCAACGATACTGAGCCTTGGGCAGACGGCGCTTGAGCTGGGTCTTATCTGCTCGCTGACAGTGCTTGCACTGTATTTGAGCTACAGCATGCTCAACGTGTGCGACCTGTCCACCGACGGCTGCTTTACCCTCGGCGCCGCGGTCAGCGCGATCGTAGTCATCTCGGGGCATCCGTATCTTGCGATACCTGCCGCGATGGCCGCCGGCATATGCTCGGGCTTTGTCACCGCCATATTGCAGACCAAGCTCGGCGTTGACAGCCTGCTTGCCGGCATCATCGTAAACACCGGACTTTATTCCATAAACATCGCGATCATGGGCGGCTCGTCGCTGCTTAACATGAACAAGGTCGATACCGTGTTCTCACTGATGAAGGACCTTCTCAAGGGAACGGTTTTCGCAAAGCAGTACAAGCTTGCAGTCGCGCTGATCGCTGTCATCGTGATACTCGTTCTGCTCACCGCGTTTCTCAAAACGCGCCTCGGCCTTGCCATCCGCGCAACGGGCAACAATCCCGACATGGTCCGCTCATCGTCAATAAACACCGCTTTCACGACCATCGTCGGTCTGTGCATCGCAGGCTCGTTCACGGCCCTGTCCGGCTGCCTGCTGGCGCAGTCGCAGAAGGCAGTTGATATAAACATCGGCACCGGCATGGTGACCATCGCCCTGGCCTCGCTGCTCATCGGCGGCGTTATCATGGGTAAGGGCGGCATCTTCACGCGCGCCGTGGGCGTTGTGCTCGGCTCTGTTTTGTTCCGACTTGTCTACACCATCGCGCTGCGCTTCGATATGCCGGCATTCATGCTCAAGCTCATCTCCTCGATTATCGTCGTACTTGCCATCTCCATCCCCTATCTCAAAAAACAGATGCCGATGATAAAGCGGCGTATGGGAATAAAGACTCAGAAAGGCGGTGTGTGACATGCTGAAGCTCAATAACGTCAGCAAGACCTTCAATCCCGGAACGGTCAACGAAAAAACCGCCCTGAGCGGACTTACCCTCGACGTCCACGACGGCGACTTCATCACCATAATCGGCGCAAACGGCGCGGGAAAATCAACGCTCTTTAACGCCATCGCCGGCAGCTTTTACACCGACAGCGGCAGCATCGAGCTTTCCGGGCGCGATATTACCTTCATGCCCGAGCACAAGCGCGCGCGCATGATCGGCCGCCTGTTTCAGGACCCCATGCGCGGCAGCGCACCGGGTATGAGCATCGAGGAAAACCTCGCAATGGCGGCAAAAAGCGGCGGATGGTTTTCGCACATAAGCAAGTCCGACCGCGCAATGTTCCGCGAAAAGCTTGCGCTTTTGGACATGGGACTTGAGGACAGACTCACGCAGCCGGTCGGACTTCTCTCCGGCGGTCAGCGCCAGGCGCTCACGCTGCTCATGGCGACCGTTGTTCCGCCGAAGCTTCTGCTCCTTGACGAGCACACGGCGGCTCTCGACCCCGGAACGGCAGAAAAGGTTCTGGAGCTTACAAAGAGCATCGTGGCCAAAGACAACATCACATGCATGATGATCACCCACAACATGCAGTCGGCTCTCGATCTCGGCAACCGCACGCTGATGATGGATAAGGGCAATATCATCATGGACGTGTCGGGCGCAGAGCGCGACGGCATGACCGTGCAGGACTTCCTCGACCGCTTCAAGGCAGGCTCCGGCAAGGCGCTGGATAACGACCGCATGCTTTTAAGCTGAATATAAAATATGCAAACCCGGACGATCGTCCGGGTTTTTTCTGTCTATTTATCCGTTCTGCCGAGGATGTAGTCCACGCTGACGTTGTAGAAATCGGCAAGCTTTATGAGTGCGGCGCTGGGTATGTCAA
>UMKG01063271.1_pt1 | contig 13984 bp, 9 predicted proteins | sample 1966261 | NCBI WGS metagenome assembly UMKG01 (sample SAMEA4836169, study PRJEB28245) | human gut metagenome | biome: gut microbiome; material: fecal sample | place: Denmark | collected 2008 | reverse complement strand
ACGCTGTCCCTTGACCCTGCAAGGGGCAATTGCCCCTTGACCCTTTTTGGGCAGCCCGGCTTGGGTGCGCTTCCCTACTGTCCACTTTCGGGGCTTTTAGGCTTTTACAAGCCCTAATAACCTTTCCTTCACCGCCAGCGCCAGTTTCCGATGCTCCTCCGGCATCATATGAATCCCATCCACCTTTGACGGCTGCACAATCTCCTGCGTATTCATCATTTCCACACCGAGCCACTCACACAAGCCCTTCATCAGCGCCGGGAATTTCCGCGATTCCTGCCCCTTGCCGTGCAGCGTGTCCCACTCCGCCACATTCTCGCCAATTTCAATCGGCGTCAGTACCAGAATCCGCGGCTTGTTATCCCCGAACAGCGGCACACTCGCGGGGTACAACTGGTCGAACGTCTGAATCGTGCGAATCAGCGTGCCGATACCGTTGACGCTCGCCTGTGCGGAATGCTCCTTCAGGTCGTTCGTGCCAAGCATGATGATGATGGCGTCCAGCGGGCGCAGGGTATCCAGCGCGTAAGGCAGCGCGCCCAAGCCGGTCATGAAATTCTTGCTGGGTTCAGGAAAGACGGTGGTTCTGCCGTTCTGCCCGTTCTCGTGGATGCGCCAGTCCGCGCCAAGTTCGTCCTGCAAAATGCCTGTCCAGCGGGTGTGTTCGTCGTAGCGCTTGCAGGTGCCGGGGATGAAGCCCCAAGTGTTGCTGTCACCGAAGCAAAGAACGTGTTTCATGCAAATTTCCTCCCCTTTGCAAAAAGTGCGGCATCCCGCGTGAAAAACGAGATGCCGCTGCCAGTTAAATTTCGATAGTCCCCGTGAAGTCGGTGTTGGCGTCGCCAGTCAGCCAGACTTTGCCGTCCTCCTGATAGCGGACGACGAGCGTGCCGCCGGGCAGGCGCACATCAATGTCCGCACCGCGGGTGCAGAAGCCGTTTTCGACTGCCGCGACTGCCACCGCGCACGCGCCCGTGCCGCAGGCCGCCGTTTCGCCGATACCGCGCTCCCATACGCGCATCACGATGTCGTTCTTGTCCACAATCTGGGCGAACGACACGTTCACACGTTCCGGGAACAGGCTGTCCGTCTCAATCTGCGGGCCAACCTGCTCCAGCGGGATGCGGTTTACATCCTCCACAAAGATAACGACATGCGGATTGCCCATGCTGACGCAGCTGATTTCGCGCTTTTCGCCCGCGAGGAACACAGGGCGCATCATCACGCGGTCGCCGTCGAGCTTGACGGGAATCTTCGCCGGAGCGAATTGCGGGCAGCCCATGTCCACCAGCACGGAGAACACCTGATCTTCGCGGATGAACAGCTTCGCCGTCTTAACGCCGCTGCCAGTCTCGACCGCCATTTCGTCCTTGCGCACATGGCCGTTCTCGTACAGGTACTTGCAGACGCAGCGCAGGGCATTGCCCGCCACCGAGCCTTCCGTGCCGTCGGCGTTGAACATACGCATCTTCGCATCGGCGATGGTCGAGGGCATAATCAGCACAATACCGTCCGAGCCGACACCCGTGCGGCGGTTGGACAGGCGCACAGCCAGCGATTCGGGGCTTTCCACCGTCTGGTCGAAGCAATCGAAGTACAGGTAGTCATTGCCCGTGCCGCGCATCTTGGTGAAAGTCAGCTTCTTGTGCTTGGTGCGCATGTTGTTGATGTCCACCAATTCGACGTTGCCCAGCGAGTAGCGGCTGGTCAGCGCGTTGGCGAGGGCATTCGCCGTGTCAAGGCTGGTGAAGAGCGGAATGCCGCGTTCGACCGCCTTGCGGCGCATCCGGACGGATTCCAGCTGCGGCAAACGCCCCTTGTTGGACGTGGAAATGACGTACTGCACCTGCCCCATTTCCAGCATTTTCTCCTGCGCTTCCTTCTTCACGACGGCGGCGTACAGCCCATGCTCCTGCATGGCGCGCGCCGTGCCGGGCGTGGCGAAAATGTTGAAGCCGAGCTTGGCGAACTTGCGCGCGCAGTCAATGGCTTCCGGCTTGTCCTTGTCGCGGACGGAAACAAGAATGCCGCCCTGATGGCGCATCTTGTAGCCCGCGGCGACGAGTCCCTTGAAGATAGCCTCCTGCAGGTTCGTGCCGATGCCCAGCACTTCGCCGGTGGACTTCATCTCCGGGCCGAGGTGCGTATCGACATCCGCCAGTTTCTCGAAGGAGAAGCACGGCACCTTGACCGCGTAGTACGGGCTTTGCCGGTACAGCCCCGTGCCGTAGCCCATGTCGCGAATCTTTTCGCCCAGCATCGCGCGGACGGCGAGGTCAACCATCGGCACGCCCGTCACCTTGCTGATGTACGGCACGGTGCGGCTGGCGCGCGGGTTCGCCTCAATGACATAGACTTCGTTATGATAGACGATATACTGAATGTTGATAAGCCCCAGCGTGCCGAGTTCGAGCGCAATCTGCCGCGTAACCTCAATCAGCCGCTGCGTCATCGCGCCGGTCAGGTTCCACGCGGGATAGACAGCAATGGAGTCGCCGGAGTGGATGCCGGAGCGCTCGACGTGCTCCATGATGCCGGGAATCAGCACGTCCGTACCGTCGCAAATCGCGTCCGCTTCCGCCTCGATGCCCATCAGGTACTGGTCAATCAGCACCGGGTTCTCAATGCCCTGCGCGAGGATAATGCGCATGTACTCAATGATGTCGCTGTCCTGATAGGCGATAATCATGTTCTGACCGCCCAGCACATACGACGGGCGCACCAGCACCGGGTAGCCCAGCTCGTTCGCCGCCGCCACCGCTTCTTCGCTCGTCATGACCGTGCGGCCCTTGGCGCGCTTGATGCCGTACTTCTCCATCGCCGCGTCGAAGCGCTCGCGGTCTTCCGCCGCGTCAATCATATCCGCCGACGTACCCATGATGCGCACGCCCGCCTGCTCCAGCGCGTGAGTCAGCTTAATCGCCGTCTGCCCGCCGAACGCCGCGACGACGCCAACCGGCTTCTCCGTCGCAATCACGCCCAGCACGTCCTCCGCCGTCAGCGGCTCGAAGTACAGGCGGTCAGCGGTATCAAAGTCGGTCGAAACCGTCTCCGGGTTGTTGTTGATCATCACGACATCGTAGCCCGCCTGTTTGAGCATCCACACGCAGTGGACGGACGCATAGTCGAACTCGATGCCCTGACCGATGCGGATCGGGCCGGAACCCAAGACGACGACGCACGGCTTCTTCGGGCGCTCATCGAGGAACTCCTTCGCTTCGTTCTCATCGTCATAGGTTGCGTAGAAGTAAGGTGTTTCCGCCGCGAATTCCGCCGCGCAGGTATCGACCATCTTGTAGACCGGGTTGCGGTGCATCGGCACTTTTTCGCCCGACAGGCGCTCAATCGCCTTGTCCGGATAGCCCATCTTCTTCGCGCGCAGATACGTCTCCGCGTCGATGTTGCCCTCTTTCAGGCGGCATTCCATGTTGTACAGGTTCAGGTACTTATGGAGGAAGAAGTAGTCGATTTTCGTGATTTCGTGCAGCTTTTCCAGCGTCACGCCGCGCGCAATCGCCTCGTACATCGCAAACATGCGCTGGTCGGTGCACTTGCCGATAAGCTCCAGCAGCTCGTCCACGCTGAGGTTCGCCATCGACTTCATCCGCAGCGTGTCGCAGCCGATTTCCGCGCCGCGAACCGCCTTCATCAGCGCCTGCTCGACGTTCACGCCAATCGCCATCACCTCGCCGGTCGCCTTCATCTGCGTGCCGAGGGTGCGCTTGCCGTACACGAACTTGTCAAACGGCCACTTCGGGATTTTCGCCACGATGTAGTCCAGCGCCGGCTCGAACGCGGCGCAGGTCTTGCCCGTCACGGCGTTCTTCATTTCATCCAGCGTATAGCCGATGGCAATCTGCGCGGCGCACTTGGCAATCGGGTAGCCCGTCGCCTTCGACGCAAGGGCGGAGGAACGGCTGACGCGCGGGTTGACCTCGATGACGGCATAGTCGAACGTATCGGGATTGAGCGCGAACTGGCAGTTGCAGCCGCCCTCGACTTCCAGCGCGGTGATGATGTCCAGCGCGGCGCGGCGGAGCATCTGGTACTCCTTGTCCGCCAAAGTCAGCGCGGGCGCAACGACGATGGAGTCGCCCGTATGCACGCCGACGGGGTCGATGTTTTCCATCGAGCAGACGGCAATCACGTTGCCGAGCTTGTCGCGCATGACCTCGAATTCGATTTCCTTCCAGCCGGAAATGCACTTCTCGACCAGAATCTGCGTAATCGGCGACAGGCGCAGACCATTCTCAGCGATTTCCGCCAGTTCCTTTTCGTCTTGGCAGATGCCGCCGCCCGAACCGCCCAGCGTATACGCTGGACGCACAATCACGGGGTAGCCGATGGTCTTGGCGAACGCGAGCGCATCCTCCACCGTCTCCACGACTTCCGACGGAATGACGGGCTGGTGGATGGAAAGCATCGTGTCCTTGAACTGCTGGCGGTCTTCCGCCTTTTCAATCGTCTCGCACTTGGCGCCCAGCAGCTTCACGCCGTGCTGTTCAAGGAAGCCCTCCTTCGCCAGCTGCATGGAGAGGGTCAGACCGCTCTGCCCGCCCAGCGTGGACAGCAGGGAGTCCGGCTTTTCCTTGAGGATGATGCGGCGCAGGGTTTCCAGCGTCAGCGGCTCAATGTAGATATGGTCGGCGGAGGAATGGTCGGTCATGATGGTCGCGGGGTTCGGGTTGACCAGCACGACTTCCAGCCCCGCGTCCTTCAAGGCGCGGCACGCCTGCGAACCGGCGTAGTCAAATTCGGCAGCCTGACCAATCACAATCGGGCCGGAGCCGATAATCATTACTTTGTGCAGATCGGGATTCAGCGGCATTCCTTATTCCCTCCCATCATGGCAATAAAGCGGTCGAACAGGAAGCGGGTGTCAAGCGGGCCGCCGCACGCTTCCGGGTGGAACTGGACGGAGAACGCGGGCATGTCGGTATAATCAACGCCCTCGCAGGTGCCGTCGTTGCCATTGACAAAACGCAGGGACGCGTTTTCCGGCAGCGTGTCGCAGTCCACCGCATAGCCGTGGTTCTGGCTCGTCATGTAGGACAGCCCGGTCTTGACGTCCTTCGCGGGCTGATTTGCGCCGCGGTGGCCGTACTTCAGCTTGGCGGTCTTTGCGCCCTGACTGAGCGCCAGCAGCTGATGCCCCAGGCAGATGCCGAAGGTAGGGATGCGGTGGCGCATGAGTTCGCGCAGGTTCGCAATCACGGCGGTGTTATCCGCCGGGTCGCCGGGGCCGTTGGACAGCATCAGTCCGTCGGGATTCAGGTTCAGGATTTCCTGCGCCGTCGCGCTCGCCGGAACAACCGTGACCGCACAGCCGCGCTTTTCGAGTTCACACTGGATGTTCGCCTTTGCGCCGAAGTCCCAGAGGACGACGTTGTGGATTCCCCGCTTCTTCGCGGGCTGAACGCCGTCGCACGTCACGTCCTGAATCGACGGATGGAACGGCAGCACCTGCAATTGCGCGCAGATTTCCTCCGGATTCTCCGGCTTCTCGGTCAGCAGCGCGGCATTCATCACGCCCGCATTGCGGATGACGCGGGTCAGCGCGCGGGTGTCCACCCCCGTCAGGCAGGGAATGCCCTGCGCTTTGAGGTAATCATCGAGCTTGCCTTGGCAGCGGAAGTTGCTCGGCTCATCGCAGAGTTCCCGGACGATATACGCGGACAGGCGCGGGCGCGGCGACTCGAAGTCCTCCGGAATCACGCCGTAGTTGCCAATGGTCGGGAACGTCTGAATGACGATTTCCCCTTCGTAGGACGGGTCGGTCAGGGTTTCCAGATAGCCTGTCATCGCCGTGGTGAACACCAGCTCCGCCATGACCGGCTTCGCAGCGCCCATCAGCGTGCCTTCGTAAAGCTGACCGTTGGCCAGCAGCAGATAGCCCTTCATGCTCGTTTCCTCCATTTTTCTATTGGGGCAAAAACCGCGTGTTGCTTACCAGTCTTTCTTGTCCGCCATAACAGCAACCATGACTGCCTTCTGCGCGTGCAGGCGGTTCTCCGCCTCGTCGAAAATCTGGTCGGCGTGGGATTCAAACACATCCGCCGTGATTTCCTCGCCGCGGTGCGCGGGCAGGCAGTGCTGCACCATGCAGCCCAGATGCGCCTTCGCCAGCAGCTCCGCGTTAATCTGATAGCCGCGGAACGCCTTCTCGCGCACCGCCTTTTCTTCCTCCTGCCCCATCGAAGCCCACACGTCAGTGAAAATGACGTCCGCATCCTTCGCCGCTTCTTCTGGGCTTTCGGTCATGACGAACTTGCCGGGGTACTGCTCGGTGAACGAGAGCACCTGCGCATCCGGCTGATACGCCTTCGGGCAGGCGATGGACACATGCGCGCCCATTTTGAGGAAGCCGACAATCAGCGAATTGGCCATGTTGTTGCCGTCGCCGATGTAGCACATATTCAGCCCCTCAATGCGCCCCTTGTACTCGCGCACAGTCTGCAAATCCGCCAGCACTTGGCAGGGGTGGCAGAAGTCCGTCAAGCCGTTGATAATCGGGATGCTGCCCACGCGCGCCAGCGTTTCCACTTCTTCCTGCGCAAAGGTGCGAATCATGATGCCGTCCAGATAGCGGCTCAGGACGCGCGCGGTGTCCTCCATCGGTTCGCCGCGGCCAATTTGCAGATCGCGGCTGGACAGGAACAGCGCATGACCGCCCAGCTGGTACATGCCCGTCTCAAAGCTGACGCGCGTGCGGGTCGAGGACTTCTCAAAAATCATGCCCAGCGTTTTGCCTTTGAGGATGTGGTGCTCCACGCCGGCTTTGGTTTCCGCCTTCAGGCGGTCAGCGAGGTCAAGCAGCTCCGTGATTTCTTCCTTGCTCAGGTCGAGGAGCTTCAGCAGATGCTTCATGGGAATTCCCTCCATCATTCTTCGCAGATGTCGCAGAAGTATAAAGCTGCATATTGATGCACATTTTCTGTATACGCATCATGGTTTCTTTCGTTTTCCCGCCCGAACCGAGGCGCACCGAAATGTGTCGGGTTCAGGGGAAACAACCAGATTCTGGTGAAACTTAGGCACACGAAAATCGGCGCGTCAGCACACCTGCCGAACATTATAGCATAGAATAGCAGCGAGGGCAAGGGATGAAACCACTGCCCGGCGCATAAATTTTGAATGGTGGGCGCAAAACCCGCCGAAAAGTGCAAACAGGAGGGAAACAGGCATGGAACAGCAAGGTCGCAGAGCCATCGGGCGCGTCTGTCCGCGCGGGGCGGAGAGCTACACTTGGCAGGAGGGCGACACCGCCGAGCGTATCGCCCGTACATACGCCACCACCGTGCAGGCGCTGCAGGTCATCAATCCCGGCGTCGATTTCGCCACGCTGACCGCCGGGGAGGAAATCTGTCTGCCCAATTTCATCTATACCTGCATCAGCGGTCAGCCGTATGTGGTTGAAGACGGCGACACGTTCGCGTCAATTGCCGCGCGGCTGGGCATTACGACCTTCGAACTCGCCGAGCGGAATCCCGGCGTGTCGCAGAACAATCTCACGGTCGGGCAGGTGCTGTGTGTTCCGGCAAAAGCGGACGACGCCGACGACGCGCAGACGCCCGCCATCCCCCTGCCGGACGACGGTGAATACCCCGCCCTGCCCGATGACAGCCAGACGCCCGTGATTCCCCTGCCGGACGACGGCGAATATCCCGCCCTGCCTGACACGCCGACCCGTGTCTGTCCGTCAGGATATACGCTGTCCGCGGTGCAGTCCGGGCAGAGTTACGCGGATTTGCTGGTGCAGCACAACGTCAGCTATCGGGCGATGCGCAGCGCGAATCCGCAATTGATGCCGGGCTACCTGATTGCGGGCACCGCGTACTGTGCGCCGCCGTCCGGCACGCGGCAGACGTGCGCCGGCTTGCGCTCGTACACCATTCAGCCGAGGGAGACGCTGGACACGCTGGCGGTGCGCTTTCGGACGACGCGGGGGCGGCTGCTCTCGCTGAACCCGACGCTGCTGCCCAGCGACTTCTCGTCGGGAACGGTGATTTGCATCGGCTAAGGTAACACCGCACAAATGAGGTGGTCGACTGGCGAATGGATTTTTCGTCAGATGCAAATGCAAATTTCGAAGGTTTACTGGATGTAAATCGAGGAATTTGCATGCCGCAGATGGCGGAAAAGACATCGCAAGACGTGCCGCCGAATTGTGCGGTGGTGCCCTAAGCAAAAAGGGCAAGGATGCGTTCTGCACCCCTGCCCTGCTTATAGCGTTAGTTCTGATAGCAAATTCCCTGCTGCTTTTTCAGTTCATACGACACGACTTCCCCACCGTCCAAATCCGCCTTGTGCATGTCCACCGCGCAAATCTGCTGGTTGCCGTAGGTCGTGTAGTAGTAGACCCCCGTGTCGGCGTTGCAGCAGCTTGTGTACACCGTGATTTCATACCCATGCGGCAGGTGGGCGCAGCCGCGCGGGTGCGCCACGCCGCCTAAAATATGGAAGAACTGCCCGACGCTCTCCTCCTCGCTGTCCCCGGAGACGGAGTTGTTCGTCAGGAACGCCGCGCGGACGAACCGCGACCACGGCGACCAGTCGCCCGGCAAGCCCATCGCGCCTGTGCAGCGTCCGCCCACCTTCAGCGGCAGCGCAGGCGCAAAGCGATTCACCGGCTCTTCCGGCGAAAGCGCCTGATAGTGCGCCAGATTCTCCAATTGCAACGGCAGCGGCGGTTCGTTCGTCATCACGTTCGACCAGTTGTCGTAGACGTGCAGCCCGTCCGCCATCGACTCGACGACGATGCAGCCCTCGCGGTCGTCAATCATCCAGTGCAGCGGCGACGGCGGGAGCTGCTCGCTGAAGCCGTCGCGAGTGATGTTCAGGCGCTGGAGCAGCGCTTTCGCCTCTTTGACGCTCGCGCACTGCCCCAGAATGTACGGAATCAGCTCAAAGCTGGCGATGTTCGCGCAATCCGGCTTCACGTCGTGGTACACGGCACTCGCGGGGAAGTTCAGCCCCGCCATGCTCAAGCCCTTCTCGTTCGTCGCTTCATAATATAAAGGCATTCCGCCAACGACGAACGCCATGCCAATCATGGCGAAATGGTCGCTGTTCGTCCCCTCGTGCCGGAAATGGAACGGATAACGCCGCGGCGTGATGGCGACGGTCTCCTGATAGCTGTACTCCAAGTCAAGGTTTCTGCCGAAATAGTGGTCGCGCGTGGTCAGGCGAATCGCGGTACACATGATGCTTATCCTCCTTCTGCTGATGAGGGTAGTATAGCCCGAAATGCGCGTTTGCACAAGCGTTTTCGCGGCTTCTTGCGGAATTTTCCAGCCATCAGCGGCGGATTTTCGCCTGATGCGCGAATTTTGCATTTTCGTCCGCAATGTTCATGCTGAGTACACACGAATCCGCTACAATGTGCATAAGAATCGACAGAAGGAAGGCTTTCCTCATGGTGGAAAAAGTACTGGTATGCCTGCTGGCGGGCTTAGGCGCTGGCTTAGGCACGGGATTCGCGGGCATGAGCGCCGCGGCGGTCATCAGCCCGATGCTGATTACGTTCTTGGGCATGGAGCCGTATGAGGCGGTCGGCATTGCGCTGGCGAGCGACGTGCTGGCGAGTGCCGCAAGCGCGTGGACATACGGCAAAAACAAGAATCTCGACATTCGCAACGGCTTGCTGATGATGGCGGCGGTGCTGGCGTTCACGGTCGTAGGCAGCTACGTCGCAAGCCTTGTGCCGAGCCGAACGATGGGCAGCTTCAGCGTATTGATGACGATGCTGCTGGGCATCAAGTTCATCATCCGCCCGGTGATGACGACGCGCGAAGCCATGCAGAACGTGAGCAAAAAGAAGCGCATGGTGCAGTCGATCGTCTGCGGCGCGTTCATCGGCATGATTTGCGGCTTCGTCGGCGCGGGCGGCGGCATGATGATGCTGCTGATTCTGACCTCCGTCATGGGCTATGAGCTGAAAACCGCCGTTGGCACGAGTGTGTTCATCATGGCGTTCACGGCGCTGACGGGTGCGGTCAGCCACTTCACCATCGGCGGATTGCCGGACGGATGGACGCTGGCGCTGTGCATGGCGTTCACGCTGCTGTTCGCGCAGATTGCCGCGAAAATTGCGAACAAATCGAAGCCGGAGACGCTCAACCGGGTGGTCGGCGTGGTTTTGGTGGTGCTGGGCGTTGTGATTCTGGCGGTGCAGTATCTGAAGTAAGTGCAGATTGCAAAAAGACATGCTTGACTTTCAACATCAAGCATGTCTTTTTTGCTGCTCCAGCCGCGTCCGCAGACGCGAAACCCTCTGCGACAAAGCACGCAATTATAGGAAGTGAAATCATCCGCATTCAAAAAAGCCCGAACCATCGCTGATTCGGGCTTCTTTTTGCCTTAGTTCATCGGCACATACTCAAAGTCGATTTCAATCGTCTTGATTTCGGCGATGACAGCGTCGTTGCGGTTGATGGGCGTCGGCGTTGCGCCGGCGAGGTTGCCGCCGGGCAGACGCGCGGTCTTGGGCACGCTCGTCACCCATTCGTTGTACAGATTCACGCGCGTGCACACGCCGTCGTCAGAGGTCGTGTAGGCGCGGCCCTTCAGGCGGTAGATTTCGCCGTTGATGCGCACTTCCTTGATGTTAACGAGGTAGTTCGGGTACAGCGCTTCGCCGTTGCTGATGCCGATGGCGGCAAACGCGACGGACGCGGAGTAACCCTGCGCCGTGCCGGTGAAATCCAGCCCAACAGTGTACTTGCCTTCGCCCGTGATGATGGCGTTGGTCGCGACAAGGCCCTCGGAGATGGCGTCCGCGTTGTAGGTATCGCCGACGCTGTGGGTGAGCGCCCAGCTGCCGTCGTTCCACATAATCCACGCCAGCGCGGTCTGGTCATCCACGACCACGGCATCTTGCAGGAAGGTCACGGGGGCTTTCGCTGCAGCCGCCGCTGCTTCCGCCGCAGCAGCCGCCTGCACATCCGCATAATCCTGACCTTCTTCGTTCGCCTGACGCTTCTCCTGATACATCGCCAGAATATCGTCATCCGCGAAGGTCTGGGACACGCGCTTGTACAGCCCGCTGCAATCCCACAGGCAGTTCGTCAGGTTGTACTTGGTGCAGGCGTCAAGGAACGCCGTGTGGTACGCCAGCGTGTTGTCCTTCAGCCCGTCGCTGCACGGCAGCGCGCCGTATTCGCCGATGACCACGCCGTAGCCCGCCTCAGTGAATTTCGTCATCTTTGCCAGCTGCTGATCCATGTACTCATAGTCGCTCACTTTGCCCCACTTGGTGGCGCTCACCGCGCTGGACGCGCCGCAGTACGACCACGGATCGTAGTAATGGACAGAAACCATCAGCTTGCTGTCCGCGGTGTCCTTGGGCATCTGGAAGCGATCGTCGCAGGTCTTGTCAATGTCGGTGCTGTAACCCGCAATCAGCAGGAAGCGGGTCGCGTTGTTACCGCCCGTCGCGCGGACGACATCCACAAACGTCTGGTTGATTTCGTTCGTCAGCGCGTACCGCTCGTCGTCGGTCAGGTAGGTAACGACGGAATCGGAGCAGTACAGCGGGGAATTCTCGTCGAAGCGGCCGCCGAGTTCCTCGTTTGCGCTCTCGAAAATCAGGTAATCGGAGTAATCACGGAAGCGTTCGGCAATCTGCTGCCACATGCCCTTGTAGGCTTCCATGGCCAGCGCACGGGTTTCAGCGCTTTCCGAACCGAACATGCCATACCAGCCGCCATCCCAATGGTCGTTGATGATGACGTACATGCCCGCCTTGCGCGCATAGCGGACAACTTCCTCCACGCGGTCCATGTAGTCGGCGTCGATGGTGTAGTCGCCTTCGTAGAGGTGGGTGGCGTTGGTCATCCAAGCCACGGGAATGCGGATGGTGTCAAAGCCCGCCGCTTTCATGCCGTCAATCATGGCCTGCGTCGTTTTCGGCTGACCCCAGTGCGTCTCATAGCTAAGGGGCGCGTTCGTCTTGATGCCGACGTTGTTGTCGCAGGCTTCCAGGGTGTTGCCGAGGTTGATGCCGTTGCCCATCAGGCGGGTAGCCTCCAGCGCCGTCAAGCCCTCGCGCATCACGCCGTTATCCACCGCTTCCGCCTCTTCCGCCGACCCTACGCAGGGAATCAGCATCAGCACCGCCAGCATCAGGCTGAACAGGTGCAGGAACCGCTTCTTCATATCCATCGTTCCTTTCTTCTGCGTATTTGACCGCAGCTTCCTTTTAATTATAGCATCAGCGAAATCGTTTTGTCAATGGATATTTGTCTGTCTATCCATATTTTCATGCCATATCTGCCAAGTTTTCGGTGGATTTTCATCGTAGTTTGCGAAAAAACGGTTTCGTATCGAAAATTGGTTTTCGTTCGACGATTATCTATTGATTCGGGAAAAAAACAGCCTCCCGGCACAATTCATGCCGGGAGGTTGCTTTGGACGGGTTGATTATTCAATCGTCAGGTAGAGCGCCAGATTTTCCGCCGTTGCGGGCACGAAGGTCACATCCGCCTTTTCGTTCTGGGCGTTGATGACCGCGGTGAAGGCATCTTCATCCGCCGCTTTGCCGTTCACGAAATAGACGACGTTTTCGTTTTCATCCAGCTTGCTTTCCGCCAGCTCATTGTACTGAGCATCGCGGTTCTCGTCCTTGTAGAAGGTCGCCACGCCGGATTCCACCGCGCTGCTGCTGAAGGAGAAGGAGCCATCTTCCTTCAGGCCAATCATCGCGCGGTAGTAGAAGCCGTACGCACAGATGACTTCATCGGCGCTGGTCAGCACCAGATAGCCCAGTACTTCGCCGTTCACGGTCACATTCAGCACCACGTCGAGCTTGCCGTCGCCGTCCACATCCAGCACAGCGAAGGAATCATAGCCCGCGCCCTCGGTGAACTCGTCGTTCAGGGCATCCTGCAGGGTCTTGTTCGTCTTGTCAGAGGGAACATAGACCTCGCTGCCGCCGTTCAGCACAGCCGCAATTGCCGGCAGATCCGCCGGGTCGCCCACCATATCCGCAACGGGGCTGGCAACAGGGCTGGCGACCGTGCTGGCAACAGGACTCGCGGTTTCCGCCACGGCAAACGCGCACAGCATCATGGACAGCGCCATCATGATTGCAAGGAACTTCTTCATGTTCATTTTCCTCTCTTTCTTTTCCAGAATATTTTCGCTGCGGAGAGCCGCCGCGAAAGTTTCGTTCCATTCTTTAGGAACAAAAAGCAGTATATCACATTTTCGTCCAATTGTCGATGGCGAATTGTAAATTCTATGCGAAAAAATGGTCATAATTTGTCCTTATTCTGCATATCATTCGCTTTTATGCTGTTTTTTTCTTTCATATTCGGCAAAAAAGATGCGGATGAGGCGCTTTTTTCACCTCGTCCGCATTCTTCTCATTTCCGCTTTATCCCAGCAGCATCCGGTCGTTGTTGATTTCGCTGCCGCTTGCTTTTTCAAACATCACCAGCAGGTCTTCGACGTGAATGCGCTTCTTCGTTTCCGCGTCGATATCGAGGATGATTTTGCCTTCATGCATCATGATGGTGCGGTTGCCGTACTCCAGCGCGTCTTTCATGTTATGCGTCACCATCATGGCCGTCAGATGGTTTTCCGCAATGATTTTCTGCGTCAGCGTCAGCACGTTTTTCGCCGTTTTGGGGTCAAGGGCGGCAGTGTGCTCATCCAGCAGGAGGAGTTTCGGCTGCTTGATGGTCGCCATCAGCAGCGTCAGCGCCTGCCGCTGTCCGCCGGAAAGCAGACCAACCTTGCTGCTCATGCGGTCTTCCAGCCCCAGCCCCAGCGTCGCCAGCTTTTCGCGGTACTCATCGCGTTCCTTCGCCGTGATGCCCCAGCGAAGCGTCCGGCCCTGCCCGCGGCGATACGCCAGCGCGAGGTTCTCCTCAATGTTCATCGTTGCCGCCGTGCCGTTCATCGGGTCTTGGAACACGCGCCCCAGATACTTCGCGCGCTTGTATTCCGGCAGGTGCGTCACATCCACGCCATCAATGACGAT
>UMKG01022606.1_pt1 | contig 13992 bp, 10 predicted proteins | sample 1966261 | NCBI WGS metagenome assembly UMKG01 (sample SAMEA4836169, study PRJEB28245) | human gut metagenome | biome: gut microbiome; material: fecal sample | place: Denmark | collected 2008 | reverse complement strand
AACCATTGTCAACACCTTTTTTCGATTTTTTCTATAATTTTTTCGATTTATTTTTGGGCAGGGTGCATATGGACGCTTTAACGTGGTTTCTCTATTCATTTTCTTTTTGTCCCCGTTTTTTATCCTTTTCCCCCACATCTTCCTATAATACAAATAGCCTTCTCCATCCCCTGCTTCCCCATCTTTCCCAAATCATTTATCTTCCATACTTGCGCTTTGGGTCCAAAGCAAGTATACTAAAATCTGTGATTTAACAAAGAAATGATGGTGATCTTTCCATGCTGGCGATATACGAAACCGTCAACCGGCGCTTAACCCGCGCAGACGAAATTGAGGAAGGCACATGGATCTGCCTGACTGCCCCCAGCCAGGAGGAGATCCGCGAGGTTGCCGCCACCTTAGATATTGAGCCCGCTGATGTGCAGGCCGCCCTTGACCCGGAAGAATCCGCGCGTATCAGCCTGGAAGATGGTTATACCGTCATCATTGTGGATATACCCTTAAAGGTAGATGGCGCCGCCGAGGGCGTATACACCACCATTCCCCTTGGTATTCTGTTGACCCAGACCACCATCACCACGGTTTGCTCCGTAGATACCCCCGTATTGTCTGATTTCGCTTCCTGCCGGGTGCGCGGCTTTTCTACTAAAAAGAAGATGCGCTTTGTGTACCAGATTCTGTACCGCGCCGCCACGATGTACCAGCAGGAGCTGCGCCTGATCGACCGCCGCCGCCAGGAAATTGAGAAAAACCTGACCGGTACCCTGCGCGATAGTGACTTGATGGAGCTGCATGGGTTGGAATCCACCCTGGTATATTTCGCAACCTCACTGCGTGCCAACAGCACGGTTTTGGACCGGTTGACCCGCTACAAGCGGCTGGAACAGTACCCTGATGACATGGAACTACTGGACGATGTAATCGTTGAGATTCGGCAGGCCATTGAGATGACCAGCATCTACCGCGATGATATCAAGGGCACCCGCGAGCTGTTCAGCTCAATTTTGGATAACCGCCTGAACAATGCGATGAAGTACCTGACTTCCGTTACCCTGTTGATGGCTGTCCCGACCGTTATTTCCGGTTTGTATGGCATGAACGTGGACATTGACGGCATGCCGTTTTCCGGTTCTGATTATGGATTTGTCATTGTCTGCTTGCTGACGCTTGCTATTTGTGGGATCGCTGCCTGGGTACTGCACAAAAAACATATGCTCTGATTTGTATTGTTTGCCGCATCCCGCCCGCCGGGGTGCGTTTTTTACTTTTCTGCCTGTAACATTTGGGGGTGATTCCCCTATTATATAAATAGTAAGAGGAAAGCGAGGTGTGCCGCAATGACTGATGCCGACATTGTTACGCTGTACTGGGCACGGGACGAGCAGGCCATTGCACAGACCGCACAAAAGTTTGGCGCCTATTGCCGCAAGATTGCCATGAACCTGCTGGGCAGCCAGGAAGACGCCGAAGAATGCGAAAATGACACCTGGATGGCCGCCTGGAACAGCATGCCGCAAAACCGGCCGGACAAGCTTGCACCCTACCTGGGGCGCATTACCCGCAACCTGGCACTGGACCTGCGGGAGCGGCAAAATGCCAAAAAGCGCGGCGGCGGCCAGACCGAAGCCGTGCTGGAAGAGCTGGAATTTTGCCTGCCCGCCGGAGACCACACCGCGCAGGAGGTAGAAAGCGCTGAAACAGCCCGCTCCATCAGCGCATTTCTGCGCAGCCAGCCGGAGCAGGCACGCAACATCTTTATTCGGCGGTACTGGTACTGCGACGCCACCGCCGACATTGCCAAGCGCTACGGTATTGGCGAAAGCAAGGTGCGCGTTACCCTGCACCGAATGCGCACCAAATTGAAAGCCTACTTAGAGAAAGAAGGTGTCTGCCTGTGAGCTCCCGCGATTTATTCCGCGCGATCGGGCAAATTGATGATGATTTGATTGAATCTGCCAACAAAACCCCCATAAAGCACACCATTCCGTTGCAATTCCGGCATTTTGTTCCGGCAGCAGCTTGTTTTTGTCTTGTTCTGTTAGGGGCGGCGATAGTCAGTCAGGACCGTTCCGCCGGGGTCAGCCAGGCCGCCGAGACCGCCGATCTGAACGAAAGCGCCCCCGCCTATGAGGAATCCAACAGTCCTGATACCTTCAGCGCATTCAGTATGGAGGGCAGTGAACCAGATGCCGCCGCAGGCAGCGTTGCCGATGCCCCGTTGTCCTCCTCCCCGAAATCCGCGATGCAGGACAGCAGCCCCTTGCAGGCTCTGAGCGATATTTTGCTTGGCAGCGGCGCTTCCGGCAGTTCTTCCCTGTTGGCCCACAGTGCCGATGAGCTGTATTTCGGCGAAAGTCTAATTTTAGGCAGTTCCGCGGATGTTGTTCTCCCTGCCAGCCTGCCGGTCTACCGCAACAGCCTGCTGGATGCCGCCGACAATACCGATGCCATGAAAGCCCGTCTTCGCACGGTGCTGGATGCTCTTGGGCTGGATACCACACTGGCTGACACCGCCACGTTCAGTAGGGACAGCGCCGATACCATCTCCAAAACAGTATCTAATATAAAGGAATCCGCCGAGCAGAACGGGTGGGATGCAGATTCTTCCGTGCTGAATTATCTCTCTGATGCCGCACAGCTGCAGCTGAACATTCCCGAAAGCGACTGGCCCGGTGGGCTGACAATCACCGTCTCCAACGACCTGTGCACCAGTGTGGTCTGCAACAGCTCTGCCGAGGTGAAGACCTTTGCCGCCCTTGCGGAAGAGCGCGTGATTGCCGCCGACCTGCAAGAGAAATACGGTTCCCTCTTTACCTCTCTGCTTGGCGGTGAATATACCGATGTGACGGATGGAGGCGACAGCACGATCTACGGCCAGCCCTCTTCCCTCTTTGTCAAGTTCGCGGCGGATTCTTTCCATTACTTGCTGGTCAGCGTAGATACCGACGGCAATCTGTTGAGCCTGCATGAAACGGACCGCACCGTGGAGCCCCTGGGCGAATACACCAGCGTTTCCCGCGCCGAGGCTGACAAGCGGCTGGCCAACGGAGAGTTTTTGACCGACAGCTACACGGCGGAAGCGGTTGACCCCGCCGCAGAGCCGGAGTGCCTTGCCAACCTGCGCCTGACCTATGTACAGGGGAGCGCCGCCTACTACCTGCCCATGTGGGAATACACGATTGATGAAGGCCCCGCTGCCCTGGGCGACGGCGATGATCTCGACCAGACGCTGCACACCTTTTCTGCCTACTATGTGCCCGCTGTGGAGCTGGACGGAATCGACGTCCTAAAAAACAAATAAAGCCAGCAAAACCATACCGCAGGCCGAACCGCAACACCAAAATGTTCCGGGGCACAGCCTGCGGTATTTGTGTTATTGCAAAATTGCGGGTTCTGCGTTATAGTAAAGGCAATACCGCATAATTCTAAGTGCCGATACGGCGAGCGAGGTGCGGCAGATGCTAAGCCAAAAGCGCAGATAATACTGGATGTCTTATCGAGCATTTTGGCAACGCAGATGCCGTGCCGCAGCTGCCGGAGCGGTGCTTAAGCCGCAAGGCGGGAATTGTGCAGTGTTGCCTAAAGGCAACAACCTAACCGTTTTTATGTAAGGAGGCCCGCCATGCCCACCGAACCGCAGAACCAGCCGCTAGTCAGCATTATTGTTCCTGTTTATAATGCAGCAGACCATATTGCCCGCTGTATTGAGAGCATCCGCCGCCAGACCTACCGGAATTTGGAGATCATTCTGCTCAACGATGGCAGCAAGGATGTCAGCTATGCCGTCTGCCAGAGCTATGCCGGTATTGACCGCCGCATTGTGGTGATCGACAAAAACAACAGCGGAGTTTCCGCCACCCGCAACCTTGGCATGCAGGAAGCCCACGGTAAATACTTTCAGTTTGTGGATGCGGATGATTTCATCCAGCCCTATGCCACCGAGCTGCTGGTACAGAAAGCGGAAGCCAGCCACGCCGATATGGTGATTGCCCACTACAACCGTATTGAACCGCCGGTCAGCCTGCCCAAAACCATGCGGGATACCGTGGTGGAGCGTGTGCTGGACCCCATCCTGGATCCGCAGCACCGGGTGCAGACTTTCGGCTTTTTGATGGAAGGCCCCCTGAATAAAGACGCATTTGCCTGTGGCCTGATGCAGGAGCCCGCCAGCTTTTATTACGGCGTGATGTGGAACAAGCTCTACCGCGCCGACATTGTGCGTGAGCACCCCGATGTGCGCTGCAATGAGGAACTGGACTACAGCGAGGACCTGTATTTCAATCTAAGCTTTATCCGCTACGCCCAGCAGTTCTATGCGCTTTCCACCCCCATTTACAACTATGTGCAAAACCCAGACAGCGCCGTGCACCACCTGAACCCCTTTGATGTGCTGACCACTCGGTTTGAGCTGACCACCTATTACAAGGATCTGTTCAAGCACATTGGCCTGTATGAAGAAAACAAGTACCGCCTGAACAAGTTCTTCTTTGGTGTTGCGGAAAGCTGAAGCAATCCCGCATGATTCTATTACCGCCCCGGCAGAGTTTTTTGCCGAGGCGGATTTTATTTGGCTCTATATCACATACAGCGCGCACACTGCAGCAAAAATGCCCCGGACGAGAAACGTTTCTCGTCCGGGGCATCATGATTCTTATAAAAAGCTCAGGATTCCTTCAGCATATGCTGGCTTTCGGCAAAAGCCACCAGCTTTTCAAAGGTTTCTGCGCTCAGGTCATGCTCGATCTTGCAGGCATCGTGGGAAGCAACGACAGGGTCCACACCCAGTGCAACAAAAAAGCGGGTCAGCTTTTTGTGGCGGCCATAAATCCGGGTGGCAATTTCCAGTCCCGGCGGCTCCAGGGTGATATACCCAGCACCATCCATCGAAATATAACCGGCCTGACGCAGATTTTTCATTGCAATGCTCACGCTCGGCTTGGTAACGCCCATCTCGGTAGCGATGTCGATGGAGCGGACTTCCCCGTTGCGTTCTGTCAGCATCAGGATCTTTTCCAGGTAATCCTCTGCGGATTCATAGATTTTCAACGACACTGCCTCCTTTGTGGACTTGCCATCTGTCATATTGCTATAAAATTATAGTGTTATTTTAACACATTTTTTCAATTTTGGCAAGTGTAATACTTTTTGTTTATCTTTTCGTTTTTTCTTTAGGCAACACCGCACAATTCCCGCCTTGCGGCTTAAGCACCGCTCCGGCAGCTGCGGCACGGCATCTGCGTTGCCAAAATGCTCGATAAGACATCCAGTATTATCTGCGCTTTTGGCTTGGCATCTGCCGCACCTCGCTCGCCGTATCGGCACTTAGAATTATGCGGTATTGCCTTTGCTTTTTGGGCGGATCCTCACGGTCAGGCATCATCCCGCGCTCTTGCTCTTATCGAACAACCCGCCAAAAAAGTTTGCCACGGTGCTGCCTGCTTTCTTCAAAAATTCGCGGAACGGTTCTCTTGTTTTTTCGTCAGCAGCCGTTGTTTCTTCCCGGGTTGCAGCTGGGGCTTCGGTTGCTCTTGGCATTTTGAGCGGGGCCGCAGTTTCCGGCGTGGCCGTTTTTGCTGTTTCGGGTGTGGCGGCGCTTTCCGGTGTTGCCGGAGCTGCACTTTCGGAGGTAGCCGTTTTCGGGATAGCGGTCTCTGGAGTAGCAGCAGTTTCAGGCGTTGCGGGTTCAGCATTCTCCGGCGTGGCTGTTTCCGGGGTCGACTGGGCAGCAGTCTCCGGGGTGACAGGAACCGCGCTTTCAGGTGTTGCAGCTGTTTCCGGGGTCGCCGGCGCAGCGCTCTCCGGCGTTGCCGTTTCGGGGGTAGCCTGGGCGGCGGTCTCCGGGGTCGCGAGGGCTGCGCTTTCCGGCGTGGCGGCTTCCACAACATTAATGTTCACTTCGGCATAAAAATCCAGGTCCACACAGCTTACCAACACGGTTGCCGTGCCGGGGGTCACAGCGGTCACGTTGCCGTCCTGGTCTACTGCGGCCACACTGGGGTCAGTCGAAGCAATATGTACCACTGCATCGGTCACAGCTTGGGCAAACTCTGCCCTATCCTGCGGCGTAATATCGGAAAGGCTGCCGGTAAACCGCAGCTCCCCGGCCAGCGCGCACTGCTGGCCAACGGCAAGCTGCACTTCATGCGGCAGGGCAAAATCTTCTGCACTGCACCCACACAACAGGCAAAGCGCTGCTGCCAGCGCGGCCAAAATCCAAATCCTGAACTTTTTCATACCGGTTTCCATTCCTTTCTGCGGCAGTGGTGCACACATCTTAAAATGCGCCTTATCCTGCCAAAAAGCTTTCTGTAATAACGAACATCGCACGAAGTACAATTTTAGATAACAGTGTTCCCTCTCGGAGCGACATATATTTTCGATACGAACCTAAGGCAATACCGCACAATTCCCGCCTAACGGCTCAAGCACCGCTCCGGCGGCTGCGGCACGGCATCTGCGTTGCCAAAATGCTCGATAAGACATCCAGTATTATCTGCGCTTTTGGCTTAGCATCTGCCGCACCTCGCTCGCCGTATCGGCACTTAGAATTATGCGGTATTGCCCTAAATGTAATCTGTAGGGGACGATGCTTGCATCGTCCCGGATGTCGGGCCTTGTCAGATATCTTGCTTCGTGATACCGGCAAACACTCCGCTGGTACACTCTGCCCCCTACGGCCGCCTACCCCTTTCGCTTCATTCTTATCATAATACGCGGCAGGTGTGAATTTTTCAACATTTTGTGCTGTCCCCCGTTTAAAATTTTCCGGTTTTCCCGCTTGGCATGTTGTGGTATACTGTTAGCAGTATGATAGGTTGGGGGTGTATGCTTTCTACAGCCACCGCCCCACAAGTTATACGATTTGTTTATCAAATCTTGCAAGAAATACATTTTGTATTAAGTCTATCGGAGGTTCTGGCCATGCTGGATATCATTCTGCTTGGCACCGGCGGCACACAGCCCCTGCCGGAGCGCGCCCTGGCGGCTGCCTGCATCACGGTGGGCGGCTCCAACCTGCTGCTGGACTGCGGCGAGGGCACCCAGACTGCCGCGCGCCGGGCCGGGGTCAGTATTTTCCGCATGGACGCCATTCTGCTGACCCATTACCACGGGGACCACATTTTCGGCCTGCCCGGCATCTGGCAGACGATGGCCGCCCAGGGCCGCACTGCCCCCCTCGTCATGGCTGGGCCGCCGGGCTTGACGGATGTGGTGCGCACCTTTTACGCCGTGGCCGGACCGCTGCCGTTCGAACTACGGCTGAAAGAACTGCCGGACTGCAAAGGCGAGTTTGAAGTGCCCGCCGGGTGCGTGCAGGCGTTCCCCCTCAAGCACCGGGTACCCTGCTGCGGATATGCGTTCACCCTGCCGCGGGCGGGCAAGTTTGATCCCCAGCGGGCAAAGGCGGCGGGCATCCCCGTGCGTTACTGGTCCACCCTGCAAAGTGGCCAGCCGGTGGGCGGCTTCCTGCCGTCCCAGGTTCTCGGCCCGCCGCGCCGCGGGCTGAAAGTTGTCTATGCGACCGACACCCGCCCCTGCGCTGCGCTGCGCCGCGCTGCACAGGATGCCGATCTTTTGTTGATGGATTCCACCTATGCCGATGACGCCGACCTGCCCAAAGCGAAGTTATACGGCCATTCCACCTGCCGCGAAACGGGGGTCCTTGCCGCCGAAGCCAACGTGTGCCGCCTGTGGCTGACCCATTACAGCGCCGCCGTAACGGACCTTACCCCCGGCCTTGCCGCCGCGCAGCAGGCATTCCCCACCGCAGCCGCCGGGGTTGACGGCATGCGGCTGACCTTGAATTTTGACCCTGATTAAATGAGGTTTTCCCCTTGAAAAAATCTACCCGTCTGAACATTTTGTTTGCCATCATCATTCTGCTGGCCGCCGGGGTGCTGTGGCTCTGTTTCGGCCATCCGGCTGCCGGGTCCGGTCTGGTTGCCGTGCTGACCTATGGCGATGACAGCACCCAGCTGCGCATTCCGCTGGACACCGACCATCGCTATGATATTGATACCGGCTATTACACCATCCATCTGGTTGTGGAAAACGGCGGCATCCGCTTTGTGGAAAGCCCCTGCCCGGACCACACCTGTGAATCCTTTGGCGTACTGACCAAACAGGGCGATTGGGCCGCCTGCCTGCCCGCCCGCGCCAGCGTTACCGTTGAATAACCATACATTACGGAGGTTCCCCATGAAACCCACCTACAAGCAAGTGACCAAAACCCGCTATATTGAGCAGATCAGCCAGCTGGCGGAAGAAATTTTTGTTCAGCATTACACCAAGCTAACCCCAAAAGTAGCCCGCACCCTGGCGGAAAAGTACCAGAGTGATATCCTGACGGATGACGAGATCCACAGCGGAACTGTGAATTATTTCATGATCTATCTGGGCAGCGATCCAGTCGGCTATTTTGCGCTGGATCTTACCCCCACGGGGGCCATGTGCCTGTCCCGCCTGTTCCTTTTGGAAAAAGCCCGCGGCCAGGGCATTGGCCGCAGCATTGTGGCCTATGCCCAAAAACTGGCCGAAGGCGATGGCCGCAGCCGCCTATATCTGCGGGTATGGGCCAAGGACCTGAAAGCTGAAGGGTTCTGCAAAAAGTGCCGCTTCCGCAAAAGCGAGACCGTCCCCATGGAAGTCCTGCCCGGCGTTACTCTCGATATCACCACCTGGGAAAAACTCTGGCGCTGACCATCCAGCCTTTTTGAAAAAAGGCCGGGCGAAAACCTTTCATGGGCCGAGCATAGGGCGGGAGTTCATCCTGGCGGACGTAAAAATTATAGAGTGTTTGCCGTATATTCCACCACGCTATTCCCCACAAAGCAACGGGCGCACAATGTGCGCCCCTACGGGTGGGATGCATACAAAATGACGATTGCGCATTATAAAACAATCTGTAGGGAACGGTCTTGACCGTTCCGCGATTTTATGGTGGATGCCACAACAAATTCATACAGAAGCCCGCCGTATATTTTGGCTCCCCTGGAGGGGAGCTGCCCGCACAGCGGACTGAGGGGTGGCTCCCCACGCAGAGCCTAAAAATAATCAGAATTTACGTCAGGCTCCCGGCTTGGTCAGGTTCACCCCGCCCTACCCCACAAATTTACCATTCACCCCAAATTTCAAACTTATCCCCATCTCCAATTCCTAATTTCTCATTCCTCATTCCTAATTGAGATAACTCCTAACTTTCAAGGGGGTGCCACCTTTGAATCTTCTCCACCTCGCCGATCTTCACCTCGGCAAGCGGGTCAATGGCTTTGACCTGCTGCCGGACCAGCGCTATATCTTAGAACAGGTCCTTGACCTGTGCACTGCCCACAATGTGCAGGCGGTGGCCCTGGCCGGGGATATTTACGATACCGCCCTGCCCCCTGCCGCCGCAGTTTTGCTGCTGGACTGGTTTTTGACCGAGCTTGCTCATCGGAACATCCCGGTGCTGGCCATTGCCGGCAACCATGACAGCGCCGAGCGGCTGGATTATGCCGCCGGGCTGCTTTCCAACCAACAGGTCTATCTGGCCGGGCAGTTCACCAGTGCCCCCCGCCGGGTCATCTTGCAGGATGAATTCGGCGAGCTCACCTTTGACCTCCTGCCCTTTGTCCGTCCCGCCACCGTGCGCCACTGCCTGCCGGATGCCGATATCCGGGATGAAGATTCCGCCATCGCCGCCGCGCTGGGCCCGCTGCCCACCGCCGGGGAGCGTCGGGTTCTGATCGCCCACCAGATGGTGCTGGGCGGCGGCAGTCTGCCCACCTGTTCCGGCAGTGAGAGCGTTGCCGCCGATGTCAACGTCGGCACGGTTCAGGCCGTGGATGCCGCCCGCTTTACCGGCTACCTGTACACCGCCCTTGGCCACATTCACCGCCCGCAGCAGGTCGGCTGCCCCACTGTGCGGTACGCGGGCAGCCCGCTGTGCTATTCGCTGGATGAGTGCGGCGCGCAGAAAAGCGCCGTTCTGGTTCATATCGGGGCCAACGGAGCCGAACCGGAGCTTTTGCCCCTGCGCCCGCTGCACGCCATGCGCCACCTCACCGGCCCGCTGGACCAGCTGACCGCCGCCGATACCGTAACAGATGCCGAAGATTACATCTGGGCCACCCTGACCGACCCGGTTCCCCGCCCGGACGCCATGGCCGTGCTGCGTGCCGCTTACCCCAACGCCATGAAGCTGGATTACGCCCCCGGCGGCGCACTGGATACCGGCAGCGATGCCATCCAGCAGGCTGCCCAGCTGCGCACCATGAGCTTTGACGAGCTGTTCGCCCGCTTTTTTGAAAAGATGCACGGCCGCACCCTTACCCCCGAAGAAACCGCAGCTCTGGCCCAGCTGCGCCAGGAGGCCGGACTATGAAACCTGTACGCCTGACCCTTTGCGCCTTTGGCCCTTATGCCGGCACCTGCACACTGGATTTGACCGGCTTTGGTTCCAGCGGCCTGTTCCTGATCAGCGGCGATACCGGCGCGGGCAAAACCGCGCTGTTTGACGCTATCACCTTTGCCCTGTACGGCGAAACCACCGGCGCTTACCGCGAACCGGACATGCTGCGCAGCGACTATGCCATCCCCACTGATACCACCTTTGTGGAGCTGGAGTTCACCCACCGCGGCCGTACTTATACCGTCAACCGCACCCCGGAGCAGACCCGCGCCAAGCGCCGGGGCGAGGGCGTTACCACGGTTCCCGGCTCTGCCACCTTAGCGCAGGAGCCGGACGCTCCCGTGACCGGTACCAAAGCCGTGACTGCAGCGGTGACAGCCCTGCTGGGCATTGACGCCCGCCAGTTTGCCCAAATCTCGATGATCGCGCAGAATGATTTTGCCCGCCTGCTCAACGCTTCCAGCGCCGACCGGGCCGAAATTCTGCGCCGCGTGTTTGATACCGCCAGCTACCAGCGGCTTGGCAGTGCCGCCCGCACCAAAGCCGGGGAAGCTCTGCGCCAGGCCGAGCTTGCCAACCACACCGTTGTGCAGCTGCTGGCCGCTTTACAGCCTGCCCCCGGCAGCCCCCGCACCGGCGAACTTGCCGATGCGCAGGACAGCCGTGACCCCTACCGTGCCCCCGCCGCGCTGGACTGGGCCGCTGAGATGATCGAAGCGGACACCGCCCTGACGGCGGAGCAATCCCAACAGCTGGATACCCTTGATGCCCGCATTGAAGCGCAGTCCGCCGCGGTGGAAGCCGCCCAAAACCGTGCCAAACTGCTGAGCAGTCTGGATGAAGCCCAGGCCAAAGCCGCCGAGCTGACTGCCCAGGCCCCCGCTTTGAATGCGGAGTGGGACAAGACTGAAGCCCGCCGCCCGGAGCTTGCCGAGCTGGATGCCAAGCTGCAGCGCTTTGCGGAGTGGGTGCCGCGCTATCAAGAGTTGAGCACCGCCGCAGCCAGCGCCAAAACCGCCCGCGCCCAGGCCGAGCAGGCCGCCGCGGCGCTGGAAAAAGACCAGAAAACTCTAAGCAGTACCGATACTGCCTTAGCCCAGCTGGAACCGCAGATCACGGCCTGCGGCGAACCGAACGCCGAGCTGGAAAGCTGCCGCAAAACCATTGAGCTGGCCCAAAGCCAGCTGCAGGACTGCCAAGCCCTGTTGGATGATATCCCCCGCCTGCACACCGCGCAAGCCAAATGGCAGCGCACTGCCGATGAATACCGGCAAAAGCAGCAGCAGGCCGATGCCGCCCAGCATTCCAGCGCCGAGATGCAGCGCGCCCTGAATGCCGCCCGCGCCGGGATTCTGGCGCAAGATCTGGTGGATGGCACCCCCTGCCCGGTGTGCGGTGCTCTGCACCACCCAGCACCGGCAGCCCCCGCTCCCAGCCATGTCACCGAAGCCGCCTGCAACAAAGCTGCGCAGGCAGCGGCGAGCGCTGCTGCGGAAGCTTCCAAAGCCTCCACCGCAGCCGGGGAAGCCAAAGCCGCAGCCCAAACCCAGCGGGATACCCTGTATGCGCGTACCGCTGCCTTTCTGGCGCGCCGCCGCCAGCATTATACCGGGCCGCAGGCCGATGCCCTGACCCTGGACGAGCTGCAAACCGCCCTGCAGGCCCAACATGACAGTCTGCGCCGCGGCCTTGCCGAAGTGCATGACCGCATGGCAAATGCTGAATCCCGCAAAAAAGATCTGGAAAAACTGACCCGCCAAAAAGCCCAGCTGCAAGCCCAGCGCCCCGACCAGGCAAACGCTGTGGAGCAGGCCCGCACCGCACAGGCCAACGCCGAAAAAGCTGCCGCGGAAGCCCAGACCCGCCTTGCCGAGGGGCAGAAAAACCTGCCCTGGCCAGATGCCGCCGCTATGGCCGCCGCCCGCGCCGAGACCCAAAAACAGCGCCGCACCCTGCAAGCCGCACTGGATGCCGCCGCCAAAAGCCGCGATGCTTTTTCCAAAGAACTTGCTGCGGCCCAAAGCGCCGCCCAAACCCTGGCCGAACAGGCCGGGGATACCGCCAGCCGCCCGGACCCTGCCGCCCAGCAGCAGGCCCTTACTGCACTGCAAGCTGAGCGCAAAAACCTGCGCGACCAAAACCAGGCCGCCCTGCACCGGCTGGATACCAACCGCGATGCCCTGACCAACCTAAAAAAAGCCATCACCGCCGCAGAATCTGCCCGCGCCAACGCCGCCATGCTGGATAACCTGAGCAAGACCATCAACGGCAATCTGACCCAAAAGCAAAAGCTGCCCTTTGAACAGTATGTGCAGAGCTTTTATTTTGACGGCGTGGTCGCCGCCGCAAACCGTCGTTTTACCCGCATGACGGGCGGCCAGTATACCCTGCGCCGCCGCCAGAGCGCCGATATTGCCGCTAAGACCGCACTGGAGCTGGATGTGTTCGATGCCTACACCGGCAAAACCCGCCCGGTCGGTTCCCTTTCCGGCGGCGAAAGCTTTTTGGCGGCGCTCAGCCTGGCTCTTGGCATCAGCGATACCATCCAGGAAAGTGCCGGCGGCATCAGCGTGGATACCCTGTTTGTGGACGAAGGCTTTGGCACGCTGGACGCCGACGCCCTGCAAAAAGCCATCGACACCCTGACTGCCCTTGCCGGTTCCGATAAGCTGGTCGGCATCATCAGCCACGTCGAAACCCTCCAAGACCGCATCCCCAAACAAATCCTGGTCCAAAAGACCAAATGCGGAAGCAAAGCCCAAGTAGAACTTGGTTAATTGGAAGTTAGGAGGGAGGAGTTAGGGCAATACCGCATAATTCTAAGTGCCGATACGGCGAGCGAGGTGCGGCAGATGCCAAGCCAAAAGCGCAGATAATACTGGATGCTGCAAAGGTGAGCGCCGCCAGTGGCGGAAACAGCGAACCGAAGCAGGGGCAGCGGTCGCAGAGTGCGAGGGGCTTTTGCCCCCGAAGCACGATGCGGGTATCGCAACCCGACATTATCGAGCATTTTGGCAACGCAGATGCCGTGCCGCAGCCGCCGAAGCGGTGCTTAAGCCGTCAGGCGGGAATTGTGCGGTGTTGCCTTTGGAGTTTATGGTGCGGCTTGCGCCGCGTATTAAAATCATAACACTCTTATACTCTCTCCGTTTCCTCACTTCTAATTATTGCCGCTTCCAAAAATTCCGCCCTTCAACTCCTAACTCCTACTTCCTAACTCCTAACTTATGAACCATCTTCTCCAATCTCAACTCCAATCCTATGCTTCCTCCGGGCTTTACCCCTTGCACATGCCGGGGCACAAGCGGCGGGTGGTGCCGGCACCGGGCCTGCCCGCCGGGTGGGATATGACCGAAGTTCCCGGCGTAGATGACCTGCACGATGCAGACGGCATTTTGGCCGATGCCATGGCCCGCACCGCCGCCCTGTGGGGGGCAAAGCGAACCTGGTATCTGGTCAACGGCTCCACCTGCGGCATTCTGGCCGCCATCCGGGCCGCTGTCGTCAGTTCCGGCCGCACCGCCGTCATCTGCGCGCGCAACTGCCACAAATCCGTTTACCACGCCATTGAGCTCAACCGCTTAACGGCACACTGGCTGGTA
>UMKG01000857.1_pt1 | contig 14026 bp, 10 predicted proteins | sample 1966261 | NCBI WGS metagenome assembly UMKG01 (sample SAMEA4836169, study PRJEB28245) | human gut metagenome | biome: gut microbiome; material: fecal sample | place: Denmark | collected 2008 | reverse complement strand
GACAGCGGGTCCATCGCGGTGTCGGGACTGCGGCCCCACCTGCGCTCCAGCGTGACGATCGACTCGCTGTCCATGGAACGCAGCTCGACCCGCAGGGCCCGCACACCGGCCATGAGACGCATGGAATGCCATTTCGGGCCCGCGAGGCAGCGGTTCGAGTCGATCGTGACCGTTCCGGTCCTGCCGGCCTTCACCCCGCGCCAGTCGCACGCGTCGAACATGGACGGCGGCAGCGGGAGCATGTGGCCGAGGTCCGTCTCGAACAGGTCCCGGACCGGCACGTCCTCGCGGTAGTGGACGCCGCGCGCGATCTCGTCGCAGCGTTCCAGCCACGCATCCGTGAGCCGGTCCCATCCCTCCGCGGACGGCGTCGGCACCATCAGGTTGCGGCGCGGGAAACCGACCGCGTTCTCGGTACTGCCCTTCTCGTGCCCGGAATACGGGTTGCAGAACCTCGTCTCGAAGCCGTAGTGCGCGCAGAACAGCGAGAACAGCCTCGTGGGCGACGGTCCCGTCGGCCCTGCGGTGGCCGACCCCGGTGGCATTGCCGAACACCAGCACGCGGGGGACCATGCCGAGGGGAGAACACCTTGTTCAGGCCATGGCACACGCATTCCGCGATCTCGCCGGGCAGCGCGGCCACGTATCTCATGTTCGAGTACGGGAACGAGACCATCAGAGAATGCACGGTCCGTTCCACGCCGGCGACCACGGCCAGGGCCTGACCGAAATCGACCTGCGCGCTGCCCGGCGCCCATTCCAGCTCGCCGGACCCCTCGGGCTCGCCGCGGTGGCGTTGGCGCCAGCGCTTGACCCATCGCCACATCGACGAATAACTGCCCTTGAAGCCGCATTCCTCCACGAGCCGCTCGTGCACGCGCCGGGCGGTGTGCCGCTGTTTGCGCGGCATGCGCCGGTCGGCCTCGAGCCATTCGTCGGCCTTGCGCGCGTACTCGCCCGCGACCGGGGGAACGGCTCGCAGTTCCCCCGGTCGGCGGAACGGGCGAATAATCGCGGGTCGCGTGCTTGACCACGGTCGTCTGCGAAACGCCCAGTTCCCTGGCTATCCGGGCATGCGTCAGGCCTTTCGTCTCGAGCTGCCTGATACTCTGTCGGACACGCACCGGTGTCGTCATTCCTTTCCTCCCGAGGACCATGTGTTAGTTGCTGGCACCCGGGAATCCATCGGGAACCGTACGGCACCGGCGCTTTTCTTCCGCCGATGCCGTTTCCGTCCGCCGTCCGTGTCCAATATGAACGCTTATGCCGTTCAGATTTGGTGGTGACGCCGTACACGTTTATTTGACCATAAACACCTGGTCGAGTATCCCAGGTACTTCACGACCTGGGCCGTGGTCATCGGCGTGGCGGAATACAAGTCCACCGCGCGCTATCGTTCCTCGGGACCGAACATACGATAATCCTTTCGTTCAGTCTCCAAGAAAACGTCCGCAGCCCCTTACAGATATCTTACAAGAGAAGAATTAGGCAACGTCTTATAAGACTATGACTCTCTCTTTCTTATTAGATAAATATCACTGCGACATTTATCTAATTTTCTAAGCATTTGATGGAAAGTTATCCACTACTTTGTCTGCACGTAATTTTACGACATTCAGCTCAATGTTTTATAGAACTAATAGCTTCACGAAAAAATGACTTCGTGACTTCATTTCCCATAGCAATCATCATTAATCCATATACAATTACAGATAATGACACACTTACAAAAACATTCAACAAAGGTGATGCAATAAATAAATGGGTGCTGTAGCAAACCAAGCAAATAGCAAAACAGCCCACGATCGTTTGCATTAGATTCTTAGAGAGACGACCGGGCTGATACACTTTCCTGCCTCTGACTGCACTATAAAGCATCACAATAAATTCAGAAGTAATAGTAGCTACTGCCGGGCCCTTAATTCCAAGTAAAGGAATTAAAGCAAGGTTAAGAACAATATTACAAATTGCAGCAATGCATGTTGCTTGTAAAAAATACTTTTCCTTTTTAAACGGAAGCAGGACAGCATTAGCAAAAAAACATGCGAGATTGCCGAATAACAGCGCAATACAAAGCAATTGCAGCGGTACAGTTCCCGAAGAATACTCGGCGCCAGAGATGATATCGATAATTGGCTCTGCTAAGAAAACCAAACCAATCATCGCAGGAAAAACAAGAACAACGATAATATTCAATGTTCTGTCCAAAAGTTGTTTTGCTTCTGAAATATTCTGTTGTCCCGCATAGAATGCCACTCTAGGAACTATCACCATAATAACAGCATTGATAATATTTTTGATAATAGTATAGATTTTAACGGGTACGCTATATATGCCAACTTCAGCGTTTGACATTAGAATTCCCAGTATTGTTGTACCTGCTGTAATATACAGAATAGTCGCTATATTATTGCTAAAAAGGACAAGTATTGATTTAAGGTGTTTTCCTAAGTTTAAATGTCTGGTTAGGCTAACATGAACATAGCGCCGAATGTAAGCAATATTACATAAATTTCCTCCTACAATTGATAAAATCATACAAAAAGCATATGCAAGATAATCATCGGGACCATGAACAAAAATAAACATGCCCATTAAAGCGACACACTGGAAAACTATATACCTGACTGTGATATAAAAAAAATCTTCATAAACATTATTAATCCAATCCATCCCTAGCGTTGTAGCTAATATCTGCGAACTTTGGACAAGCAACAACAAAGCATAATCATGGCCACGAGGCCAAGAAACAAGGAAAAAGACCAAACATACATATGAAAATATTGTTGAGATAAAATTAATCGTGAACATCTGGGAAGCAAACTTGTTGATTTGCACTTGCTTATCTCTAATCCTTGCTCCCTCGCGAACAGCATACGAAGAGATACCCAATCCTGCAATAAGTACAAAATAATTAATAATCGATGCAGAAAAATTGACAAGACCATAATGATCTACACCTAAGACACGTGTAGCATATGGAACAGTTATCAATGGGAACAAAGCCGATGTTATTTGTCGAGTCGCGTTCAATAATGCATTCTTCTTTAAAGATCGTTTCCTCAATGATTACACACCTTCATTAAAAATGACAAACAATCCACAATTCGATATTGTAGAATATATGTTTCTCTTTCTTTAAGCGATTTTACTCATATCGCAAAAACAAGAAACTTACACAGCATTATTACATGGTATTGGCCTAACAATAAGAGAATTAAAAATGCTATACTTGATGCAATATCAGTGTTGGATAAAGCTTTCTTTCAGCTGCTTATCGTCTTTCTTTCTTAGTAGATCCAAGCGGTGAAGGCTTTGTCTTTGATAACGACTTTTCACCTTGTCTTTATCCTGATCTTTCCATGCCATATCGCTGCTTCCGTCCTCCTTGTGCTTTACGACAATTGATGAAACATACATTTGCCGCATTTCTGTACGTTGGCAAAGCAGATTCAATATGTCCTCTTCGGCATAAAGGAACGTTCCAGGATAGAAACCATCATATGTGTTCAGAAAATTCTCTGTAAAATATAGCACTGATCCGTGTAACATCTCAGATTCTGGATCTAAGATATGAGTCATTGATGCGTCAACATGTGGCTCTGACTCTTTTTTTATAAGAGATCGTCTGAAATCATACAAACGTTTAATACTGGGCATGCACTTGATTGACCACCGTTTAAAATCTGCAGCCGCTTCGTACATTCTGAATTGCCTATACGTAAATTTACTTACAGGAACTGGATTATGATTTCCGCCATTGGCATTAATAATAGCCGTTCCAATCATGCCGACGCATGGCGCATACTCCAAAGAAGTCAGATGATCAAGATAATCCTCATCAAAGAAGACCACATCATTATTCGACACTAGTATTCTTCGGATTCCCATCTTTTTTAAAATCCGAATTCCGTAATTGTTTCCCTTTGCGAAGCCTAGATTCGCATCAGTCTGTACGACGGAAACATTACCAAAGACCGATAGTTTATTACGAAGAATCTGATACGATTCATTAGGTGAATGATTGTCCACCACAACGATATAAAAAGATTCATACGACTGTTTTTGCAAGGACTTCACGCATTCTAAGGTGTCCTTATAGTTCAAATAATTAAGGATAACTATTCCAAGTTTTTTCTCTATACCATCCATCTTTTTCTAACATCCTTTTCGTTGAAACAGACAAAAAGTGGCATCCCCTTCGAAAAAGAGGCATCCAGCCCCTTCCAGGAACCCAACATCCTGTGAATTCTACCCTCCTCTATCGTCAAAATATCGTTCCTTTGCCTATTTAGAAAATGCGACACCTCCGTCGATTCTATACTCATGGGAGTTCATCGTGAATGCATCAACTGACACGCGCAGCAAACAAATATATGAATAAAACTGTTAATCTCGTCTCCAATTTCTCACGCATCAGCGACTCTGTCTACAGTAACCACTACTGCACTTAAGCGGTTGACAGCGAGTCATGTCATTGCGAATTTCACTGTTCTTCCTGCCAAATACTGCATGAATCATGCAAAACGCGTGATTGGGCAAGGACGGAGGGGAGTGTCACGCGATATAGTCAAAGCTATGACTGAAAAACTGTTTACTCCTCATAACATCATCGTGACCGGTGGCTGCGGTTTCATCGGGTCGAATTTCGTGCATTACGTGGTGGACCATCACCCGGACGTGCATGTCACCGTTTTGGACAAGCTCACGTACGCGGGCAATCCGGAGAACATCGCGGGCCTGCCCGAGGATCGTGTGGAGCTCGTGGTGGGCGACATCTGCGATGCGGATTTGCTCGACAGGATCGTGCCGGGGCATGACGCGATCGTGCATTACGCGGCCGAGTCGCACAACGACAATTCCATCGCGGATCCGGAACCGTTCCTGAGGACCAACGTGGAGGGCACGTTCCGTCTCCTCGAAGCGGTCCGCAGGTACGGCATCCGCTACCACCACGTGAGCACGGACGAGGTGTACGGCGACCTCGCCCTGGACGATCCGGCGAAGTTCACGGAGCATACCCCGTACCATCCGTCCAGCCCGTATTCGTCGACGAAGGCGGCGTCGGACATGCTGGTGCGCGCGTGGACGCGCACGTACGGCATCCATGCCACGATCTCGAACTGCTCGAACAATTACGGTCCCTTCCAGCATGTGGAGAAGTTCATCCCGCGTCAGATCACGAACATCCTGGACGGGCAGCGTCCGAAGCTGTACGGCAAGGGCGAGAACGTGCGCGACTGGATCCACACCGAGGACCACAGCTCGGGCGTGTGGACGATCCTCACCAAGGGCCGCATCGGCGAGACGTACCTGATCGGCGCGGACGGCGAGAGGAACAACATCACCGTATTGCGCATGATCCTGAGGATGATGGGGCAGGACGAGGACGCGTTCGACTGGGTCAAGGACCGTCCGGGCCACGACCGCCGTTACGCGATCGACTCGACCAAGCTGCGCACCGAGCTCGGTTGGACGCCGAGGCACACCGACTTCGAATCGGGCCTGAAGCAGACGATCGAATGGTACACGCAGAACCGTGCGTGGTGGGAGCCGGCCAAGGCCGCGACCGAAGCGCGTTACAAGCAGCAGGGCCAGTGAGGGGATGGATTACATGGATTTCGAAAAAGATCTGAGGGCCGTGGAGACGAATATCCCGGGCCTGGTGGTGTTCGACCTGCCGGTGCATGGCGACAACCGTGGCTGGTTCAAGGAGAACTGGCAGCGCGCGAAGCAGACGAGCCTGGGCCTGCCTGATTTCGGGCCGGTGCAGAACAACATCAGCTTCAACGCGAAGAAGGGCGTGACGCGTGGCATCCACGCGGAACCGTGGGACAAGTACATCTCGATCGCCACGGGCTCCGTGTTCGGCGCGTGGGTGGACCTGCGTCCGGGCGAGAGCTTCGGCCAGGTGTACACGACCGTATTGGATCCGTCGAAGGCGATCTACGTGCCGCGTGGCGTGGGCAACAGCTTCCAGGCGTTGGAGGACGGCACCGTGTACACGTACCTCGTGAACGCGCACTGGTCTTTGGAACAGAAGAAGACCTATACCTTCGTGAACCTCGCCGACCCTGACCTGCACATCCAGTGGCCGATCCCGTTGGAGGACTCCGAACGCTCCGAGGCTGACCTGCACCACCCCATGCTGAGGGACGCGAAGCCGATGGCGCCGCGCCGCACGATGGTGACGGGCTGCAACGGGCAGCTGGGCCGCGCGATCCGCGCCTACGTGGAATCCCACGGTCTGGAGGGCTTCGAGTTCAACGACATCGACACGTTCGATTTCTCCGATCCCGCCCAGTACGGCCAATTCGACTGGAGCCTGTACGGCACGATCATCAACGCGGGCGCGTACACCGCGGTCGACAGGGCCGAGACCCCGGAGGGCCGCGCGGCCGCGTGGAAAGCGAACGCGCAGGGCCCGGCCCTGCTCGCCCGTGTGGCATGCGAGCACAACATCACGCTCGTGCACGTGAGCTCGGACTACGTGTTCGACGGAACGCGCGAACTGCATGACGAGTCGGAGGGGTTCGCCCCGTTGGGTGTGTATGGTCAGTCGAAGGCCGCGGGTGATATCGCGGTTTCGAACGCGCCCAGGCATTACATCCTGCGTTCGAGTTGGGTGATCGGCGAGGGGCATAACTTCGTGAAGACCATGATGGGCTTGTCCGGCCGGGTCGCGAAGGGCGAATTGTCGAAGGTGACGGTGGTGGACGACCAGTACGGGCGTCTCACGTTCACCAGGGACATGGCCGAAGCGGTCTTCCACCTGCTCGGTTCGGATGCCGCGTATGGCACGTATGATCTGACGGGTTCCGGCGCGGTGAAGTCTTGGGCCGAGATTGCGCGCGAGGTGTTCGACCTGGCGAACGGCAACGGCGGCAAGGTTGAGCCGATCAGCACTGCGGAGTACTTCGCGAACGCGAAGAACCCGGTGAGCCCGCGTCCGACGTATTCCGCGTTGGACCTGTCGAAGATCGAGGCGACCGGGTTGAATGTCCCGGACTGGGAGGAATCCCTGAAAGCATACGTCAACAAGGAACTCAACAAGTAACAAGCCTGATGAGGTTTCCGCGCGGTCTCCTTCACAGGACCGTGCGGAAACCATGAAAACCGCGAAAACAATCGTTTCCGTCTGCATGGACGATGCTCCATGCAGACGGATGGAGAAGGGAGTCCTCCATATGAAGGGCATTATTCTTGCCGGTGGTTCGGGCACGAGGCTGTATCCGTTGACCACGGTCACTTCGAAGCAGCTGCTTCCCGTGTACGACAAACCGATGATCTACTATCCTTTGAGCGTGCTGATGATGGCGGGTATCCGCGACATCCTGGTCATCAGCACCCCGAAGGACCTGCCGAACTTCGAGCGCCTGTTGGGTGACGGATCGCATTACGGCGTGCGTTTCTCGTACAAGGTCCAGCCCAGCCCGGATGGTCTGGCGCAGGCGTTCCTGCTGGGCGAGGAGTTCATCGGCGGTGAACCGTGCGCGCTGGTGCTGGGCGACAACATCTTCTACGGCAACGGCCTGGGCACGACCTTGCGCAAGGCCGTGGCGAAGGCCGAATCCGGTGAAGGTGCGAGCGTGTTCGGCTATTACGTGGACGATCCGGAGCGTTATGGCGTGGTCGAGTTCGACGAGGACAAGAAGGCCGTGTCCATCGAGGAGAAGCCGGCGCATCCGAAGTCGCATTACGCGGTGACCGGCCTGTACTTCTACGATGAACATGTGGTCGAGTACGCCAAGCAGGTGAAGCCGAGTCCGCGTGGCGAGCTGGAGATCACCGACCTGAACCGCATGTACCTGGACGCGGGCATGCTGAACGTGCGCACGCTAGGGCGTGGCTATGCGTGGCTGGACACGGGCACGATGGACTCTCTGTTCGAGGCGGGGGAGTTCGTGCGCACCGTGCAGCGTGCGCAGGGTCTGCCGATCGCGATCGTGGAGGAGATCGCCTACGAGAACGGCTGGATTACGCGCGACCAGCTCATGGAGTCCGCTGAGCGTTACGGCAAGAGCCCCTACGGCCAGCATCTCAAGGGCATTGCCGACGGTGAGATCATGCTCGTCCCCAACCAAAAGAATTGACAAAGGTCTGGTCCCGGAGCTCTTCAGTTCGTCGGGTGTTCCAAGGCGGTGAACATTCCGGTCGTCCACCTTTCAACGGCCCTGCGCCAGTTTTCATACCAGAAATCCGTGTGACCAGTATGCGCTGGTCACACGGATTTCCGCTATCAGTGGTCACTGATCGTTTTTCATCTGGCTTGAATGCTGGATGAATCGGCTATCAGGGGATGTGGATGATTGTGCATTCGGTTGGATGCTTTGTCCCATAGCGGGTCGAACCAGTGTCTGCGCCGCGGCGGTCGATGGCGATGTCGAACAGTGTCTGGCGGATGAAATCGATCAGGGTATAGGCCGCATAGATCGCCAGTAGGATACTGATACAGGTCCTGCAGGTTGAATAGGTGCGACATAGCCGGTAATCAGGTATACGGCGAACGCAAATTGCGTGAGTTAATTGACGACACGACCGCGGAGAGTGAAGCGGTCTCACAAGAAAAGTGGGTGGCTTCTCAAAGGTTATCCGCTTTTTGGCTTCCGGCGTTCATGCAGCGTTTTCTTTGGTTTCGTGGCACGGAGCGGTTGAAGACCGCAATGCGAGATACGTGTTCACGACCATGTGCTGGACCTCGGGCTGTTGTTCCCGGATAAGTTCCAGAACCCGCTTTCCTGCTTCGGCGCCAAGATAATCCACGCTTTGGTGAACGGTGGTGAGGTCGAGCTGTTTCGCGTAGGTGCTGTCGTCAAAGCCGATGAGGGATATATCCTGTGGAATCCTGATGCCGCAATGCGGCAGTTTGAACAGCAGCGGAATGGCGGTCATATCTCCCTGGCAACAGATCGCCGTCGGGCGTGGGAAGCGGGACAGCAGCTGCGATATCGCGAAATCCTCTGGAATGTCGACTTCGCGCGGCACGCGAATCAGCGAGGGCTGTATGTCGGCATCTATGTCGTGGCACGCACGCAGAAAGGCATCGGCTCGTAAGTCGGCGCTATAAGGTAGTGGCGCCTGTTCGGAATCGGAGCATACGAAGCATATTTCGCGGTGCCCGAGATCATGCAGGTGCTTGATGGGCAATCGCATGCTAGCGTACTCATCTATGCCGACGGTGGCGTCGAATCCCTGGGGTAGGGGAACGTTGATGCCGATTAGTGGTATCTCAAGGCGTCTGAGATTTTCGATTTCCGCGGCATTGCGTCTCCGCCATGCGCTGATACCGTACCTGTATACGATGAATCATCGCGCGGCATATGAAGGTGAGCCGCTGGTACAGCCGATGTATTGGAATGATCCCGAAGAAGAGAACGCCTATTCGATGCCTACTGAATTCTGGTTTGGCACGGAACTCGTGGTTTCTCCCGTTGTGGAACGGATGAACCATGAAGTGCAGAAAGCCAAGGCCGATGTATGGTTGCCGAAGGGCGAGTGGTTCGATTTCTTCGATGGACGCAGATACGCATCACCCGCAGACGATGGACGTCGGTTGGAGGTCTGGCGTGGACTGGACCGTATTCCGGTGTTCGCCAAGGCCGGTGCGATCGTGCCGATGCAACTGCCCGCTGACGGCGAGAGGCTGAACTCGGTGGATAATCCGAGTTCGTTGCAGGTGCTGGTGTTCCCGGGCGCATCGGGTTCATTCACCCTATGGGAGGATGATGACGCGCCCGAAGACAGGATTCGCTGGGCTACCACTGAACTGGCTCTGGAATGCGAGAACCGTGCCGAAGGAACCGAAGAGGGTGACGGCAAAGCGGCTTCGTTCCTCATAACGCCGGTATCCGGTGCCGCTGATGTGGTTCCAGACAGGCGCAACTGGGATCTTGTGTTCCGCGGTGTGGCACCCGAGTCGGCGAATGGCTTGACCGTTAGCATCAATGGGGTTCCCGTCAAAGCGAAAACCTCCTATGATCGCGGCAGCTTAAGCCTGACGGTTCGGCTTTCCGACGTCGAGTCCTCCGCCGCCGTTGAAGTCGAGTTCCCCGAGGGAATCATCGTGGCAGCGAATCCGACTGCTGATGACGCCTTCGCCGTGCTCAAAACAGCGCAGGTGCATTACCGTACTAAGGAATTGGCTTATAAGATGATTCAGCACTCCGGTTCCACCGCCTTGGCAGGATTGGGCACTCTGAACATCTCCACCGATGACATAAGGAAAACTCTGGAAATATCACGTATGCCAGATACGTTGATTCGGGCTTTGGCCGAGGTGCTGCTGCGAAGCTGACATTCCGGAAGACATGATCGGCCGCGATCTCATGGCCTCTACCGCGAAAGCGGAGATGCCCGCAAGCAGATCGCGGCCGATCTTTTTTTCGATATGCGGTCAGGGGATGTTTGGTGCGGTCGGGCATGTGATGGGATATTATGAATTAGTCGTGTTTTCGCGTGTTGTGCCTCTATCTCGCCTACGTGTAGCAGCTTTTTTCCCGTAGCCCGTTCCTGACCGTTGCAATTCCGATGTTCGTGGCCTTGGCATCGCCGATTGCGTGCCGCACGTAAGCGAGATAGGAGACGAAGAATAAGAAGTCGCTTGCTTTGCCGTACCCGTTCGGGCAGCACCACCTAGGTCGATGATTGAGTTTTGCCCGGTTCCCGGAGTGAACTGGAATTACTGTTGCAATCCTGAGCGTTAAGCAAAGGTTACTGTTCATAGAGTTATGAAGAACGAAAGGAATAGCATATCTTGACTCGAAAACTTGTAGAGCATAAGGATAAGGAAAATGCGGATAAGGAGTTCTACAGGTTATATGCAGATACCTTCTTCGATGGTGCGTATCGTCATAGTGCTGCATTACGGGCTATTGAGATGAGTGCGGAGAGCGGGCCCATGAGTCAGGATCAGTTACTGGATTGTTGCTATCATGCGGGTTCTGCCGTCGAGCTATTCATCGATGGGGTTCTCGCTTTGGACAGTAATCTGGATATTCTTTGGAAAAATAAAAAACCAGAAGATATGGAATATTTCACTCTTCCCTTCCATGATGCCTATCGGTATCAGTATAAGGTGCAGGAAGGTCGTATGCCCAATGCGCTGCATGGAATCATTGGTCGGCAGACTCGGCAGATCAGCGAGATTCGAAAAGAACTGGAAAGAGGGGCCGAGACCTGTCTTTTCCCTGAAAATTCTGATAGGAAAGCGATTCTCAACTGGCTTGAAAATCTCTCGAATCTGCGAAATAAGGCGATCCATGCGAACACTTTGGTTGGAGGCGATGAGGATGCGGCTTGCAGATTCAACGTTTTCAGAGAGTATGTAAGGCGCACATTCAAGCAAACCGATGCGGCATATAAAGCACTTGTTGTCAGTTCAAAGCAATCTCCATTTGCCGGTGCGGAAAAGCGATTATTCCAAAGGTGGTACATAGAAGCTCGGGAGCGTTTCGTGAATGCTGAACGAGAGGATTCCAGCGCTGAGAGCAGGAGATTGGAGAAAGAGCGTGAGCGGATTGAGCGGCGTTGGAGTCATTTTGAGGATCTACACGGAAAACGACATACTAGACGTGAAATAGGAATCCGCAAATGCCCGATTTGCGGTTCTAGGACGACATGGTCGAAGTTCGAGGAGCCGTATTATACGTTTTGGATGGGAGTGCCGAACAACAGTGCTAGTGCTCTTTACGTACCAGAGGAAATTCATCTTGAATGCATGTGCTGCAGCGCAAAGGATTATGAGGAGATGCACTGGACGCGGCTTGAGATTAAGCACTACGAAGCTTTGTATGGTCCTCTGCGCGAGGAATGATTGTTCTTCTTCGCAGGAGACCGGCAAAGATACATGAAATTGCGGGTTAACAGCCATAGATCCTGCTTGGACATCTTGGACGTTTACATACCCAGCGGAATGTTGATGATGGCGGTACAGCACCAGTCCGATGAGGGCTCAGCTCACTACGAGGAACAGTCCGCCCAAGATTAGCTGCCAGAATATTGCCAAGAGATTTCATACACGCACGAAGTCATCATGTCGATTGTAAGCGTATGGAATAGGCCGGGGATCACGATTCCTGGCCTGCTCTCATCGTCTCAGATCCAACAATTCCTGCGCAGTGGTTCGGATGCTGTCCATGAGATTGAATGTATTCAATTCACCTGTCAAGGGAACAGATTGTGCATTCTTGGAAAGAAAAGTACATTCAATGTAGCATTTTTAGCGCATTCAATGTGCAAAGACGAATAGGAATGTACTCCGATTCAAGCGGATGCCATTCTCGAATAATACCGATTGCATTCCACACGTAAGCGTGATAGACCTCGGCATGACCCGAAATCTGCCACACGTAAGCGAGATAGGACCGGAATCGGAAGTATGAAAGGTCATAGGGCCATGAAAGAGGGGTGTCCCTACGTTTTTGTCAACCTTGTTCGGATTGGTTGAATGCGTGTTCTGGGCGTGCTTTCGCCGGGTGCCGCCGACAGGGAATTCCAGGTGGTTTCGGTCAGACGGCCTTGGCCATGTCACGTTGTTTGGGTCGGTAGAGGGTGCCGTTCCTGAGCATGCTGCAGAGTATGTGTCTGTTCAATAGAAGTTAGGCCGATGCGGCATAACTTTCCGGTCCGAAAAAGCGGTAGGAATTAGTCCGTTTCACCGAAATGGCGAGATGAAGGGCACCGGCCCGCCATAACCCGGCTATTTTCCCGAGTTGAAACACACCCGGCCGAACAAGGCCGCTCGGGAAAGGAAAGGAATGACGAAACCGGTGTCGATACAACAACGTATCAGGATTCTCGACGCCCGGGGCGTGTCATGGCGCGAAATCGCCAGACAGCTTGGCGTGTCGAGGGATACCGTCAGGAAATACGCGACCATGGAGGACTGCTCGCCGAAACCCGCGGTCAGGAAGGGACGGCGTTCCCTGATCGACGCGTATTCCGGCACGGTGGATTCGTGGCTGTCCGCGGACAGGCTCATGCCCCGCAAGCAGCGCCATACCGCCAGACGCGTGTACGCCAGGCTCGTCGAGGAGGAGGGCTTCGAGGGCTCGTACTCGTCGGTGCAGCGCTACGTGAAGAGGTGGCGCGAGGAGCATCGGTCCGACGGCGACGGCTATCTCGAGCTCGACTGGAGCGCCGGCGTCATGCAGGTTGATTTCGGCGAGGCCGTCGCCACGATCGGCGGGGGCGACGTCAAGGTGCACTGCCTGGTCGCCACGTTCCCGCACTCGAACATGCGGTACGTGGCCGCGATGCCGGGCGAGAACGCGGAATGCGTGTGCGAGGGGCCGGCCCAGATCTTCGACCACATCGGCATGGTTCCCCGCGTGCTGGTGCTCGACAACGCCACCGGTGCGGGCCACCGCGTCGCGTGGAACAAGGTGACAGTGGTGCGCGTGTTCGCCATGTTCTGCGACCACTACCGGCTCGAGACGAGGTTCTGCAACCCGTATTCCGGCAACGAGAAGGGATCCGTCGAGAACGCGGTCGGCTTCCTGCGCCGCAACCTCATGGTCCCCAAGCCCAACGCGGAGAGCCACGGGCAGCTGACGAGGCATCTGCTGTCGAGGTGCGACGCGATCGCGGACGTGGACCACTACCGTTCCGGCAGACCGATACGCGAGCTGTTCGACGAGGACCGCGGGGAGATGCAGCCGCTGCCGCGCGCGCGTTTCGACGCGGTCGAATGGGTCGAGCGCAAGGCCGACAAGGAGGGCAACATCCAGATCGGCTTGGTCCGTTACCTCGCGGGCCCGTCATGGCGCGGCTGGACGCTGCTCGCGGGCCTGCGCGCGTTCGAGGTGGGGATCCGCACCGCCGACGGCAGGCATGTGAACACTCTTCCCCGCTCCTACGGCGATGGCGGGCGGACGGTCAGGAACCCCGCCACGCTGCTGCCCGCGCTGGCCAGGAAACCCAACGCGTGGGGCGAGTCACCCCTGCGCGGCGAGCTTCCGGACGGGCTCGTGCTGCGTCTCGACGCGTTGGACCCCGGATCAAGACGACGCGAGCTGACGCTCCTGCA
>UMKG01019457.1_pt1 | contig 14093 bp, 9 predicted proteins | sample 1966261 | NCBI WGS metagenome assembly UMKG01 (sample SAMEA4836169, study PRJEB28245) | human gut metagenome | biome: gut microbiome; material: fecal sample | place: Denmark | collected 2008 | reverse complement strand
GTTTTGGGCTTCTATTCTATATGTATAGTTTGGAAGCCCTTTTCGATTCCTGTTATCCGCACCACATAAAAACCGCATTGTTATGCGGTTTTTTAGTTGTTTCATTATCACAAAGACCACACCAAAGACCACACTTTTATTTTTAAAGGCATTCACCCATAAGGTAAACGCCTCTTTTTTTACTCCCTATACAGCATAACCCTTGCTTTCCATTTCTCATCCGCTTTTGGTCCTTTAATATTCTTGAGCATTTTATCTAGCCTTCTGTTATACTCCTTCTTTGTCTTTGAAGTAAGCAAATACAAAATGTCCTGTTCCACTTCGCTCGTTTGCCTGTTGATGCTAAGTAAGTACTTCTCAATATCTTCCGACTTCGTAAGCGTTACACATCCGCTATAATGTGAAGCAAAGCTTTTGATATCAATATCTGTAGCACTCACAAGATCAATTAATATCTTTTGATCTTCATTAGAGGCGATTTGATTTAATAATACTTTTGCTTGTTTCTCGGTACATCTGCTTGCAATGTATTCGAGCTGCTTTGACTTTTTTGTTCCGCTTATCGTCTTTCCCTCTTCGTCCTCTTGTCCTTCTACAAGTTTAAATCCAGAATACATCTCTAAGAATTTCTTATCCAAGACATTTTGTTTCTCTGCTTGCGCTAATACCTCTCTATCTGAGGTACCTGCAAATTTCTTCGCTAAGTAAACGGCAGTCTTTTCGTCATCAGTGTTTTTAATGATATAGGAGAGCTTATTTGCGTAAGCTGAACCAGATATCGTCTGCCCGTCCTCGCCTTCTATTCCCTCGATTTTGTTAATCGCAGAATGATACTCGTCGTATTCTTTTAAAGTAAGACCTGCCGCCTTCGCATTCGCCTTTCTTTCGCTTTCATCGTCTAAGCTATCGAGTGCTTCTCTTGCCGCCGTCAATGCCTCATTATCGCTTAAATGGCTCCCATATTTATAATACATGAAAAGCGCGTCCTCATCGCCTAGCTCAAGAGCGGATTTAATCGCATCTAACTTCTCAGACTTTTTACTCATCCCTTTCGTAAGACCATAATAGATGCAGTCCTCGGCGTATTCTTCCATGCTTGTCCTTTGTTCATCGCCGTACTCATCTTTTGGATAGCCTATGATAGCATATTTTGCTTCCTGTGCCGCCTTTCTTTTTACCGCTTCATAGGCGCTTGCCCTTTGCTTTTCCGGAAGTTTCTCCCATATGTCTAAATCATTTAGCATATTGGCGATTGTTCCATAAGTGATATTATAGCTATCCCTATAGTTCTGCTTTTGCTCCTTCGTTAAGGTAATTTCATTTCCATCGTGGTCGGTCATGGTCTTAGGCGGAGTATCTTTTTTTAATACATCTTCATATCCTACCATGAACAGATTGACGATCTCGCGGGCCGTGTCTTCCTGCGTATGATGATCCTTGTAATACGTATCTGTTATCTTCTTTTCTTCCGGAACGAATGTGTTATAAAAGCCCTTTGCCTCTCTTAAGACGTTACTAAAAGCTATTCCCGTTAAATTGGATATTGCTTCCGATGCGGCAAATATCATGTCATAGGCGTCAAATTCTTCCTCTCCTGTCGAAACGGCGATCAAATAGTCTATTGCCTTTTTAGCCTTGTCAAAGCCTTTTAGGTAAAGCGGTGTGCTCGTATAGCCGCCGTCCGCAACATCATAAACTAAGTTTAAAAATGGGATTTGTTCAAATGGGTTCAAATTACCCGCAAGATTTTCCCAGAAATTATCTACAAATTTATCAAGATAGGTTAATTTGTTTCCCTCTTCATCTCTGTCTCTTTGGTCTCTTGTCAACGCGTCAATAATACTCTGCGCTATTGCGTTTACTATTTTGGTTACAGCTATCGTCGTTCCTGTTCTGATAATACTATGTGCTGCTGCGGCCCCTATTTTATATTTACCTGTCGCAGGATCTTTTTCAAATTCATTTACTGCCATTCTCCATAAATTAATCTCTCTTATGGGTTCGCTCATGAACTGCGTTGCCAATCTATTAAATCCATATGGGCTGTCCAAAATCCTTGCTCTATGCAATGGAGTATCCACTACCTGTGTAAGGCTGACTACATCGGTAAATCTCTCCCCTGCATATCGATAGAACTCTTCTGATCCTTTTTCTAAATCCGTTTTGTCTGCCGTCTCCAACAGGCAGGCATTCCACAAAGCGAGCCATGTGATATCATCCGCCTTTGAAGCACCCCACATAGCAGCATCTTTTAGTTTACTTTCTATCGTCGAACTTCCCCATACAATTTCTTCTATGGAACGTCCCGTATTGATATCGCTTCTTCCCCAGCTTTTTAGCTGCGCAATAGGTGCATATTGAAACAGCGTTTTAGAAAGCTCTTTTATCTTAACATCATCCCCTTTTTTAACGAAAGACTGTGCAAGATATTTAGCAGGTATCATCGTCGCTGCCCTTAAATATGAAGTAGGCTGCTGCGCCATTACTCTTATATTAAACCCAACTGACGCGGCTTTTGCTCTACCGTACCATTTATCAAGAGGCGTTTTCTGCGTTATTTCTCCCGCTCCATTCAATTTATTTAGACTATATTTAAAAAAGTCAACGGCAGCTGAGCCCAATTTATCTTCCATCGCAATTTGCAACGTTTCACTGGCGTTTCCGGTTCCATAGTTAAATATTCTTGCGCAGTCAGTGAGAATAGGAACATAGGCATTATATGCCGACATCTGCGCCAAATGCTCATTAAACACATCGAAGAAATCCCTTAACATGAGTGTATTTTCCGCAAATCCGGATACTTGCTTTGTAGCTCCAATGTTTTTAAGCGAATAGAAGTGCGTGTCATAGGATTTGTTTTTTTCTGTATCTCTTCCGTTGCTATTATGCGAGCCTTTTCTTGTTTCCATCGGGAAGTAATCACTATCTTCCTGAAAGCGATTGTATCCATAGAGCTCCATAGTAACCTCATTTCCCCATTGTGCACCTTGGTTCGCTAAAAAATACTGCATTCTATCCGCAAGGTCCTTTTCTTCTTCGCTAAATGCGTCGTTAATCGCGCTTTCTATCTTTTGAAAGTCATTTGTTGAATCCCCAGTAACAGCATCTTCATACTTGTCCAGCTTAATAACTTCTTTTAAATCGCTCTCCAATCCTTTTTTATATCTGGCTATTCCTCCGTTTAAAAGGTGGCTCTGTGCATCCTTGCGTCTAATAAGCGCGCGTAGACTCATAAGCTCGCTTTTTGTAAATTCATATTCGCCATGGGATAGCTTTACTTTGACTGTCTCTTTTTGCAGTCTGTTTCTTTCTTTCGCTGTAATTGTCTTTTGTATAAAATTTTTAATCGTTTCTATGTTCTCTTTGGATTTTCCTTCTGCGTGTGCGAGTGCCTGTGCGAGCTTTTTCCCCTGTTCTCCCAGCTTTCTAAAATACGTATAGGGGTCCATCAGGTTGTAATTATATTTATTCCTTGCGAGGCGGTTCGCAACTTTTTTATGATGGAAATAGTTACGCCATCCTTCTGCAAATTCGCTTATTTTTTCCTTCGCCTCAAACGCATGTGTCTCGTCCGCGTCAACCGTCATCTTTTTAAAGACTTTTATTAGTTCTTCAAGCTCTTTTATCCTCTCTAAGCTTAGATCTCTTAAATAAGCTTTCTTGCCTATTTTCTCTTTGAACGCCTCTGCTTTTTGTGCATAAGCGGGGTCAAATCCAAAAAACTCATCCGATTCAATATCTATCCTTTTCGCCTCTTTTATGATTTGTGCTAAGCTGTTCTTATTTATCTTCCAAGTATCCTCCTCTTCCGTCTGGCTTAGCTTGCTTTTCTTTTTTCGCCATCTTTCTCCTTCTTGTGTCTGGCTTTCCTCGCTGTCAAATTCAATGAGATCTACAAAATGTTTTGCTAATTCGGTATATGCTTCCGGAATATGCTTTTTGTCAGTAGGCTTTAAAAGGCGGTTCGCAATATCATTGATAGTTTTCTTGATATTTTCACGCACCTTTGCCCTGAATTCAGTCTCTTTTCTTTTATTGATTGTCTCTAATGCTTTGTTTTTCTCTAAACTCTCTATTATTTTTTCCGTATCTGTTTCTAGGTTCTCTGATTTAGATACCTTTTGCTTAATATTGTATAACTCATATTCTCCTCTTTCATAGTTTTTCATGGTATCTTCATGGAGTTTAAAGAAATTCGAAAGAGCAATAACTCCCTTTGCGTTCATACTTCTCTTGATATCCGCAGTTGTGCTGTGATAATTTGCTATTTCTTTCGCAATTTCGACTTCTCCGGCTGAAAGATTAAACGCCGTTATAATTCCCTCTGCTGAAAGTGCCTTCTTTTTTCTCGCATGTTTTGTATCTTTTTCGCTCTTAGTGCGTATACTGTTATTGACAAATGTATCTTTTTGTGATATATTATTTTTAAAGAGAACTGTACTGACGTGCGTTTTGGACGTATTGGCGGAGGTTTGTTCATCCGCTGCGGCAGCAAGGTTCTCTTTTAATTTTCCTCCATTATCCACATTATTTTCCACCGAAGAACTGTTGACATTCCCTTCTCCCTCGAATATACTGTTAGTAAAGAGGGATTCCGACGGACGCTCGTCTTGGACGTAAGGCATGGGGATAATGGCATCGGCCACGGACCGTAATCCCTCTTTTTTCGTCATATATGCAGACACTATCCATAATGAATTATACCTGTTTTCTCCAACGGCCTCGATGACATACATCGTGCCGTTTATTTTTTTGGAGTATTGTATCATCCTCATTTGAGTATTATTTTTATCCATATATTTATTGGATAATGTAATTAACTCGTCGTTTTTGCCTATATCACCAAGTTCAATATTATCCGCGTGTTCTATGACATATCCTATTCGAGCTACATCCCTGAGATCTGCCATTGTCCTGTCTGCGAGCCCGTTTTTCCCATGTCTTTTCTCAATATGATTAAATGCATTTTTATCTATTCGATGCATGTAATCACTGTAGTCTTTACCATCGAGCTCAAAAAGGCGCGCCGCCTCCGCTTCGCTCACAGGGCTTATGTCTATTCTCGTCATGGGAGCGTTTTTATCTTCCCGATACCTCTGCGCCGCCTCTAAAATTTCGTCGTCAACGGCGTTGAGATAGTCGTGGATGTCCTGCTGCTTTTCCTCACTGTATTCGCTTGCTGGCTTGAACTTCACCCATGTTGTTTCCTCGCCTACAAACTTTTCTCCATCGAGAACTTCCTCAAAGTATACTGATTTTCCGTTATCCTCAACCGCCTGTAGATATGCGTCTATTTTAGAGATATCTGCTTTTCCTGATATAATATCTCTATCTGTCGTTATATCAATGCCTATCTGTTTCTTGCGCGCTAATCTCTTTTCCGTATTCGTTAGATCAAACTCATCCTTTAATTGCGCAATGCTCTTTTGCTGCTGCGGTCTCCCGTCAAGCTGCGCCTGAAGGTTCGTTGTAAGCTCGTCTGCCTTCGCCTGCGCATCGTGATCGGTGGGCTGGCTCTGCTCCATAGCCGTATTTTCAAGTGGCATGTCGCTCTGCGGCCGCTGCTGCTCTTTTGCCATCATCGCCTGAAGGTTATTATATGCTGTTCCCCGCTCAAAAGCTGTGCTTGCCTTTCCGGTGACTGTCTTCTTTAAAAGCTTTGCCGCCTGCCTAACGTTGGAGTTCGTCTCAAGTCGTGCGAGTTCGTCTATCTCGCTTATGACATTTAAGTCTAATCCCGTATACTTCAGCGCTAAATTTCTCACAGCCTCGTCCTTTGAATTCGTAAGTGCAACGGCATACTGATCTACATTTACCTCTTTCTTAGCGCTCAAATCCTTCATGAGCTTTTGTGAAAGGTCCTGTCCATTCAACTGTGTCTCAAGATCTTTCGAACTCATTGCAAGCTGTGCAAGCTCGTTTGCCTGACTGCTCGTTACCCCCTTACCGTCAAGCGAATCGCTGACATCCTGTGCCATTTGCGCTATTTTGCCGTTTTTTGAGCGTACTAGGCTTTGAAGCGATATGGATATCACGTCCTCCGCGCTCATCTGCTGCCCTACGTATTCCGTATTGATGGCAGTCGATATGCCTCCTAAAGCGCCGCCGGTGAGTCCTCCTGCAACTCCAGCTTCCAAAACTTGAAGGCCGTATTCTCCTAATACTTGCGCGATCGCCTCTGCGTCTGTCATGCCCTGCAATTTATATTCTCGAAGCCTTTGCGCCCATTCGCTGTCCTTGCCAAGAAATATCGCATTCGTCACGATATTCGCTATCTCTGTCGCCGCCTCTTCCTGAAATTCGCTTAACATGTTTTGTTTCACAAACTGCCAAGCGCCTTCAAAGTTTGCCGCCTTATTATCGAGCATGTCAAAGATAGGCGCTGTACCAATCTTCTCAAAAGCGAGCTCGAAAACGCCGGAAAGCATAGCTACTCCCTGCGCTTTTGCGTCGTCAATGCCCTGTTCTTTTAAATCGTAATACGTACTTGTCGCCGCCGTCGTGCCCATCACTACTGGCATGAATTTCCCAAACAAAGCCGCCTGTGCGAGATTGTCAGCCGCGCTTGTTGCGGTTCCATAGAAAAACCGTCCAACGCCACTCATGTCTTCCTGCACAGCGCCTCTAATCTCACTTACTGCCGCGGTATTGGAAAATGCAACAGAATTCATATCGTTCGGTTTTTTGATATCCGCGCCAATATTGGCTATATCATTTGATATCGTGGAAGCAAGCGCGCCCGGTGAGGAAAGTATATTCATAAAGACGGATTCCACCGTGGCCCCTATCGGGTCTTGCTCTGCGTATTGTCTAGCTTCTTTTTTAAGCTGTTCTCTTCTTCTTTCGTCGATATCGTCCTCAATGACGCTAAAATATGTATCCGCCGCCTCTAATCCTTCTTTTAATAGGATATAGCTATAGGTATCGACTTCGTCATCCGTCATATAGCTGTAAGGCTCTAACACATTTAACTCTGGGAGCTCGTTGAATACATCTCCGTGAAGCTCGCTGTTTTGATAGAGCTTGCCGTATTTCTCTTTTAAGTTGCGTGCAAATACTGCCTTATTCTTTATATTTATAGGCCCCACCCATGTATCAGAAGAGCTGTTTCCACTCTGTATCTTATCAATGACCTTCTTAGGGTCTTCGTCCTTTAAGGATTTTCCCGCTAGCGTTACCGTCTCAAAGTCATTATTCTGCCTTAACGCCCGATAGTCATCCTTCTTCTCGTTCTGATCTGCATAGTAGAGTGCGTCGTCAATTTTTTGCAGGACGTTTTGAAAATGTTCGACGCTCTTTTCTTTTTGATATCTGTCATAAGTCGTGCCCGTCTCCCCAAGCTCCGCATTTTGGGCAACGGTAAGCTTCGTGTTTGCCTGCGCTAGATTTCTGCGCGCAACCTCCCGTAATTGTCTTAGCTTTTCACTTCCAAGAGATATTAAAGACTTTTCCCATGCCTTCTGTTGTTCAAGTTCATCGTTTTCATTTGCTGCCTCTGCGATAGAAGTATATGCCTTTAGCTCGTCCTCGCTTTCTTTTATTTTAGAGTCAATGACAGCCTGCGCATATTTCGTGTCTTTATTGTCCTTCTCTTCCTGCCAATATTGCACATTATATCTGAGTTTTGTTAATTTATCGTCTCTTTGCGCCCTAGACATTGCCGCAAATTCTTTTTTCTTCTGTTCCTGTGTTTTCGGAACGTAGTCGTCTGCTCCCTCAACATACTCGCCCTTTCTTACAGCCTCAGCCTTGTCGCGGTAAACCTGCGCTATATGCTCGTCTGCCTCTGCTGCGGCATATATGTTTTTCTTTGCGAGTTCTTCACTTGTCAAATAATTCTGTTTCCTCTGAGCTTCTGCAAGCTTTTGTGCTGCGCTGTCCTCGTATCTTTTTGCAAGCTCATCAAATCTTGCGGCCTTTTCATTGTTCTCTTGGTTGATATACGGCCTAGCTGCTTTTACTGCCTGCGCATCCTTATATACATCTATCTTTCTTGCGTTAAGCCTATCGATAGTTCCCTGCGGCGTATCCTTGTTTAACTGTTTATTTTCCTCTTCATGCGCCTCATTAGAAAGCGGAAGCGGCGAATAATATGTCTTGTCTTGAGCGCCTTTCCTTGCTCTTTTTATTCTTGCTTCCAACAACTCGTCTTCAAAGGATTTCTTTCCGATTTTCCCGTATTTTCTCTCGTAATCTCTGATCGCTCTATTGGAAGGGTTATCTATGATTTCCTCACGCGTCTTGCCGAAGTTCGTATTTTGTCTCTTCCATTGCTCTTGCTCAAGTTCTTGCTGTTCCCATTCATTGTATCTCTCTTCCGCTGATTTTGCGGCTGCACGCCTTTTGAGCATTTCTAGCATAATATTTCTCGTATTCATGTAAGCCCCCGTTTTCTTCCATTTCTATACTAAAGAACAATAAACATAATTAAATTACCACTTGCCAGCAGGAACTCCCGATGCTTCCATAATTCTACTTTGTTCATATTTATCCGTAATTCCCTGCTTGTTTAAGTAATCTCTAACAGCCTTGTCACCTAAAATTCCTTCATTAGATTGATTGAGCTGCGATAGATATGCGGCGTAAGAGCTCGTCGGCTGTGCGTATTGTCCACTTGTCTCCCATCCCCCTGCGTATATTTCAGGTAGTATATTGCTGGCTATTATTTCTCTTCCCTTTGCTGATATCGCGGAATATGATGAGCTTTCTCCTCCGCTCTTTTTCGAGCTTCCACTTGAACTTCCTCTCGCCGTCACCTTCCGAATACTCGTTCCAACAGGTACACCTAAAAGCTTCGCATCGTTTTTCGTCATGACCTTGCCAAATTCCTGCGTGCGCGCTAACGCCTCATTCATTGCCTCGTTTTCCTCTTCAAAATCGTATTCATATCCGAATTGCCGTTCATTTGCGTCGGCGTCTATTTTCGCTAAGATATTGTTCGCATACATATTCGCAACGTTTACATCATTGGTAAGACCTAAATCAATCGCCGCCCTCGATATCTGCTCCTTTTCATATTCGCGTGCATCGGCATTGTCGTTTCTCATATTTTCGTAGTTAACTGTTTCAGAAAGTCTGGACGTTCCTGTAACCCCTCTGCTTCCAGTAGCATCGTTTGAATTTAAGAAGGCATTGAGCGTCCTTCTTTCCTGCGCCTTTTTATTGATATCGCTGTAGGCATCATCGACTTTTTTAGACTGTGTATCTAAGGCCTTATTTGCGTTTGAAAGCGCGTTTTTATACGCGCTTTCGTTCTTCTTAGAGGCGTTATTATAGTCCTTTTGTATGTCGCTAGCGTATTTCGTGTCTCTATATGCCATTGCCTGCCGCCTCCTAAATCACTTTAACCTTGTTCCTTTTTTTACTCCCAAAATCTTGGCGTCCGCATCTGAAGCGACGTATCCTAAAAGCTGTGCACGCGAAAGAGCTTGGCTGTATGCAGCAGAATTTTTGTTCTGTTCCGCCGTCGCAGCATATTGGTTCTCTTCCTGCTGTGTTTTCAGCTTTTGAAGCTGGATATCTGCCAGCGCGTTCGCTACTTCTGCATCTCTCGTGTATCCCGCCTCTATGATCTGTCTTTGCAGCTCGTCATGCTGCTTTTGCTGTTCGATATTCAAATCGTTAATCCCTCTTTGTAGTGCATTATTCTGTGCTGTACGAGAGATGTCGGAATAGCCGCTCGTCGCCGCCCCACTGCCCCTCTGTAGGCCCATAGCGGCCGCCTGTTCATTTGCGCTTCTCGCATTTAAACGCGCTTGTACGTATGCATCGCTCCTTTTCTCATCATATTGCGGTGCCAAATCCTTTTGTTGGTTCTTGTAGTCGTTTACGGTCGCATTATATTGAGCATTAATGGCTTTTTTGCGTTGGTCTGAAATGCTGTTAAAGTCCTTTGTATAGTCCTTCTTTGTATACGTTGCCACTTTTCATCGTCCCCCTTAGTTGTTTAGTATTCCTAGCTCGTCATTTTGAATATTGCCTATGCTGGGGTTGCCCTGTCCCTCCGCCAGAGCCGCCTCGTTTTGCATTTGCGCCGCCTCCTGCCGCTCTCTAATGGTCTCGATGATCTTCTCGCGGTTGGGTACACTGTGCTCCGGCAAGCTCTCGACATAGGTAAGGTCATCTATTACATTCGCCATTCTGAGGTTATCTAAAGTTCCTATATCCGTAGTCTCCTGCCAATAGTTCGAAGCTCCGATGTCTACATTCAGCGCAAATACCATGTCATTTAGCAGTGAAAAATCATAGGGTTGTTCAGAGTCGTTTCCCGCCTCATCGGTAACGAGTATTGTCCTAACGCCAAAATAGCTTTTCATAATCTCGATATTTATTCTGACAAAATCCTCTACAAATTGATAATATTCCTGTTTTACAAGCTCTAAGGGGATTGCCGTAGCCTTTTGAACTGCGATAATCGCCGAGGTATTGTCCGGCGCAACGTTTCCCAATGCTGCGTCTGAAGCGCCCATTAAATCCCTCGTATAGGATACAAATTTTTCAAAGAATACGGGAACCGCGCTCGACATTTCGTTGGAAGTCTTGTCGTAGAATAGGACGTCATTCGGGTCTCCGTTTACAGCAATAGGCGCTAGGCCCGTCTGCCATCTCTCTATCTTCTGCTTATTGTAAATCACTCTAGGAAATGCCTGTTGTTTGATAAACTGAAAGGACATTGCCGCCATTTTATTGATCGCGATCTGATTGGGTATTAATCCATCTACAATACCAACCCCATGCATAGAGTTCTTTTTTCTCTCCCAGTTCATATAACAAACCGGGTATAGCTCCATTCCCGTATCGGTGGGCTCAAATATCGCAACATTTTTCGTCACCTTCGTAAAAAATACCCGTCCATTTCTTTTGTAATACTTTGTCAGAACGGTCAGTTTGTCATCATAGAGGTCATCATCTTCGCTCACGTTCGGGTTTTCCGCTCCATCGGAAACAATTTCAGGCATCAGACTTTCCTTGTTCAACCTCTCTAGCTCTTCTAAAACGCTCTGTTTCGTCCTGCGTGCGGCAATAATAATGTACGGCTGTTCTTGAACCTCGCTCGTCATGGGATTCCCAAAGATGACGTCTGTCGCGTCTATGAGTTCAACTGAAATCCCGCCTTCTTCTCCTTCATGTCCCGTCTTAACAGCAGGGTCATAATACAAGTGCATGCAGCCGTTTCCCGTAACGGCTGCATCGCGCAGAGCTAGACGGGCTTTTTGATAGTATTTGTTTTGCTCCATGACGAGCTCTATCTGCCTTCTTACCGCCTTTAGATATATCTTTTTCGTGTCATCTTCTACCCTATTGATAAGGGAAAAATGGATACCTATTTTATCAGAGACGAGGTTCGCAATAAAGTAGTTGATTACGCGCTTTAAAATATTAAAGACAGGCTTATCCATGTTTGGCGCGTTAACCCCCTCCCACTGTTTGCCGATAAAAAAGTTTTCATTCTTTTTAGCATTTTCAAATACGTCGTTGCTGCTCTTATAATTGAGTCCCTTTCTGTACTCCTCAAAAAGCCTAGAAGGCGGATGACTCTCCCTATATCTTTTTAACCTAGCGATTGCGTTCTTCTTTTTTGCTTCGCTTATCTGTAAAAATGGGTCTTTCATCATTTACCCCCCTGCGCATCTCCGAAATAGTTCATCATGTTTCTCATCTCTTCGTCCATTCTCTTTTGTAAGTCCTCTTTTTTGTCTTCCCCTTTGTCCGTCTTATTCTGCTTATGCGCGGCACTATTCTTCCTCTCTCGCCCTGCCTTATATCTGTCTATCGCTATGTATACCACTGCCGCCGTCATTAGCGATAACATAAAAAAATGGATAATCCCTAAAACTATCAAAGTCCACAACATCGCGCATACCTCCAACCGATAAACTTTAATTTTACTTTTTCATAATCCTGTTTACTTCTGCCTGAACTGCTTCATAGTCATATCCGGCCTGTGTAAGCCTGTTTTTGCGGTCCATTCCGCTTCCCCACTTTCCGGCAATCACTTCCTTCGCAAGCTCTTCAACCGTCTTTTTGGGAGAAATGGATGACCCGCCTTTTGTGGTAATAAAGGCATCAAACCCTGCTTTCTTAACTTTCTGCATCTGCGTCTGCGCATTTTCCTTTTTAGTAAACGCCCCTACCTGTACTTTGTATAGGCCGTCCACCTGTGTGATAAAGGCGTCAAATCCTGCGTCTTCAATCTTTTGAAGCTGCGCCTTCGCATTTTTCTCGTTTGAAAACGCTCCTACCTGTACCCGGTAAATCGCATCTTCTGCCGGCTCTTCCTGCACTTTCAGGCGTTTATTAACCTTTGCGGCAATGTCTGCGTGACGGCTATAAAGGTATTCACCCGGACATGCCTTGGGCGCAAACCAGCGATGCACCGTCATATTCTGCTTGTCCACCTGCCCTATAAGCGACTTATCCGCCTTCCATTTGAGCTCTTTTATGCCGTTTCGCTTACAGATATCCGTTACAAGGTCGATCAGCGCTGCATATGCCTTATCTGTAACTGCGTAGGGATGTGTTGTGTCGCTGGCAACCTCAATCGTCACCGCCCTGCTGTCGTTCGCCGTGCTCGAAGAACACCACGAGCAATCCTTTTCCTCGACGTACATGCCTATTTTCCCATCATATCCAATGCCGTAATTGGACGACGCATGTTTTGCCGTGGACGCGAATAAATTTCCCAATGCCTCTACTGTGCACTGGCCTACAACGCAGTGTATTGTGATCGTGTCGATCTTGTGGCTGCGGTTGGGCGTTTTATTCGGTGATATTTTTGTATAATGAACTAGTGAACTGTTGCTCATATTGTTTCTCCTTTTTTGTAAGTTTGTTATTTGCTTCCCTTGCGGATGGTGTAGCTGTTGAGCCTCTCTAATGCTCCGTCTATTTCCCCGTTTGCTGAACCCTTCTTTAAGGTCAGCATAATGGCAAGCAGGCTTTCTAATATGAGCTCGTTTCTCTCCTCACTCTCTACTAAATGCTCGTCCAGCTTCTTTTCAAGTGTTATCATCTTTTGGCCCATATCGTTCACCCTCTTCGCCGTCTTTGTACGTATGGTTATTCGTCCCGCGAGTGCACCTACGATGAGCATAATCACCCCCGTCAGTACGCCCGCTAATATCGTCTCTCTCATTTCTTCGGCTCCGTATAGCTCATCGCTTGTTCGCTGTCCTTAACTCCCTTTGTCGTCGGGTCTACTACGATCCCCAGCATACACAAGATGTTTACTGCTACACCCGCCACATTCATCAGCGCCTCGTCACTTATCTTGGGGACAATCCCGCATAGCCCCAAAACCTGATATATCAGCGTAATCACCGCCGCGATTAGTGAAATTAGCGTCGTCTTGTTCTTTAATCTAAGTACTATATTCATTCTTTTTTCCTCCGTTAATGATTGCTGTTCCTTAGCTGTGCTTTTTTCTCTTCATCTAAAACAAGCTGTCCTTCTATGAGCTTGTATGCTCCCATGCATTCATAAAAGCCCTCTGGCACTTCTCCTTCGTATTTCATCCCTTGGATATGTCCGCTTCCCACTGAATACGCCGTGATATATCCCTCTTCATTTGTCCTGATTACCATCTTTTCGTCCCTCCTTATTGATTTACGTATGGTATTGTCGCCCATGTGAAGCCTGAGCTTTGACTGCTGCCAAGCTTATTATTTACTCCGATATATGCCATAAAGCCTGTTGCCGTCTTATCTCCAAAAGTCGCCGTCCTTCCGTATGTTCCTCCTGCTACTGAGGTGCTCGGCAAAATCATAACTGCATAACCACTGTCTTCATATGGAGTGTCGAATGTTACCTCGATGGAAGCTCTGTCCTGATCCGCTGGAATCGTTACCCCTACGCCTCCTGCTTTGATCCCCAAAGCAGTCAGTGCTGCGCTCTGTGTCGTCGCACCTGTACCGCCTTTTTCGATGGGCAGCATTCCCGTTAGTGAAGAACTGGTAAGTGCATGCGTGTGGCTCGTGCTCGCTGCTCCCAATTTTGAAAGGGCCGAAGATGCGCTCGTCGCTCCTGTGCCTCCCTTTGAGATGGGCAGCGTTCCTGATATCGTTGAAGATGTAAGCGAATGCGTATGGCTGGAA
>UMKG01069472.1_pt1 | contig 14205 bp, 9 predicted proteins | sample 1966261 | NCBI WGS metagenome assembly UMKG01 (sample SAMEA4836169, study PRJEB28245) | human gut metagenome | biome: gut microbiome; material: fecal sample | place: Denmark | collected 2008 | reverse complement strand
CTGGCCATAATGACCGACAAGACTTTCGAGCACGGCCCCATCGAGGCCCTCTTCACCATGGACGAGGAGACCGGCATGACCGGCGCCAACAACCTCGGCACAGACATGATAAGCGGCCAGATGCTGCTCAACCTCGACTCTGAGGACGATGCCGAGATATTCGTCGGCTGCGCCGGAGGTGTCGACACACAGGCATTCTTCACCTACAACCGCTCGTTCGCGCCCAAGGATTTCCTCTATTTCCTCATCAAGATCGAGGGCCTGAAGGGCGGCCACTCGGGCGGCGACATCCACCTGGGACGCGCCAACGCCAACAAGCTGCTGGCCCGCTTCCTCTTCAACCTCATGGGCAAGCACGAGGTAGTCGTCTCTGAGATTGACGGCGGCAACCTGCGCAACGCCATCCCTCGCGCCGCACACGCAGTCATCGGCGTCCATACCTCCAAGAAGGAGACCGTGCGTGCCATGCTCAACGTCTATACTGCCGAACTCGAGAACGAATATGCCGGTCTGGAGCCCGACCTCAAGATAACCATGGAGAGTGTCGACACACCCGACTTCGCCATCGACCAGGCCACCAGCATCAACCTGGTCCGCGCCATCTACAGCGCGCCTCACGGTGTGATGTCGATGAGCCGCGAGCTCGAGAACCTCGTCGAGACATCGACCAACCTCGCATCTGTCAAGATGGCCGAGAACAACACCATCGTTGTCACCACCAGCCAGCGCAGCTCGGTCGAGTCGCGCAAGTGGGACATAGCCCGTCAGGTCGAGGCCCTCTTCCTCCTTGCCGGAGCCCGCGTCGAGCATGGCGACGGCTATCCCGGATGGCAGCCCAACCTCAACAGCCCCATCATGAAGATAACCCGCGACGCATACAAGGAACTCTACGGCATCGAGCCGGCCATCAAGGCCATCCACGCCGGACTGGAGTGCGGACTCTTCCTGACCAAATACCCGCACCTCGACATGGTGTCGTTCGGCCCCACCCTGCGCGACGTCCACTCGCCCTCCGAGCGCATGAACATCCCCGCCGTAGAGCGCTTCTACGGCCAGCTCAAGCGTACCCTCGAGAAGGTCGCCGAACTCAAGAAATAAACCTTTTCATCCGAAAAGCGTCTTATTCAAAGTGATAATTCTCACCCGGGGCGACAGGCTCTCCCTCTCGCCCCGGGCATTGTGTAACTAAACCGACATTTATGCGTCAACGTGTAGCCCTGCTCACCGGGGCGGCACTTCTGGGCGTGGTCATGCTCTCGTCAAAGAGTCCGGCCACAACACATCCCGCCGAGGGCGAGATGCCGTTCGAAGCCCTGCCGCTCACGGAGGCACAACAGCTCACAGAGCTTACAGACACAATCATCCCACTGACCGAACAAGACTTCGCCGAGGTAGCCGAGAGCCTCGGGGTCGAGGTCGCAGCAATCAAGGCCGTAGTCGACATCGAGGCCGGCCGCACACACGAGGGGTTTTCGGCACCCGGCAAACCTCTCATCAACTTTGACCTGTCCATGTTTCGCCGCTTTGCCCAGCGCCGGGGAGTCAATCTGGCGAAATACAGCAAGTCTCACTCCGTGGTGTTCACATCGCACCGCGGCTCGCAGACACGCGCTAACAACCGTCTTGAGGCTGCCCGCAGCATCAACCCTCATGCAGCCATCGAGGGCACTTTCTGGGGCATGTTCCAGATAGGCGGATTCAACTGGAAGAAATGCGGAGCCGAGAGCATCGAGGATTTCGAGACAAAGATGTCACGCTCGGAGCGTGACCAGCTCGACCTCTTTGCAGCCTTCATCACCAGCTCGGGGCTGGTAAAGCATCTCCGCTCCAAGAACTGGGCCGCTTTCGCCCGAGGCTACAATGGCCCCTCATACGCCAAGCGCGGCTATCATACCCGCATGGCCGCCGCATACAAGCGGCATCTCAACGACTGATTCCCACACGACACCATACACGACACCCGCGACGCCCAAAGGCCCCGCGGGTGTTTTCTGTCTCATTATCCGAACAGTTCGGAATGGGTGCCGAACCTGACCAGCTTGATGCTGTCTTTCTCACGGTCAAACCATATCAGCAGTATGGGCACTCGAGATAGCCCCTGTAATCACCGGTCAGAGGATGCGGCCTGTATTCTGACGGTATCGGAATCTCGTTTTCAAGATAATTCAGCACCACCTCCAGGGCGGCGATGGCCTCAGCCTTATGCCTGTATCTCTTGAGGTCCTTCTTGAACTGCCCCGTGAGTTTCAGGGGTTTCATAACGAGTCTACATATCTCCTGAAGTCTGACAGGTCAAGGGTCTCGAGGTCGGCTCCACTCTCGGCCTCGGCCATAGCCGCCAGCGTGACATTGTTGGGGCGCGAAGCGACAGAGGCCATGAGCAGACTCTCAACATAGTTGTTGAGACTGCGGTTATGCCTCTTGGCTTCTTCCCTCAGGGTTCCGAGCAGCGACTCGCTCAGACGGAAAGATGTCTGTTTTCTTGTGACGGGTGTGTTCATATCATTTCTGTTTCATGCGATATATTATATCACAAAAGTAATACATCTGTATCATATTAACAAACATGAGGCTATATTTCAGCGATATGGCATCATTTTTTATCGCGCCTGCCTCCGCATGTACTGTCCTTTGCCGCGGGTCGAGGGACCGTAGGCGATGGCATGCATGGGGCAGGTGTGATAGCAGGCAAGGCATCCTGTGCAATCAGCACCCCAGACGGGGCGTCCCCCGTCGAGGGTTATATTGCCCACGGGACACGCCTTGGCACACCGTCCGCACCCGATGCAGCTCTCGTCCACCCGGAACTTGCGCGCGTTGATGGCAAACCTCACGAACCACGGATATATCACCGATGTCTTGAAACGGGGGAAGGATCCGCGCACCACGTCGGTATATGGCTCGGCGATCTTCTCGATACCCGGCAGCAGGGTGGCAATCTCGCGCACCTGGGCATCACTCGCCGCTATCTTGCTGTCGCGCAGCGGAGCCGGGTCGACATCGAATCCGGGCATGGCCACATAGGTGTTGGGCATGATAACGGTGAAGGCCCCTCCCGCACGGTATCCCTTGGCAGCCATGGCGCGGCGCCATTGGCGGTCGGTCATGCCGCAGTCGTCGCCACAGGTCGCCACCATGTGATGGACTACCCCGTGGCCGAGGAAAGTAATCCTGCGGATGGCCGAGAGCACAAAGGGTGGCACGCCCCACGAGTGTACGGGAAACACCCATACCACCCGGCGCTCGCCGTCTTCAATCTCGACCCGCTTCAGGCCGGGCTCCATACGCATCGCCCTGTCGCCGGTAAGCCGACCGAGGCGCGAGGCAATATCGGCAGAGTTGCCCGTGCCCGAGAAATAGAGTATCATATCGTGACCTGTGTGGCACCGAAGCCATATTCGCGGAACGAGGCATCCTGCACCTGGTGTCCCTTATAGCGATAGTTGAGCTCCTTCATCAGCGCATTGCGCAGCACACCCTCGCCCTTGCCGTGGATGAAGACTATCTTCTGACCCTTGTTGCGCAGGTTGGCATCCATGACCTTGCGGAACTCGTCTATCTGCAGGTTCAGGATATCGGCGGGCGACATCCCTGCGGTGGTGTCGATGAGCTCGGCCACATGCAGGTCGACCTCGATTATCTCCCCATTGCGCTGCTCGCGACGGTGCTTGACCACGGGACGTTTGGCAGGGCGGTCGACAGCCTTCTTGGCCTTGATACCATCCTCCATACGGCTTGAGTCTATGACGGCGCGCTGGCGCACAACATCGTCGTGTACAATCTCGATGGCTATGACATCCTTCTCGAAATAGGGAGACTGCCTGTAGCAATGCAGCTTGAAGAACTTGGTGGTGTCAAGCGGAGTCTCGACAGCCACGGGCGACTTGAGGCGGAACTCCCGTTCCATCTTGAAGGCTATCATCTGCACGGCCACGCGGTCCATCTGCGACAGCTCGGTACCCTCGATTTCCTCGAGGAACACCTGTATGTTCGGCTCGACCACACCTGCATAGCGTGTCTTCCATCCCGTGTCACCGTCGGCACGGGTCATGTATGTGAAATAGAGATAATAGTTCGAGTCGTTGACCAGATATGTGTCGAACGTGGTCGTGTTGAGGTGGCGCGAGTCGGTAGGCTCGTAGGCCAGGACGACGTTGAGCTTCTCTCCCTCGGGGGTCTCGTCGGGCAGCGGGGCCGACTTGGCCTTCTCGGGTGTCATGGGCGCGGCGGCGCTCACGGCCTCCTGGGTCGCGGCCACCTTGCGGGCAGTCTCCGCGGCCTCGGCCACCACCACACACTCGCGCAGCAGCGTCGGGGTCTCGAACCCGTCATCGTCAACGTATGCTATGTTTCCTTCTATTCTCTTTATGATGCCGCCCCCCGTGGTGTTGAGGAAGCGGACACGGTCTCCGATTTTTGGCATTGGTGTATCTTTATATAAGTCTTATAGGTCTTATAAGTCTTATAAGTCCTATATAGTCCTGGTTGTTATTTCAGTTTCTCTTTCAGGAACCTGCCAGTGTAAGACCTGGGGCAGGCGGCGATCTCCTCAGGGGTGCCGGTACATACCACGGTGCCACCGGCGTCGCCCCCCTCGGGGCCCATGTCTATCACATGGTCGGCACACTTGATCACATCCATGTTGTGCTCGATGATGAGCACAGTGTGCCCCATCGCTATGAGGCGGTCAAACGAGCGCAGCAGCGTGGCGATGTCCTGGAAATGCAGTCCCGTGGTAGGCTCGTCGAAGATATACATCACAGGCTCCTTGCTCTCGTCGGCAAAGAATGACGCCAGCTTGACGCGCTGGTTCTCGCCCCCCGAGAGGGTCGACGAGTTCTGCCCTATCTTGAGATAGCCGAGGCCGACATCCTGCAGGGGCTTGAGCCGCTTGACAATCTTGCGCTCCTGTGCCCCACCCTCCTCCGAGAAGAACTCGATGGCGCCGTCCACCGTCATCTCCAGTATGTCGTAGATATTCTTGCCGCGATACTCGACCTCGAGTATCTCCTTCTGGTATCGCTTGCCGTGGCACTCCTCGCAGGGCAGGGTGATGTCGGCCATAAACTGCATCTCTATGGTGATGACACCCTCACCCTTGCAGGCCTCGCAGCGGCCACCCTCGGAGTTGAACGAGAAATGCGACGCCGTGAAGCCCATCTGCTTTGCGGCCTGGGTCGAGGCGAACAGCTTGCGTATCTCGTCGAACGCCTTGAGGTATGTCGCCGGGTTCGAGCGGGTCGACTTGCCGATGGGGTTCTGGTCGACAAACTGTATGTCCCTGATGCGCGAGATGTCGCCCGTCAGGTCGCGGTGGAATGCCGGGGCCTCGCCTGCGTTACCGAGGCGGCGGTTGACGGCGCGGTAGAGTATGTCGCGCACCAGCGTCGACTTGCCCGAACCGCTCACGCCTGTCACCACCGTCATCACCCCGAGGGGCACGGTGACGTCGACATCCTTCAGGTTGTGCTCGCGGGCCCCGGTTATCTTTATCGAGTCGCGCCAGCGTCGGCGCTGACGGGGCACTGGGATGGTGAGCGCGCCCGACAGATAGCGGGCCGTATAGCTCTGTGCCGCTCCCGGTGCCGTGGTCAGGTCGGTGATGTCGTTGGGATTGCCCTGGAATATTATCTCGCCTCCGAGCCGTCCGGCATCGGGGCCGACATCAATCAGATAGTCGGCGGCACGCATTATCTCCTCGTCGTGCTCGACCACAACGACGGTGTTGCCGAGGTCGCGCAGCTTGCGCAGCACCGATATCAGGCGGTCTGTGTCGCGCGAGTGCAGCCCGATAGAGGGCTCGTCGAGTATGTAGAGCGAGCCCACAAGGCTGCTGCCGAGCGATGTGGCCAGGTTGATGCGCTGGCTCTCGCCGCCCGAGAGCGAATTGCTCAGGCGGTCGAGCGTCAGATAACCCAGCCCCACCTCGACCAGATAGCCCAGGCGGTTGCGTATCTCGGGCAGCAGACGGCGGGCAATCTCGGCGTCACGCTCGTTGAGGCGCAGGCGGTTGAAGAATTCGGCCAGCTCGGCCACGGGCATCCTCACCAGCTCGCCTATCGAGCGGCCGCCCACCTTGACGTATCCCGCCTCGGGCTTGAGCCTCGACCCGCCGCACAGGTTGCAGAGGGTCTTGCCCTGATAGCGGGCGCGCATCACGCGATACTGTATCTTGTACTGGTTCTCGTCGACCATGCGGAAGAAATTGTCTATCGACGGGAACTCGCCGTATGTCGTCACACCCGGGCGCAGCGGGCCGTGCCACAGCAGGCGCCGCTCCTCGGCATTGAGGTCGGCATAAGGCTTGTGTACCGGGAATCCGTATTGCTGCGAGTCGTGGATGAAGACGCGCTTCCACTCGCTCATCTTCTCGCCGCGCCAGCACGCCACCGCATCGTCATAGACCGACAGCGACGTGTCGGGCACCACAAGGCGCTCGTCGATGCCGAGCACGCGCCCGAACCCCTCGCACTGCGGACATGCCCCTACGGGGTTGTTGAAGTTGAACATCATGTCCGAGGGTTCCTCAAACCTCATGCCGTCGGCCTCGAATATCTTCGAGAACTCGAGCATCTCGACCTCGCCCCCCTCGGGCCAGAAGACCAGACGCAGCTTGTCGCGCCCCTCAAAGAAGGCAGCCTCCGCCGAGTCGGCCAGGCGGCTCAGCTCGTCGCCGTCGCGGGCCACAGCCAGACGGTCTACGACCAGCAGATAATCCGCCGCGTCATATTTCCCGGGATTCTCCCTTACCTCGGGCAGCAGGTCCTCGATGTCGGCAAAGCGGGCGTCGGCCACAGTCATTACCCTCGGGTAGCCGGCCTTGAGGTAGACCTCGAGCTGCGCGGCCAGCGAGCGCCCCTCGGGTAGCGTGATGGGGGCCGTCACCGCCATCCTCGTCCCCACGGGACGGGCCTTGGCCGCGGCGATGACATCCTCGACCGTGTGCTTGCGCACCTCGTCGCCGCTTATTGGCGAGAAGGTGTGCCCCACCCTGCCGAACAGCAGGCGCAGGTAGTCATATATCTCGGTCGACGTCCCCACCGTGCTTCGCGGATTGCGGGTGTTGACCTTCTGCTCTATCGCGATGGCCGGCGGGAGTCCCAGTATGGCGTCGCACTCCGGCTTAGGCATCTTGCCCATGAACTGGCGCGCATAGCTGCTCAGGCTTTCGACATAGCGGCGCTGCCCCTCGGCATAGAGGGTGTCGAACGCCAGCGACGACTTGCCCGAACCGCTCACGCCCGTCACCACCACAAGCTTGCCACGGGGTATCTCCACGTCAATCCCCCTGAGGTTGTTGACGCGCGCACCCTTGACTATTATGTTCTGTTCGTTTGTTTCTTGCATAACATACAAAATTACAAAAAATCCGCGACATTTGCAACACTCCGTCCCCCTCCCGGCACCCGGAAAGCCCCCTGTAAGAATTTTTATGACCTTACATCTTGCTAATTACATACAAATCAATATATTGACTATCCCTATCAGAGTACAAAAGTAAGACCCGGAAATTAGGTCTGAAAGCGGATTTGCCCTAACTTTGCCACCTAAATCCATCATCAAAATACATTATGGCAATGAGACAGATTATCTTCATCACGACACTCATCCTGACCATCCTCACGTCACGCGCGCAGGTCGAACGCCCGGACAGCGTGGCATCCGACAGCATATCGCTCGGCGAGGTTGTTGTCAAGGCAAACACCGAGACCCACACACCCGGCAAAGACCGCGTCCTCATCACGCGCCAGATGCGCGAGGGGGCATACGACGTCGGGCGTCTTCTCGGGCGCGTGCCGGGAGTGACATTCAATCCCGCCAACCGTTCGGTAAGTGTGCTGGGCTCACAGAACATCAAGATACTCGTCGACAGCATAGAGCGCGACCAGGAGGTGATAAAGCGCATGAGCCCCGACAAGTTCGCGTATGTGACCATCGTACACAACCCACTGGGCAAATATGCCGGATATGACGCGGTCATCAACATACGCACACGTCCCACCTATCGCGGATACGAGGGAATGCTGAACGAAGGTGTCGGCATATCGCCCGGCGACGGACTCGGCAAGGGGGAGCACCTCTCGTCATGGAACAGCATGGCGTCCGCCTCATATACCCGCGAGAAGCTCACGCTCTCGGCCTCGGGACGGCACTGGCTGGGACACTCGGCGTCATCGTCATACTACACGCAGACCTACCCGCTCAACAATCTGCGCGAGACCGTGCGCGAGCAGCCCTTCGGCGACCCCGTCTCACGAAGCCGCACCACGACGGTCGCAGCCGACGCCAGCGCCGACTGGCAGATCAACGACAACCATTCGGTCTCGGCATTGTGGCAGGGATTCTTCACCGGCAACAACTCGACAAACACCTCATACACGCTCGGGCGCGAGACACTCGACGGCACACCACTCGGCGACATACGCTTCACATCGCGCACCGGCTCACGCGACGGGCGCAACAACATCCTCGGCCTCTACTATCGCGGACGCTTCTCAAAGGCATGGGACATGTACACCTGGGCAACCTATAACCACGACTCTGACATCAACGGCAACAGCAGCTCGCGCGGCGACATATTCGCCATCGACGACGACAGCCGGGTCAAGATGGACTATCTGTGGGGAGGCACCACGGTCAATTTCGCCCCCGGAGGCAAATGGGCGTTCGCACTCGACGAGCAGATGCACTCTATCCGCTACAATTCATACGACCTCGCGACAGGTGTCCGCGAGTCACACTCCGACGAGGTGCGCAGCCGCTCGATGCTATCGGCATCATTCACGCCGTCCGAGCGTCTCTCGCTCCAGCTCAACGCAGGTGTCAGCACCCAGCACATCACCCAGGATGGCACCGGGCACACGGCAGTCAAGCCGCTTGCCGAGGCGCGCCTCTACTGGAAACCGTCCGAACGGTTCCTTATGCGCCTCAACTACAGGACCACCCATTTCATACCTCCGCTGTCATATCTGCAGGATTTCGGCCAGTTTACCGACTCGCTCACATACACCCATGGCAATCCGGCACTCAAGCCCCTCTACGGCCACGACTTCACGGCATCCTTCTACCTGTTCAACACCCTCTGGCTCACGGCACGCTGGCACCAGGCGGGGAGCAGCGTCCTCAGCATAGCATCTGCCGCCACGGGGCTGCGCCCTGACGGCATCACGGGCCCCTATGTTGCCTACCGGTACGAGAACGTGCCGGGCCACTATTTCGAGCTGAACGCCAACCTTTACAAAAACATCAGCCGGGAGTGGGCGATACAGATGTACGGCACCCTCTCACAGATGGAAGTGAGTTTCGGCGGACAGTCCAACCACCGCTGGTATGCCGACCTGCTCGCGGGCGCATACTATATGCCTTCCGGCCTCGACATGATTGTCAACCTCAACTACAACCTGTCACCCTCGGTCACGGTATCACCGCAGACACTGCAATACGGATACAGCGACCTCCTGGTGCTGAATTTCGAGAAATCGCTCTTGAAGGGGAGGCTCAACATCGGCTTCGCCTACACATTCCCCGTCCACCTCGCCGACGGCCTCATCAAGGGGCACATGGTCTCCCCGGGACTCATACGCCACACTTGGCAGAACAACCAGCGCCGGAGCAACAACGGGTTTAACCTCGGAGTGACCTACCGGTTCAACGGAGGCGCACAGGTACGCAAATACCAGCGGGACACAGACAAAGTATCGAGATGAAAGATTCCGCCCATATCTCATTGCGGCAGTAGATTCAGAAGGACTCCATTCAACCTATGGCGTCCTTCTGAATCTTTCTACAGACAAATATAAATACTACGTTTTTACAGACAAATGTTTTTTGTTTTTGCCCTTTAAATTATTTTATATAATTTTGCATCCATGCAAAGACTCCTACCTTATCTGTGCCTGATTTTTGTTGCCATTACGATGACTGTCGGTTGCGGTCAGCGCGACGGCAGAACTGTCCGCGAGATGTATGACGATTATATGGTTGATATCCGATCCTTAGGAGATTCTACCGATATTGGAGGCCTCCTCTCATTGTCTCAAGAGATTCACGCATTATCCCTACAGGAAGGGAACGACACCATAGCTGCACATACAGCCAATGAAATATGCTGGCTATATGGCGAGACAAAACCCGAAAAAATGATAGAATGGAGCCGTAAGGCCCAGACCCTATACAAGAAGATTGACATGCCGTCCAAAGTGGCGTTCGCCCGTATTGGAGAAATCAGGGCACTCTATCTTTTGCATCGTTGGGATGAGGCTCTTGGCGCGGCAAGGGACTATGATGCCACTCTCTATGATAAGGATGCCGATTACAGATATTACATCAATTCATACACCGCACATATACTGGAAATGGCAGAGGACAGTTTCGGATCTAACGCGCAGGAGATAATCAGACTGATGACAGAAATTGACTGCGACAATCCTGACAAACTCAGGCCTGATGACCGGGCTACCCTTGCAAAATATCTGTTCTATGTCGATGATATGGAGAACGCTTTCAACCAGATAAACCGTGCAGTTACAGATGATGGGTATTGCGGATTTCGCGTAATCCCATACTTTGTCAAAGCACAGATGCTTGCCGAACTCAAAGACTTTTCACATGCTTACGGACACATGTGCAACGCCTTTTATCTATTAGATTCTCTTTCAAAGGACAATATAAGGGCAGAAGTTAAAAGTTCGGAGGGGATTACCGATTATTATAAACTCAAGGTCGAGAACGAGCGGCTGGCACTTGGTCAGAGCCGTGCCATCAATGTGGCCCTCGGATTGGGGATAGTGCTCGTCATAGTCATAGCCATAGCGGTTGTGTCACGCATACGCACCCGCAACAGGCAGCAGGTGGCCGAGATGTCGGTGTCTATGGCGCGCCTCGAAGCTGACATACTCGACAGCCACCGCATTTCCGACACCATGCGCGACAGGCTCAAGGCCCTCTTTGCCGACAGGTTCGACACATTCAACGAGATTTGCGAGCTGTGGTACCGCAACAACGAGTCCGCCGCCGCCACTGCCGACATGAAGCGCGGCATGAAGGCCCTGATTGCCCGGGTCAGCGACCCTGCACTCGCCGACGAGCTCGACGCCCTCATAGACTCATGCTCGGACGGATGGATGACACACCTGCGCACGGCATGCCCAGACCTCAACGATGACCAGCGCCGACTGGCCAGATACCTCTTCACAGGATTCTCGTCAGAATCAATCATGATATTAACGCGCCGCTCTTCGGTCAACGCAGTCTACGTGGCCAAGTCAAGGCTTAAGAAAGCCATCTCCGACTCCGGCGCCCCCGACACAGACGAAATCCTCACAACCCTCGGCCTCGCAAAGAAGGCCGGTGAATAACCCCGGATAACACATACTCCAGCAATCATGCCAAAGTTAAGACTACTCCCCTATCTGTTCCTGTTATTTGTTGCCTTTACGATGACTGTCGGCTGCGGTCAGCGCGACGGCAGAAGCGCTCGCGAGATGTATGACGACCTTGCTGCATTCCTAAATAAGAATATGAATGCAAAGCCGGATACTATAAATCTGGGGCTTATACGTTCATCAGCGCTCGAAATATATGAGAAGGCTCTGGAGGAGGGCAATGACACCGTTGCGGCCAACACCGCTTATATGTTCATTTCGCTATATGGAGAAGCCGACCCGGAAAAGATGATAGAATGGAGCCGCACCGCACAATCCCTCTATAGGAAGGCCGGTATGCAGGCAGAGGCTGAAATTGCCAGAATAGGTGAGATAAAAGGGCTATATCGTCAGAATCGCATAACTGAGTCTCTGGAGATGGCACGCGACTATGACACCATCCTCTATAATAAAAATGCCTCATACAGGTACGATATAAATACAAGGATAGCGGATGCATTATTGGTACGTGGAGATACCGTAATGCCTTATGCCGATGAAATTGTACGCCTGTTGAGACAGATAGACAATGATCCGACTACTGACTCCCTTGACTCTCAACACCGGGCCCTTCTGGCAATAAGTCTGTTTCATATCGGCGATATGGAGAATGCATTTAACGAAATCAATAAGGCCCTGGTTGACGCAGAATCAGAATCTTATGGGAACCAGGTATATCCTTATCAAATCAAGGCATGGATGTTTGCCGATATGAAAGACTACTACCATGCTTTTTGCCAGATGGTGAACGCCATGTCTTTTTATGGCCAACACACTGAGAGCGAAATGGCCAGTTTTAACAAGACTACCGAAGGGATTTCCGAACATTACGAACTCAAAATCGAGACCGAACGGCTTGCACTCGAACGGAGCCGGGCTATCAATGTGGCCCTTGCACTGGGGATACTGCTCGTCATAGTCATAGCCATTGCAGTGGTGTCTCGCATACGTACACGCAACAGGCAGCAGGTGGCCGAGATGTCGGCGTCGATGGCACGCCTCGAGGCTGACATACTTGACAGCCACCGCATTTCCGACACCATGCGCGACAGGCTCAAGGCCCTCTTTGCCGACAGGTTCGACACATTCAACGAGATTTGCGAGCTGTGGTACCGCAACCATGAGTCTGCCGCCGCGACAGCCGACATGAAGCGAGGCATGGAGGCCCTGATTGCCCGGGTCAGCGACCCCGCGCTCGCCGACCAGCTCGACGCCCTCATTGACTCGTGCTCGGACGGATGGATGACACACCTGCGCACATCGTGCCCCGACCTCAACGACGACCAGCGCCGACTGGCCGGATACCTCTTCACAGGATTCTCGCCGGAGTCGATAATGATACTGACGCGCCGTCCATCGGTCAACTCGGTATATGTGGCCAAGTCAAGGCTTAAGAAAGCCATCTCCGACTCCGGCGCCCCCGACACAGACGAAATCCTCGCAATCCTCGGCCTCGCAAAGAAGGCCGGTGAATAACCCCGGATATCACATACTCCAGCAATCATGCCAAAGTTAAGACCACTCCCCTATCTGTTCCTGATTTTTGTTGCCATTACGATGACTGTCGGCTGCGGTCAGCGCGACGGCCAAAGTGCCTGCGAGATGTATGACGATTACAAAATATCATATCAGTCGATGAAAAATGATAAGGATGTGGGACGACTACGCTCTATATCACATGATATTTTTGAGGCTGCTGTAAAGGAGGGCAACGAGACCATAGCCGCCCATAGTGCATACGAACTCATTTGGCTATATGGCGAGTCAAATCCCGAAAAAATGATAGAATGGAGCCATAAGGCCCAAGCATTATACCAAAAACTCGATATGCCAATGAACGCAGCGTCTGCCCGTATTGGAGAGACAAAGGGTCTATATCGTATGCGGCGATGGAATGAATCTCTTGAGTCTGCCCGCAACTACGACACTACCCTATATAGAGAAGATGCAGATTATAGATATTTCATAAATACAGACATAGCAAGTGCATTGAGATGGACTGAGGCAAAAAATGGGGATAATGCCCATGAGATAATCCAACTCCTCACCGACATTGACCGGGATAATCCAGACAGACTCACAACAGAAGACCGCGCCCTATTGGCAGAAAATCTGTTTTACATCGGAGAAAGAGACAGTGCATTCCACGAGATAGACCGCGCACTGGCAAAAGACGTGTATGTTGGGTTCAAGATATATCCATATCATATTAAGGCTGAGATGCTTATGGAGCTTAAGGACTACGAAAGCGCATGTCATCAATTTATTAAAGTTATAAATCTGACAGATTCACTGACACGTGATAACAGGAATGGGACTAACAACAGGGCAGAAGGCATATCCGAGCATTACGAACTGAAATTAGAGACCGAACGGCTTGCGCTCGAACGGAGCCGGGCTATCAATGTGGCTCTCGGATTGGGTATAGTGCTCGTCATAGTCATAGCCATTGCGGTGGTGTCGCGCATACGTACACGCAACAGGCAGCAGGTGGCCGAGATGTCGGCGTCTATGGCGCGCCTCGAGGCTGACATACTTGACAGCCACCGCATTTCCGACACCATGCGCGACAGGCTCAAGGCCCTCTTTGCCGACAGGTTCGACACATTCAACGAGATTTGCGAGCTGTGGTACCGCAACCATGAGTCTGCCGCCGCGACAGCCGACATGAAGCGAGGCATGGAGGCCCTGATTGCCCGGGTCAGCGACCCCGCGCTCGCCGACGAGCTTGACGCCCTCATTGACTCATGCTCGGACGGATGGATGACACACCTGCGCACGG
>UMKG01024555.1_pt1 | contig 14335 bp, 9 predicted proteins | sample 1966261 | NCBI WGS metagenome assembly UMKG01 (sample SAMEA4836169, study PRJEB28245) | human gut metagenome | biome: gut microbiome; material: fecal sample | place: Denmark | collected 2008 | reverse complement strand
CATCTGGTTTTTGTTGGGACAAAAGAACAACCGTCTCCACATGGCACGTATATCACCATCATATCATAAGCGTTCTTTTTTTATCTATCTAGTTCTATGATGATACCACAATCTGCACTTTCTTTCAATGTTTTGCATTTTAGTTATATTCGCTTCTATACCCGTACGCAAAAAGCGGTGGCAGATGGGTGGCAATGCCACCCATTCAAAAAATATATTGCATTGCTTCTATAATATACGTTATCAGAACATTGAAAAATGACCACAAAAAAAACGATTCTTTTCGCCGCGTAGCTGCGGCGTTTCTTTTTTTGCCCCGGGAGCTCCCCGGGGCTTTTTTAATTTCTCACTGGCGATTGCACCATTCCTGCAGAGCCTTGACCATAGCAGAAGGATTGCTGATCACACCGTCAACCATCGTGCCGAGCTTTTTCTGCATCGCTCGGATGGTCTGTGGCCCGATGTAGCCGTCCGCGGTTACTCCTGCCCATCTCTGCATGGCCTTGATCAGATCGGAGCCGCCGGACAGTTTATCAGACCATTCGGCCGCCGCGATGCCAGCGCAGTATTTTTTGTTGCTCGTGGGCTGATTACTGATTTTCCCGTCTACGCCAGTTCCGAAAATCTCCTGCAGACGCCGGGTCAGTTCCGGACCCCACACGCCATCAACCGCAATCACTTTTGCGGTCGGCTTCTGATCGGACTGAGATGCAGGGCCACCGTAAGTACAATACTTGTTGTGGCAGTTGATCCAGCCCGCACAGGAGAGCAGCCGTCCCCAGCTTCCATTCTGAATTTCTGTCACCGTGTAGCTGCCGCGGTCTTTGATCGTTCCAACTCGTCGGCTGTCTGCGTTTGGCTGCTCTCTAATATTAAGGTCGGTATTAACCTTGTAGATACCCGGCTCATATTTTCCACTTTCTGGCTGTTCGGCCGATGCCGCACCACTGATCAGGCTCTTAAACCGCTCCCAATCCCCTCTCTCGATGATCTGGCTCGGGCAGTGCTTGCTACAGATATCGGCGTGGCGATATACGCGGCTTGCCGGAATACCGGTCTCCCGAATGATCTCTTTGACGACCGCTACCGTGTTCTGAAACGCTTTTTCGTAATTATATCCCGCCTGCACGCACATTTCCACGCCGATGCTGCTCCGATTGCCATAGCGTCCAAACAGGTTAGCACCGCCATAGTTGACTCCGACGTGCCAGCATCCGCGGTTATGCGGCGCGGCCTGGTAGGCAGTGTCGCCATCATCAACGTAATAGTGGGCAGACATATTGGACAGCTCACCATTATGCTGCGCTTCTGCGTGTGTGCGGGCATCGGCACCCGCTCTGAAATTATCTGTGTTGTGGACTACAATACACCGCGGATCGTTCTCTTCGTAGGTGTTCTGGCTGCTGATGTATGATCTATCAATCTTCATTGTCTCTCCTTCTGCCAGGCGAATTGCGCCGGCGCAAAAAGGACGGTTATCAGCCGCCCTCACTCTGTTTTCTGTGTCTGCTTGATAATCTGATTCACATAGTTGCTCAGCCCTGCGACGAGGATTCCCTGCGTGACCGCCGTAAAGACGGCCATTGCCGCCTGCTGGCTGGTGCATACCTCACTGGTAGCCAGCACCCAGACCGCACACAGTACAATGCTCACGCCGCCCAAAATCAGTGGAATATACTTATCCTTTACAGCCTGCGCCTGTTTCAGTCCCATGCCCAGAAAATACAGGGCAATTGCTACAATGATCAGTTCCGGTTTTACATAATTCATAATCTGTTCCATATTAATCACCTTTCTTTTTTAAGTGTAATTCATCAATTTCCTGCTTCATCTTTGTGACCATACCGTTTCCACCAAGCGCATGATAGGCTTCGTACATCTCGCAGAAATTCTGGTATGCATATGATGGGATATCTCCCATCTGCGTATACTTGCCGTGGTACTCGATCAGCTGGACTCTGAGCAACAACATGGTTCCTTTGCTGTTCGCATCACGATCCCGTTTCTGGTTCTTCAGGAGCCAGACGATGTAGCCCAGCAGAACCGGGAGTGCTATAGTATATGTCTGCATTAAAAATTCGTTCACTGCTCCGTCTCTCTTTCTTAAATATGGGTATAAAAATAAGACCGTCTCCGGTCCTGCTCTAATCTCTGCTGTTGGGTTAATATGTAAATTCATAATCATCTCCATCCCCGTTTGCAATCAGCTTTAACGTGTGTTTTTTTCTGTCTACAATGAAATAATTCCCTGTAGACACAAAGTCGTACGTCGGATGCCCCATAACTGCTCTCGTTGCGATGTGGTTGATTCCGTTCACGATTTTATGGTATTTCACGTGCGTATGACCATAGATACATGCGATTACTGTATTTGAGCCGTTTTTTGTATAATCGAACGTTATGGATGCCTCAAAGTCCTGCGTCGTATTTGTGACAGTTCCTTTGGTACTCTTTACAAATCCCTGAATAATATCGAGCATCGCCTGACTTCCATGCGCCGGCAGTACCACACCGCCTTTTCCACTGACTGCTCCTGTTGGCTTGCTGTTGTTCGATGGCTCCGCCTCATCTTTCGTAAACGCCAGCATTGGATGATGGCAGAAAAATATGACTTGCCAGCCTTTTTCGCTGATCTGCAGATGATCTGCGACGAACTGCAGCTGTTCCTGCCGAAAACCGGAGTCGTTCTGTGCGGAATATGTCAGTTTATTGGTAGCCTCGTCCAGTATCGTTGGGATATCGAGTGTATTTAGGATGAACACTCGAATCTTTTTATTCGGGATATCGTAATATCCGTAAGACATTTCGAGATAGTCTGCATTTCGGTTCGCTTTTTCGGAATCCTTATTACTTAGAATTTTATAAAGTGTTTCAATGCTGACAAATCCATTTTTGTAATCTGTATACATGGTATTGTCATCATGATTTCCTTTTGCAACGATAACCGGTGCACCTTCCGTCTGATCAATCAGCATACGGACTGCTTTCAACGCTTCCAATGCTACTGTCTTTGGCGTCTGTGAAGAGTTATTCAGATAATCACCGCCATACACGCAGAGATCCACTGGATATGCACTGCTGATGGAGTTGTATGCGGCAAGTTGACGCCGAATCTTGGTTGCAGATTTGGCAATGCTCTCCGCATCCTGTCCAGATGGGCAGTTGATATGTAGATCTGTTAGGAAGGCAATTAACGCAGTATTTGGATTCCACGCGGCTTCGATTGCAGCTTTTGTTACATTCAATTCCAATTTTCCAGCAGAATCAAGTTCATCCTCTCCGAGAAGCGTTTTCCCCTGTGACGGAGCAGCTACCTGCTCCAACATCTTTGATATTGCTGATCCGGCATAAATGATGTTTACTTCTTCCGTATTAATAGTAGATGCATATACAACGGCTCTTACATACCAGCCTACTTGAGAGTTCTGGATTTTGTAAAAACCATCTGGCGGCAGCATTGCTGATGCACCAACAAAATTCTTGTTTGCGTCGTAAAAATAAAAAGCGCAAAGATAACCGGCTGGATTTCCAGAAATTAATACCGTATCGCCGGAAGTAATCTTCTGATATCCAACACTTCTAAGATATGCGGTGTCTCCAGTGTCTTTTCCTGTTGTATCATTGATATATCCTTTTTCCCATGATACGAAAAAATGATCTTTATATTCTAGCAGGACATTTGTCTGTGCTTTCTGTAAATCAGAAATAGTTTCTTTCAACCCGGAAATCTCAGAAGTATTTTTTCCGACGTTTGTATTCATTTTTACTAAGTCAATGCCTTCAGCAAGAGAAATACCGTTTTTGTGTAAATAATTGGTAATTGCCGTATTGACCTGTTCATCTGTGGCCACGAACTGCAAAAGCTTTGTGATTACGACGCCATCTTTTGTTGTAAAATTATATCCCATCTTCTTTTCTCCTTATGCACTTTCGACACTGACAGTTTTAGCAAACGCTTCTATATCCGAATCACTCCAAACACCATAATTTCCTTTCCTTACTTTTAAAGCAAAACCACTATATTCAGATGATTTTATGGACATAGCACCTGTGCATGCATTCCAACCACTAAAGCTTTCCAAAACATCTTCCTTATAATAATATATTTGGAAAAAATAGCCATTCCCGCTCAAAAAATTTATTTGTGTATCTAAAGGGGTTGGGATATATTGTGATGCGATTCTCATTTTTTGCGAATCCGTAACAAACGTATAAACCGCTCCAATAGATTCAGATATCTGTCCAATCTTCCAATCAAAGTCTGCATAAACATATTTCTCCACCGTGATGTCCGATGTTGCCCGATAGTTTCCGCAAACCGCCAGAATTTGCACAGTTCCCGACTTTCCCGTCATTAACACGGTTCCGTTTGATACCGTTGCCATCTGCTCGTCCCCACTGAACCACCGAATCTTCTGGGTACAGTCGATCGGCTTGAGTGTAGCAATCAGATCCACCGTCGCTTTACCATATACGGTAGTTTTTGCCGGCGTAAGTGTAATTCCGGTGCAAATGGTCTCATTTGCCCGAAATTCATCCAACAGAATACTATTGATCAGGGTATCTCCAAGATAAAGCCCCAACGCCTGATTTCGCGTCTGACGAAGCTCCAGTTTTGCCAATACTTCGCCAATAATCGCATCCGTTGTTATCGTTTCCGGCTCATCGACTTCCTCATACAGAACGAGATTATTCGGGGTGAAAATCCCATCAATTGTATTCGATTCCAGATATTTATCAACGGCATTCTGAACGTCCTTCGGGGTCAATGCTGCACTGATATTTTTCGCCAGCTTTGCAATACTTTCCTTTACCTGCTGGATCTGATTTCCTGTTGCCTGAGCGTCAGCGGCCATGCCGGCCTCTGAAAGGGTGGTGTCAACTTGCACGGTAGATGCAACCGCCTTAATTTTTCGAATCTGAGCACGTACCGCCTCTCCAGCGCTGGAATACGTTGTGCCATCCTCACCGACACGAACATCCATCAGTTCCGCATCACCAGATGTTGATCCGGAAGGCAGCTTTGCCAGAGCATCTAGCCGGGCTGTATTAGTCTTGGTCTGATCATTCAATTCATTGAGCGATTCAACAACATTTTTATTTTTGGTTTCCAATGCACTGATTCTTCCAGTTGTGATCCATTTAAACAGATTTCCAAGTGAAAATTTCTTCGTAGCCTTACCGTATCTGTCATAAACAACGGCGATGTCTTCATCTTCCAGACCCGTTTTTTCTGCATATTCCTCAAATCGTGGCATTTTGCTCCTCCCCTTTGTATTTCTGTAATCTTTTTTCAAGAACGGTTACCTTTTCACTTAATTCCTGAATTGCTTTGTAGGCAACACCAAGCGCACTGTACATATCAACACTGCTTTTGCTTTCATCTAAGATATCATCTGCCAGATTGTAACCTTCTCCGATTACAAAACCAATATGTCTTCCACTTTCATTTTTTGGATGTTCCTTTAACTGATAACGATATACAGTGGTTTCTAATATTTTTTGCAATGCGCCATCTTCATAACTGTGAATGTCTTGTTTCCATTCAGCTTTGGATCCCGTTACCCAGGACATTGCCTTGCAGATACCATCTTCTGTAACAAGAAATTTGTAATTGTTTTTGTTAAAAGCACCTTCTCCGTTCCAGCCTCCCCAGAAAGCCCATGGACCATAGGCACCAATTCCATTTAGCTGACTGCCGGCAGTTTCCCAATACTCAGCCGGTTCATCATATACCGTTGTTTTTTTGATCTGCCATCCGCCCATAGACAAAAATACATCTTTGTTTCCATCAATTTTTCCACTGGAATCATAGTTAAAATATTCGCCTAAACTAATCTTTTCTGCCTGTTCAATACGAAAGCCGTTTTTAGACAAGGATCCAATTACATTTCCATTTTCATCATAAACCTGCAGCTCTCCATTGCCATTATTTTTTCCTCCGAGCTTTAAAACACCGCCCAGTGCATAAGTGAAATTCAAATAGAGCTTTCCATCTTTCATGTACACGCCCTGCTCCACTCCATTATTCGTCAGGCGATTGAAGATCTCCTCCTGATTCAATTTCTTATTCAGATCATCTACTGCCGTATTATCTGTGTATTTGTTTCGCTTCTGCCAGTCCGCAACAGTGAAACTCCCACTATCTCTGTCTTTTATACACGTCAAAATATCTGCTGTTGCATCATTAAACCATAAATCCCCAACAGCATATGGAACCGTTGGCGTGCTGACAAAGATCTGCGCTTTACCGTCAATCGAATCATATACATCACTTGGGGGTTCTGTTTTTACCGATTCCCACGCACTGCCGCTGTAAATATAAGACTTCTGCTCCGTCGTGCTGTACCAAAGGTCTCCTTTATGTTTCTTCTTTTCAGTGTCCGTTTTCCAGCTTAAAGCTGGATCTGCAGACTGTCTCCAGGTCTCTGCTTTGCCGTCAATCTGCGTTTTTACATCACTCATGGTATTGGCATAATCTTTTTCCATCCAGTTTTTGAATGTTGAATCATCGGTATATTTGTTGCGTTTCTGCCAATCTGCCGGCGTGTATTTTCCACTCTCACGGGATGCTATACATGTCAAAATGTCTGCTGTTGCATCGTTAAACCACAAATCACCCACGGCATATGGTACTGTTGGCGTGTTCACGAAGATCTGCGCTTTTCCATCAATCATATCAAAGACAGCCTGCGGCGGTGTTGATGTCATTTCTTCCCATCCTGCACCATTATAAATATAGGACTTCTGCGTTTTTGTATTGTTCCAAAGATCGCCTTTATGTTCCGCTTTCTCTACTTCTGTCAGCCAATTGGATGCTGGATCCGATTCCTGCCTCCAGGTTTCTGCCTTACCATCGATCTGCGTTTTTACATCAGAAAGAGTTTTCTTATAATCGCCATCCATGAAATTTTTCAATGCAGAATCATCGGTATAGGAATCTTTTTTCTCCCAGTCATCCTTCTGATATTTTCCTGTTTCCCGCTTAGCAATGCAGACAAGAATTTCAGAACCCGTAAACCAAGTGTCTCCAATATCGTACGGCGGTACAGGTGTATTGACAAAAATCTGCGCCTTGCCATCGATCATGTCAAAGACCTCATCCGGTATACTCATGCTGACCCAGTTTCCATCTTTGTACATATATTCTTCGTTCGTTGCCGGATTATGCCACAAATCGCCATTGTGCAGCCGTTTTTCCCGCTCCCAGACAGTGGCAAAATCCTGCCCATTTTCATCTACAACGTGATCCCCGTCCTCGTCTAGCAATGGCTCATTTGCACTTTTCTCATTCCAATTCGCTGCCGGATCGGATTCCTGATACCAGGTTTCCGCTTTTTTATCAATAGATTCGGTAATTTCAGTCAGTGCATCCGAATATTCATTCTGAATAAAATCTTCCAGTGCTTTATTTGCAAGATCTTTTGCAATATCATCAACGGTTTCTCCCTGCAGTGTAAACGACGTTGCACAAATACGGACCTCTCCCGTCTCTGCATTCATGTATACCGTTTCTTTGCCGGATCTGTCTTTAATTACAAGTTCTCCGCCAACACCCCAGCTGAAGTTGAGCCCGATTGTGCTCATGATCTTCGTAATCAGTCGGCCATCCACCGAAAGACCTGTATTCCACGTTTTTCCCCCATCTGTCGATACACCGCAGGCCTCTGCGGTCATTTTCCAGATGATATCGGAGTCTTTCAAATTTGACTTGTTATGCCAGTAAAAGATTTTTCCGCCATCCGAATCTTCCTCTTCGGTCGTATACAGTCCTGGAGACTCATTGAGGCGCTTGCTCAGTCCTTCCAGCTCGTTTTCCCACTGAGTTTTCTCTTTTGCCGCCTGTCTGCGCTGAGATACGTAAGCCTGCGTCAATTCGCTGTATCGCTTGGCACTGTTCCGCGCCGCACTTTTGGCGTTGCAGGCAACACTTTGGTATTCTCCCGGTTTAAGCGTCGTAACTGTCACATAGCTTTGATAAGTTTTTCCTTTCCGGTCAGTGATTTTAACCGCATCACCCGCTTCCAGTCCAATATCCATCAGCTCGCTGCCAGAAAACGGCCAGAAGCTCATACCTACACACTTCTGACCGATTCTGCTTACAGCCTCTTTTCCGGTTCCTTTTGTGATCAGACGGTTTCCGGTAATGCTGAGAACATATCCTTCTTTTCCATACAGGTACTCATTTACTTCATCATCCGCCTGATCTTCCGAATATTCCGCCACCCGTACGCCAGTGATCACAACCTGATCAATGTTAATCGTCAATCCATTTGTACTGCTGATCTTTCCAAATGTCTTAGGCGTTAAATCATACCAGCCTACACACAGCTGACCATACGCATTGCACCGGATCCACTGGCAGCCAAGCTGGGCAGTCCATGACAGCACCTGCCGGAAAGTCAGCGCTTCGTCTGCCGGCCGCTCAGATACCACAAAATCTTCCCCATAGAAAGACGGTGTTCCCAATGTTACACCGCAGACCGTACACGCATCCCGGATAATCTGTGAACGAGTTGCGGGATACTTCAACGTGCTGTCACTGTAATCACGGTCAAATTTGCTTGCATTATCATAGCAGGTAAGAGTAATAACGGAGCTGTTCTGATAAGGTGCTTCGACCACAGTCATGGTACAGATCCGGATTTTTTCCAGCTGTGTCTCGGAAATCTGCATTCCCAAATAGCATACGGCCTCTGCACCGTCGAAATTATACTCGGTGAAATCGTCATAAATATTGTTGATGCTGATCACGCACTGATTTACGATCACTGAACCGATTTCAAATTCACTCTCACCAGACACCGCATCCTCAAACTGAAATCCTTTGTTCCACAGCTCATGGTTGGTCAGATGCAGAACGGTTCCGTCTTTGAGCGTAAGATCCACAAAGCGCAGAACCTGCCCCGGATGCTCTTCCTGCAGTTCTTTAAACTTTTCTGATAATGTCCGCATGTTTTCCTACCTTTCTATGACCTCAAAATTTAGTGTAGAGTACCGTTCGCGGCCTTTCGCCCACCATTTCACATCAGCTTCCATATCGCCTGTATAAAACCGCCGCGTCATGTCCTTTCCGTCTAATGGATCCCAATATGTAATATTGACATATTCCGGCTCGAACGCCACCAGAATCTCATGGATTTCTGCTTTTGTCAGGCAGACCCAGCCAAGAGACAAGGTGCGCTTTTCGCCCACCTTGTTCTTGTGCATCTGCGTATCATCCGTTCTTCCCGCGTCGCTTGCACTGATGTCGCTCTTTTTCCATTTGAAGGATGCCGGGCACTTGAATATTTTCCCGTCAACGCTAATCATATCATCCATGTACCCGCCTCCTAAATTGTCTCAATCACATAGTATCTTCCATCGTGTTTCTCTTTGCCTTTCCGAACGACCTTATATAGAGTTTCCGAATCGGCTTTGATCGTCAGTTCCAAGGTAACGTCCTTGTTCGCATCGGATTTCTGCTCAAAAATACCTCCTGCCTGGAATGCGTCCAGCATAGCTTCAAAAACGGCACCTTTGATGCCCTCTGTGATCTGATCGTTGTTGGCAACCGCGTTTCTGCTGCCCATCCGGCCTACAAGCTCCGGTCCGGATTCGCGTGCCATGAAGAACTCGCCGTTCTGCGGGAAGCCGCCGGATGCGTATCCGTGACCCCGGTATGCCCTTCCAAGACTGCCGTATCGGCTTACTGCATACCGGATGGATGCAATCATATTACTGAGCGGATCCCAGATATTCTGATTGTACGGTGCCATCGCATATGCGCGGAAGGTCGGATCAATTACCTGCATCAGACCTTTGGATGGGGTACCGCGTTTTGCGTTGCTGTCCCACAGATTGATAGCATTCGGGTTGCCTGATGATTCTGTCTGCATCTGGTACAGCAGGCTGTTCAAGTTTGCCGCCGAATACTGACCGGTCAGCTGCAGTGCCTTAATGGCAAGTGACCGCCACTGCTCCACACCCTTGCTGGCAACATAATTTACTTTTGGTGTGGATTCGCTGAATAGGTTCTTGACAAAATCTGTGATGCTGCCCTTTACCTGTGAGATCACACCTTTTGCGATACTGAGTCCCGGTTCAGCGGCGTTTCCAACGTCTGCGAACTTTTCAAGCGCCAGCTCCACCAGTTTCGAAGGGTGGGATACATAACTCCATACGTCGGAAATAGTATCTTTGATTTTGGTTCCGATACCATTTTTAAAGTGTGGCATCATGCTCAGATACTGCTGTGTCTGCTTCGCCGGTACGATCTGCGTACCCTTTTCCATCATCAACGGAACATTCCTGCCCTGCGGCACGAAAGCACTGCCGTCGGGGCGGATAACCATCTCACGATAGATTCCTCCAGGCTGATCGTTGACAACTCCAAGCGTATCCGCCTGCAAGCCTTCGGATCCATTGGCGAACTTCGGTACCTGCCACTTTGCGAACGACTTGCTGCTACCGACTTTTCCGAGAATCCAGTTTACACCGCTGATCACGCCGTTGACCGCGCTGCCGATCGGAGAAATGATGGCATTTGCCACGCCGGACATTGTGCTCTTCAGGGAATTTTTCAAATTTCGGAAACAGTTTAAGATATTATCACTGATCGTTCCGAACGCCCGAGATGCATTGCCCTTCAAATCTGACCAAGTATTTTTCAAACTGCTGCCGATCTGAGACCAAGTGGAAGTCGTATTTCCGTGCAGGTTTGTCCACTTCTGAGCCACTGTACTGCGGATATTCTCGAATTTTGACGACGCATCCGAGCGGATCCCAGACCATTTCTGGGCAAGGCTGGTCTTCGTGTTATTCCAGCTTATCTCCGTGTTCTGACGTACAGAAGACCATTTATCCGAAATTTTGGAACGGATTTCCTCAAATTTTGTTTTGGCATCATCGCGGAGATTTGCTATTTTCTTCGACGTATCATCGTTGATCTGTTTCCACTTTTTCGAGGTATCTGTCTTTACTTCCTCCCATTTTTTACTGATGGCATCCTTGATTTCGGAGAATTTCTGCTTGATATCGGAGATCTTATCCGTGATTCCATTCAACATGCCTTCGATGAGATATTTTCCCATTTCAGCCATGACTTTGGACGGGCTATGGATTCCGAAAGCATTTCGAAAACCTTTCATAAATGGATCGCAAATGTTTTTCTTGATCCAAACCGCAACGTTCACAATGGCATCCAGAATGCCCTTAAAGAATCCCAACACCGCATGACCGCCGCACTCTTTCGTTTTCTGAGCAAAATACTTTTGAGCAGACTTAAATGCCTCGCCGACCAGCCCACCAATCAGAGCTCCAAGCGATCCAAATGCTGCTCCAAATCCGCGTGCAAGTTCGCTGACGATGCCAGACCAGTCAATTGATACAACAAACGTTCTTACGGAATTTCCAAGTTTCCGCCAGTCCGTCTGCTCCAGAACAGCTACAATGGTATTGAGTAAACCTTTTGCAAGATCACCAACCCGTACTCCGTTTCCTGCCCAGTCGAAATCTGTAATTGCGGTATTCAGCCCGCCTGCAAGATCCTGTCCGAAGCCGGTCCACTTGAAGGTCCGCGCTGCTTCACCGATAACTGCAAATACCGCATTCCACTTCTGCGCATACAGATGACCGATTCCCGGCCAGTCTACAGTATCTGCGGCACCGTTCAGCCCATCGCCGATAAATTTTCCGACGGAATCCCATCTGGTGTTATCCAGAAAGGCATTGATACCTCCTACACCGGTATTGACCGCCTCAGCGATCATTTTTCCGATGTTGGTACCAAGATCTGGTACTTCAACGAAACCGCTGATAAAGGTACCAATGGACTTGCCGACTTTCCGTGACGTGTTCTGGATCGGTCCCCATGGAATCCGATTCAGCGCATCATTCAGTTTTGTACCGACAATCTGTCCGATCTCCGTGAAATCCGCATTTTTCCATGCATCTTTCAGCTTTTTCGCAAAATCACTGACTTTGCTGTCAAGCGGAACGGACTCGAACATGTCCGCCGGTGTTAAACCACCTCCTGTACTGGTGTCTGCGGTATCATCACCGTCGGAATTATCGTTCAGCTTGTTGATCTGATCGAAGCCGAACAGCGTGTTCTGCAGCTTTTTATTTTCTTTGTTGGCTTTCTTCGCGCTGTCTGCGTTGGAATTTAAGCTCTTGGCATAGTCCTGATTGACTCTTTTTGCTGCCACGAAGCCGGACTGACCGGTCAGCGACGCAAAGAGCTGTCCCAGCGCCGTTACGGCCTCGGTTACCTTCTGAATCAAAAGATTCAGCATTGGAGCTGCTGCATTCAGAATCGGCGCAAAGGCTGTTGCCAGCGCATTTTTCAGCCGTGTCAAAGACGACATCAGCATGGAAAGACTGCCGTTGGTATTGTCGCTGTACTGCGCCAGATTGTTCATGCCCTCTGTCAGGACACTGCGCAGACGATTGACCAGTGCGAAGAGGGAACGAATCCCCAGTCCGTACATCAGTAGTCCCTTCGGACCGCCCTGAAATCCGCCAGCTGTATTTCTGGCTCCTCTGCCAAGGCTTAAAAGACCTTTTGCAAACCGCCCGACGGCGGAAATGCCGTTACTGAAACGATGGATCAGAGATGCGGCTGCTCCACCACACTTCTTGATTGCTGTCGCTGCAAGCTTCGCCCCGGATGCTACGCCTTTGAAAAGTTTGGTAGCACCACCCCAGCCTTTTGATACAAAGCTGCCGACTTTTGTCTGGCTGAGAGACTTTTTCATTTCGTTGATAACTGCCTTGACACTGGCTACTGCGCCGCCAGTGCCTTTTTTCACATCTTCACCGGAAGATTCCATGTTCCTGCTCATGGTTTTGTACTTTTCCATCTCACCACGAGTTTTTGCAATCTCTTTTTGGTTCTTGATCCACGCATCGGTTCCGCGATCTACACCGTCTGCTCGAAGTTCCGTCATCTCTGTACGATATTTTCCAAGCTTTTCTGATGTCTGATCCATCTGGTCTGAGAGCTTTCTGGCCGCTTCGGTCGGCTGCCAGTCTTTTCCTCTTTTCTCCAGATCCTCCAACTGCTTTTCCAGATCTTTTACTTTTCTTCTGCTTTCTTCCAGATCATCTTTCACATTTCCAAGTTTCCCCTGCTCTGTGATATAAGTCATAGAAGATCCGCTTTTTCGTCTTGCATCAAGTTCCTTCTGCAGTTCTTCTACACGTTTCTTCTCTGCAAGCATAGCGTCAATCATTTTCTGATATTTCGGAGTATATTCCTGTGCATCACCGTCGTCTTCCAGTTTTTTCATTTTTTCATGCAGTGTATCCAGTTCCGCCTGCGTTTTTTCAGCGGATTTTCTGAGACTTCGGTACCTGTCCGACTCGCCGCTGCTTTCTCCCATCTGCTGCAATGCCTTTTCTTCCTGCCGCAGTTCATTGAGCTTTTTCCTGGTTTTCTCAATGTTTCTTCGCGTTTCAGCATACTCGTCGGTATACACTTTGATACCGGCAGCTACCTGCGCTTCTTTCACGTAGTTTTTTATCTCAGCATTCATAGCTTTGATGTTTGGAATCGCATGTTTCACGGAATCTGCAATCAATTTTCCGGTATTTTTCCACATACCCATACTGGAAGACTGCTTTTTCAGGCGCTCGGTTTCTTTTGTCATGCTGGCAACTGCTCTTTTTGTTTCAGAGTCAGCCCTTTTGATCTCTTTGACATACTCATCCGCTTGTGCTTCGAGTTTAACCTGCAATTTTGCAAGGTCTTCTGCCATCGTTTTCACCTCCTTCCTCAATCCTTAAAAAGAGAGACGACATCAACTCTCTTCTGTCTGATGCCGTCTCTGGTTGTACCGCGCGGCATCTTCCCGCCGCTTTTCGTAATACTCTTTCAGTTTTTCCTGTTCGAATGCCTGTTTTTCTTCCTCGAACAGTGTCGGATAATACTCCCATGGCTCCGGAAGCGGATCTCCTTTTTGTAACGACACATACCGCGCGGTCAATTCCGCCTGCAGGAAGGACAGCCCCACCTGCTGCCTGAATTTCCGGCGTTCCTTCCGATGGTAACTTGCCATCAGATCCGCAACCTCCAGCGGCGACAGTTCCCAGAAGAGCACCGGGCGGATGCCGCAGTCCAGAGCCTGTTCGTACAGCTCATCCAGATCATCAGAAACAAGCGTTACATCATTTCTTCTGCCTCTTCCAGGCTCTTCATGATACTGTCCGCCTGATCCTGCGGGAAAAAACCGGAAACCACCATCGTCGGCATGACGATCTGGGTGTAGAAGGTGATCTGATCGCCGCCGTCCTCGGTCCATTTGTCATACAATTTCTGGACATCCTCGTATTTCAGCTTATGTGTCCATGGGGC
>UMKG01000342.1_pt1 | contig 14358 bp, 15 predicted proteins | sample 1966261 | NCBI WGS metagenome assembly UMKG01 (sample SAMEA4836169, study PRJEB28245) | human gut metagenome | biome: gut microbiome; material: fecal sample | place: Denmark | collected 2008 | reverse complement strand
CCAGCCAGTGCCGCCGCGCCACCCGTGGGCCCATTGTTGGAGGCACTGACCATGCCGTACAGCAGGTTCCACAGCACCATGCCCAGTGTCAGGGCAAAGCCCCCGGCCGCCAACACAGCAGAGCGTTTGCTGCGGCAGACAAAAATACCGATGGCAAACGCCAGTGCCGCCGCAAGGCAGAACACTGCCGCGCCCGGCCAGTGCAGGTCTGCCACGCTGCACACCCGGTCGCTGAGGGTATTGCCGTAATACCAAGTCTGGTAAGCGCTGGTTCCGCGGGTCTGGCGCAGCCAGGCCAGCGGGTGCCCCCAGCTGATGAGCAGCACCGAAACGCCAAGCCCCACCACACTGGTAACGATGTAGCGCAGTGTCTGCACCACAATTTTACCGATGGAACTGCGATACAGCCGGATGAGATACAGCCCATACCCCAGCGCAATGGAAATATAGGCAGCGCCACCCATATCATTGCTCCAAGGCACAAAAAAGCCTGCGGCAAAGGGCACCAGCACCGCCGGGGCCAACAGCCGCCTGCTTGTATCCTGCTGCCAGAAATGCAGTCCCAGCAGGATGACCAGTACCGCCAGTGTTAAAGCAGCGGAGCGCATCATGCGGGCGCTGTTGCCGTTGGCGGCGGCATAGCTCAGCAGGGTGTTCACCTGACCGGCAAACGGCAGGTTTGCCCCCTGCACATAGGCAAAAAACACGCTGCACAGCGCCAGCGCTGCCGCGCGGGCCGCACGGGCAGTGCCGATGACCACCAGGCAGACCGCCAGCACCAGCAGCTCAAAATAGAACCAGGTGCAAAAGTTTGTGGCAAACATGCTGCGGCCAAAGCTGTTGCCCAGCACCAGCAGCAAACCGCCCACGCTGTACAGCTCGCCCGCACCAAGGTAGACGGTAAAATCACGATAAGGTACCTGCCCGGCCAGCAGGTGGCGCACCGGGTTATAATTCTGGAAGTCGCCGTTCATGATCTCGTACCCGATCTCATAATTGGCGGCAAGACCGCGCACTGCGGCAAGCCCGGCCAGCACCAGCAGCAAAAACAGCCACGGTGCTGCGCGTTTGAGCTTTTGTTTTGCTGTCTGCATCAGCGGTAAAGGCCCTCCAGCTCATCCAGCTTTTTCTTCATTTCTGCACGCACGCTGGGTGGGTCCAGAATTTCGATCCCTGTGCCAAAGCCGGCCACCCATCCGTAAAACCGGGGGCTGACCTGCACATTTACCACCACATTAAAGTGGTCACCATCCGGGTTGCGCACCAGGGTAACCCCCGTGCCAAACCGGTCGATCATCGCCCCGGCCAGGCGGTTTTCGCACCGCATGGTCACTTTGCGCACCGGGCCGTTGAACATATCAAACATCTGCTGCATATACTGGTTTACGTCAAATTCGGCGTATTCCTCAGCGCCTTCACGTTCGGTATCCGGCAGCAGCTCCACCTTGCGCATTTTATCCACGCGGTAGTGCTTCAGACGGCCTTCGGTATAGGCAATCATATAATAGTTTCCGTTTTCCCACACCATCACCCAGGGGCTGACGGTGTACAGCTGGCCTTCATGACGGGGCACCATCTGCTTTTGCAGGTCCCAGTCACAGTATTTGAACCGCACCTGGTTGCCCGCGGTGATGGCGCTGTGCAGGGTATCCACGCTGTAAAGGATCTTTTCCTCCTGGCTTTTCACCCGGCCGGAAACCAGCACCTTGCGGTCCAGCTCCTCCTGGCGGTAGCGGGAGGTGAACCGTCCCAGCTTTTCGATCAGCACCTTGCTTTTGCGCGCGGTGATGAACTTGCTGGCATATACAGCGTCCACCAGCAGTTTCAGCTCCGCCAGTTCAAACGGGGTATCCACCATATAATACCCGCCCCCGCGGCCGCGCTGCTGCACGATCTCAAAGGGGGTATCCGGCATTTCGTTCAGGGTCTGGATATCGTCATACACGCTTTTGCGCTCTGCCACAATGCCGCGCTCTTTCAGCAGTTCTACCATGCGCGGCACACTGATGGGGTGCTTTTCGTCGGTTTCCCGCACAAAAATTTCCAACAACGTAAGCAGCTTTAATTTCTGTCCTTCTTTACGGGGCATAAAGGCCGCCTCCCTTCCGGCAAAACAGACCGGCTTCCCGGTTATTTTTTATCAAATGCCTTGCGGCGCTCGGTGGAAAGGCGGAACATTTTTTCCAGCCCTTCGCGGTCGTCATCCACCAGTTTCTGGCGCATGGTGGCAAGTGCATCACTGAACATATCGATCTCACTAATCAGGTTATCCTTGTTCCACAAGAACAGCTCCGCCCACATTTTATCGTTGATGCGCGCAATGCGGGTCAGGTCGCGGAAAGAGTCCCCGGTATACTTGGCAAGCTCGGTGTTATCGCTGGCGCACATCAGGCTGACGGCAATGGCATGGCACAGCTGGCTGACATAGCCGATCATGTGGTCATGCTCTGCCGGGCTGAGCACGCTAATGCGGGCAAACCCCAGTGTGCGGGCCAGGGTACGGCACCATTCAATGGCTTCCGGGGTGTTTTTTTCGGTGGGGGTAATGATAAAGTTTGCCGGGGCAAAGTTTACCTCGGCACTGTGGGCCACGCCGCTGGTCTCACGGCCGGCCATGGGGTGGCTGGCAATGAACTCCACGCCCTCCGGCAGCATCTGCTGCACCGGCTCCACCACGCCGCGCTTTACGCCGGAAACATCGGTTATCAGCGTGCCGGGGCGGACCAGGTGGCCGTACTGCTTGACCCATCCCAGCAGCACAGTGGGGTACAGGCCAAAGATGATGTAATCCGCGTTCTGCACCAGGTCGTCAAAGTTTTCGTTGCGGCCCTCGCAGATATAGGCGTGTTCCAGCGCATAATCCAGCGTGCTCTGGCTGTGGGTAATGCCGGTCACGCGGTAGCCTTTCTGGCTGAGCACCTGGGCATATTTGCCGCCCAGCAGGCCCAGGCCCACAATTAAAAACGTTTTGTTTTTATCCATCCCGTCCATTTTGCTTTCACCCCTGATTTGTTACATGGGCCCCCAGGCCCTTGATGACCTCAAAGAAATCCGGCCAGCTTTTGTTGACCGCGTTGGCCCCCTCGATGACCGCCGGCTGGCCTGCGGCCAGGGCAGCAACGGCCATTGCCATTACAATGCGGTGGTCGTTATGGCCGTTCAGCGGCGCCGTGGGCTTGTGCAGGGCGCAGCCCTCAATTGTCAGGGTATCGCCGTCCGCTTTTACCGTGCCGCCCATCTTGGCAAGCTCTTCCTGCATAGCGGCAATGCGGTCACACTCTTTAATGCGCAGCCGCCCGGCGTTGCGGATGATGGTGGTGCCGCTGCAGAAGCACCCCAGTGCGATGAGCACCGGGCCAAGGTCTGGGCAATCGGCCAGGTCGATCTCCACCGCCTTCAGCAGGCTGCGATGGAAGGTCACATGGCTGCCGCTGCGCTCAAACTTTGCGCCGCACTGCTTTAAGATATCCAGGATCACCCGGTCTCCCTGGTGGGAACCGGAGGGCAGACCCGTTATCGTAATGCCGCCCACAGTGCTGCCCAGCACGGCCAAAAACGCCGCCTGGCTGTAATCGCCTTCAACATCCATGTCTGCTGCCGCATAATGCTGCGGCGCTGCCACTTTGTAGGTGGCGGAGCCATCCTTGCGGGCGCGGACCGAAACTTTAACGCCAAATTTCTGCATCGCATCTGTGGTCAGGTCCACATAGCTGCGGCTTTCAAAGGGAGCGCGCACCTCAATGGTGCTGGGGGCTTCCATCAACGGGGTGGCAAACAGCAGCCCGCTGATGAACTGGCTGGACACATTGCCCGGCAGCGTAAAGGTACCGGGGCACAGGCGGCCAAAAATCGTAATGCCCTGTTCGTTCTGTTCAAAACGCAGCCCCTGGCGCTCAAACAGCTGGGCATAAATTTCCTGCGGGCGCTGCATCAGGCGGCCTGCGCCGGTAAAGCGCACTTTTTGGGCCGTCAGGCTGAACAGCGGCAGGATAAACCGCAGTGTGCTGCCGCTTTCGTTGCAGAACACCGGACGGGTAATGGTGGCAAAACCGTCCGCATTGCCGCGGCCGGTAATGGTCAGCTCATGCTCGCCCCGCTCCACCTTGGCCCCCAGCTGCTGGGCAGCCCCCAACGTGGCCAGAATATCCTGCGAAAATTCCACATTGCCAATGTGGCTGGTACCGGCGGCCAGGGCCGCGCACACCACAGCGCGGTGTGCCGCGCTTTTGCTGGGCGGCACGGCAGCGGTTCCGGCCAGGCGGCCCGGTTCAATGGCTGCAACGGTTGCTTCCACGGTGTTCCCCTCTTTCGTGCCGTTCAGGCATCAAATGTTGTTTCAAACGCCTGCACGGCGGTTTCTACTGTGTTTTCCAGGCGGCCGGTGTTATCCACCGCGGCATCGGACGCTGCGCGGTAAAGCGGCATCCGCTCGGCTTCCATCTTGCGCAGGGCGTCCAGCCCGGTGGAAAGCGGCCGCCCGCCGGTTGCCAGCCGTTCGACCGGGCGCTGCACCCACAGCACAGGGCCGTTCTGGTGCAGGGCACGGGCGTTGCCCGGTGTTTTGATCACCCCGCCGCCGCAGGCGATGACCTGCCGTGTCTGCTTGCTGATCTCCGCCACAGCCTGAGATTCGTACTTGCGGAACGATGCCTCGCCTTCACGCGCAAAGATATCCGGGATGGGCATTCCGGTATTTTTCTCGATCACTTCATCCAGATCCACATAGGTTTTGCCCAGCGTTTTGGCCAGGGCACGCCCGATGGTGGACTTGCCGCAGCCCGGCATTCCGATGATGGCCACGTTGGAAAGATCTCGCTTGAGCTTGCGGTGGGTGTCAGCGATCACAGCTTCCGGCAGCTTTTGGCCGGTAAAGTGCTCCGCCGCGTACACTGCCTGCGCCACCAGCATCTCGAACCCACAGTAGGCGGGCACGCCAAGTTCCTCCGCACGGAGCAAAAGTTCGGTGCGGAACGGGTTATAAACGCAGTCCAGCACGGCTTCCAGCTTGGGGAAGGCATGCAGGTCCAGCAGGCAGCTGCCGTTGTTGGGGTACATGCCCGCCGGGGTGGTGTTGATAATGATATTGATTTCCGGGTGCTGCTGGGCTTTCTCATAGGTCAGGGCACCGTCCTTGCCGGTGCGGCTGGCGGTCAGCACCTGTTTGGCTCCGGCGTCCTGGCAGACAGCCGTGACGGTGTTGTGGGTGCCGCCGGTGCCCAGCACCAGCACCACAGCCCCGGCAAACTTCACGCCGTGGCAGCGGGCCAGGTAGGCAAAGCCGGTATAATCCGTATTATAGCCATACAGCTTGCCATCCCGGTTGACCACGGTGTTCACTGCGCCGATGGCCGCCGCACGTGGTTCCACCTCATCGCAATATGGGATGACCAGCTTTTTGTACGGGATGGTAACATTGATGGCTTTGAACGCCTTTGCCTGCATAAAGGCACGGGCTTCTTCCTCCGTGGGCAGCGGATGCAGCTCATAGGAATAGCCGCACACGGCCTCATGGATGATTTTGGAATAGCTGTGGCCCAGTTTGGCTCCGATCAGACCGTATTCCATGTTGCGCTTCCTTTCTGTTTGCTTCAGCTGTATTACTTTTGCCCCAGCGTACCGTAACGCACGGTCAGCAGGTCCAGCACGGCAAATGCTGCCAGGGTGTTCTGCACCACAGCAGCACGGGGCACAATGCAGGGGTCGTGCCGGCCCTTGATCTGCAGTTTTGCATCTGCCTTGGCGATATAATCCACGGTATCCTGTTCTTTATAAATGCTGGGGGTGGGCTTTACCGCCGTGCGGAACACAATGGGCATGCCGTTGGCAATGCCGCCGTTGATGCCGCCGTTTTTGTTGGTGGCCGTTACCACTTTGCCGTCCCGCATGGTAAACGGGTCGTTTGCCTGGGAGCCGCGCAGGTCCGCAAAGGCAAAGCCCGCGCCAAACTCAATGCCTTTGACAGCGGGGATGGCAAACGCCAGGTGGGCGATCTCACTTTCCACACTGTCAAAGAACGGTTCGCCGATGCCCGCGGGCACCCCGGTGATGACAGTTTCCAGAATACCGCCCACGCTGTCGCCCTCGGCCCCGGCTGCGCGGATGGCTGCCTGCATGGGGGCTTCTTTTTCGGGGTCCAACAGGGCAAAATGGCCCGGCTGTGGTTCCGCCATAATCAAACCGGCAGAGCTGGAAAGCGGAGCATCCTCCACCCCGGCACAGCGGGCAATGTGGGTATACACCTTAATACCGCGCTGTGCCAGAATGTGCTCACAGATCGCACCCGCAGCCACGCTGGCTGCGGTGATGCGGCCGGAAAAGTGGCCGCCGCCGCGGGCATCCTGCCAGCCTTCATATTTGGCATATGCCGTGTAATCCGCGTGGCCGGGGCGCAGCAGATCCGCCGTTTTTGCATAATCTCCGCTGCGGGTGTTGGTGTTGCGGATCATCATGGTGATGGGGGTGCCGGTGGTATGGCCGTTGACCACACCGCTCAAAAACTCCACCACATCCGGCTCGGTGCGGGCGGTGGAAAGCCCATCTCCGCGGGCGCGGCGGCGGTCCATCCGCTCGGCAATGTACGCTTCATCCACCGGCAACCCCGCGGCCAGACCGTCCAGCACAGCGCCGACGGCGGCACCGTGGCTTTCGCCAAAAATGGTCAGACCCAATGCATTGCCAAAGGTATTTTTCATCGGCTCAGTCCTCGTTTTCCTTGATGCCAAGCAGGGCGGGCAGTTCGGTCATGGGAATCTTATCGGCACGCCAGCAGCCCAGGCCGGGCACCTTGATGACGGTAATGGTGCTGCCCGCGCTCTTTTTGTCGTGCTGCATATAGCTCAGCACCTTATTTTTGTCCACACCCGTGCGGGTGGGCAGGCCCAAAGTGCGGTAGATGGCGCGGGTGCGGCGCACAAGGGATTTATCCTCGATCATAGGCAGCATGCCAAGCGCCACGCACTCGCCATGGAACAGGCCGTTGGTGCGGCGGCCGCGCACCCCCTTGACAGCCTCAATGCCATGGCCGATGGTATGGCCAAAGTTCAGGCAGGCGCGCTGGCCCTGCTCGTGCTCATCGTTTTCCACCACGTTCTTCTTCACGCGCAGGGAACGGTAGATGATGCGCTCAATATTTTCTTCGGGGTGTTCACACTCAAACAGGGCAAACAGCTCCGGGTCAGCAATCAGACCCGCCTTGATGGCCTCCGCCAGGCCGTTGACAAAGTGGCGGCGGGGCAGCGTTGCCAGGGCATCAAAATCCACCAGCACCACCTTGGGCTGCCAGAAAGCGCCAACAATGTTTTTGGTTTCGCCCAGGTCAATGGCGGTTTTGCCGCCAATGGAGGAATCGATCTGGGAAAGGGTGGTGGTGGGGCAGTTGACAAAATCAATGCCGCGCATATAAGATGCCGCGCAGAACCCGCCCAAATCCCCCACAACGCCGCCGCCGACGGCCACCAGCAGGTCCTTGCGGGTCATGTTGAACTCCAGCATGGCCTGCAGCACCTGGCCATACACTTTCAGGCTTTTGCTGGCTTCGCCCTGGGGCACAGTGTACACCATTCCATTGGGGCACTGGGCCAGCACGGTCTGGGCATACTGCTCCGGTACGCCGGAATCCGTCAGGACAAACACCTTGCGGTTGGCAACATTGGCAAACTGGTACAGGTTGGCCAGGCACCCGCTTTTCAGGATGATATCATAGCTGCGGCTGCCAAGCTGCATGGTCAATTTCATAACAATTCCTCCCGTGTTTTTCCGTCATTTACAGGTCAAATACACCCAGTATCCGCACCGTGCGGCACACGTTTTCCAGCTCATGCACCAGCTTGGCGCAATCGTCCGTTGCGGCATTGGCCGGGCAGACAAGCTGAACATAAAAATAATATTCAAACTGAACATGGGGCAGCGGACGGCTTTTGATGGTTTCCATGTTAAAGCCGCGCTCGCCGATGATCTGGATCACCCGCGCCAGCCGCCCCGGCTTGTGGTCCACCGTAAACAGCATCGAAAGCCGCTGCCCCGGTGCGGCGGCGATCGGCTGCCGCTGGGTGCCCTCTTTTTCAATCACGATAAAGCGGGTGGTGTTGTCGCCGTCCTCGTTCACGCCCTCGGCCAAAATCTGCAGCCCGTACAGCTTGGCTGTTTCGGCGGAAGCGATAGCTGCCAGGGTTTGGTCGCCCTGTTCCGCCACATAGCGGGCGGCATCCGCTGTGTTGCCCCAGGCTTTGGTGGCAAAGTGGTGCAGTTTCAAGAATGGCCCACTCTGCGCCAGCGCCTGCTGGTGGCTGATGACCGTTTTGATCTCGCTCAGCTGCGCGCCCGGCAGCGCCAGCAGGTCCTGCCGGATGGGCAGGTCGCACATACGGGCTACTTTCAGGCCGGGGTGGGCATACAGCAGGTCCAGCACAGCGGAAACATCGCCCGCGTTGGAATTTTCAAACGGCAGAACGCCGCAGTAAGCATCGCCCCGCTCCACGGCTTCCACCACCTCGTTCCAGGTGGAGTATGCCTGTGCTTTGGCAAAGGGGAACAGCTGACGCAGCGCAATGTGGGACCACGCGCCCTCCACCCCCTGGTAGGCGGCAACATCCTTCCCAATCAGAACATGCTGGTACGCGCGGGAAACCGCCAGCGCTTTTTTCAAAAATTCGCGGTAATAGGGCTGAAGTTCCGGGTTCTGCACGCGGGCGGTATTCTTTTCCAGCACAAGGGCTTCGCGTGCCGGGTCAAACACCTGTTTGCCGGTGCGCGCCTTGTACTGTGCCACCTGGCCCACTGCCTGCATACGCTGTTCAAACAATGCGGCCATCTTTGCGTCGATCTCGTCAATCTGCGCACGGGCCTGCTGCAACTGATCCATAGACAGGTTCCTCACATTCCATGGTTATTCATATTTTACTATACTATAAAACGGTCTGTATCGCAATAGGGCACCATCAAAAAAAGCAAAAAAGCAGGGCCGAAGCCCTGCTTTTTGATTGAAAGAATAGTGAATAAAGAATAATGAATAATTTTGGTGGACCGCGGCGCGCAGCGCCGCTCAGAAAACATAAACTTCCTGCCATTCTTTTATGCGTGCCCGCAGCCTGATATCTCAATCCGTGCCGCAGGCACACCTTCATTTTTCTTTATTCTTTATTACTTTTTAATTTCTTTTCCTCTTCCCTCGCCTTCCGCACCAGATCCTCAAAGCTTGGCATGGGGGTAAAGATGCGGTGGTAGGGGTTTTCCGGCATGGGGGCCGGCTTTTTTACCGGGCGGTAGCGCATCACTGCTGCCCCACGGTGGAAACGGCACCCGCGGTCAAGATGTTCCACAGGGCATCATAGGTTTCGCTTTCCAGCGCGGTTTTGTCGGTATAATACGCGCGGCGGCCTATGTAGGTGTTTTTCATGATGTCCTGGTTTTCGCCCTGGAGGTCATCCACCATCGTCAGGCCGGTGTAGGTGCCCAAATCCAGACCGGTCAGAGCCGGGCAGTCCGTCCAGCGGTAAACCATCTTGGTCCAGTCCACAATCACATTATCATTTTCATCCACATTCTCCGTGTCGGGCATGGTGCCGTCCAGGTACTGCAAATCGCCGGTGGTTTCCGCAAACTGCTGCGCGTAATCGGTATCCTGCATGATAAAGATGTAAGGCCCGTCCTCACTGGATAAATCCGCCGAAAGCCGGGTCACATCAGCCATCTGGGTGTATGCATCGGTGTTTTCGCTCTCGGAATCAAAATCCAGGTTATACTGCACCAGCTCCACTACCACCTTGCCGTCGCCATTGCGGTCATCACAGTAGGCGGCCAGCGTGTTTTCCAGGGCCGTTACCGTATCAGTCGGCAAGTTGCTGCTGCCCACATAGCCAACGCGGTAGTCCGGCCGCACCCGGGTAACAACATCGTGCACCATCCACACCACCAGCACCACGGCGATGACCGCAATGCCAACGTACAGCTTGTGGTAATACCACCAGTTGGCAGCTTTTTCCTGTTTGGTATATTCTTTTTTCGATTCGGGCGTTTCATACTGTTCAACGCTGTCTTTTGTGACCCATGCCATCTTAAAAACTCTCCTAATCTTTTTAACGTAAGTGGTATTATACCATAAATTTATGTTGGAATTGTAAAATTATTTTGACCATCCCGTGCCCGCTGCCTTGCATAACCCGCTAAAAAACGCTATGATAAACTTGTAATATTGTAAGCAGGGCTGCAAAAGCTGCGGCAGCGCACTGCCGCCCAGTCCGCTTACCCCCAATTAAGGCAACACCGCACAATTCCCGCCTTGCAGCTTAAGCACCGCTCCGGCAGCTGCGGCACGGCATCTGCGTTGCCAAAATGCTCGATAAGACATTCAGTATTATCTGCGCTTTTGGCTTGGCATCTGCCGCACCTCGCTCGCCGTATCGGCACTTAGAATTATGCGGTATTGCCTTAAAGACACAGAAAGGTCATTTTTGAATATGGCAATGGAAGACAAAAATCCCCCCGTGCAGCCCGATGCTGTGGAGGCGACCGAAACCCGCGGACGCAAAGTTGGCGCGGCCCGCTTTTTTGAGCTGCTGGGGCGCGATTTGTGGCCGTTTTATAAAGCCAGTATTTTGTGCGTGCTGGGCTTCGCCCCCGGCTATGCCGCTGTTTTGTTCAGCGCTATGGCCGCCAGCCTGCCGCTGTGCCTGCTGTCCGGCGCTGTAGGCGGGCTGATTGCCGCACCTGTTTTTTGCGGCATGGTGGATACCATCCTGCGCGCTCTGCGCGATGAACCCGGCTACTGGTGGCACACCTACCGCATGGCCTGGAAGCAGAACTGGCGCGAAAGTCTGCTGCCCGGTGCCGGGGCGGGGTTTTGCCTTGGGCTGTGGGCCTTTTTGCTGTACGCCCTGCCTGATCTGGAAAACGTGCCTATCTCGGTATGGATCTGCATGGTGCTTGGCATCTTCTTTTTGCTGGTGTTCTGCCTGTATCTGTTTGCGCAGGTGGTTCTGGTCAGCGTGTCCCAGGCGGAGCGGCTGAAAAACGCCGCGCTGTTCATGATCGGATTTTTGCCGCGCACCCTGGCAGCCGGGGCAGTGCTCTGCATCTATTGGGGCGTGATGCTTGCCTGGATGCCCTACACCATCCCGGTGGTGTTGATTCTGGGTTTCTGGCTGCCCTGCACCCTCGCTTTGCAGATCATCTATCCGGCACTGGATAAAGCGTTCCACCTGGAAAAGACCATCACCGCCCGGCGCGAGGATGAGATCAACGACCTGATGGAGCAGCACGGGCACACTTCCGTTTGATACCAACCAGATAAGGCGGCAAACTTATGGAAAGTAAGAACACTTTTATCCTGCATGAAACCGAAGCGTTTATGCGGGGCGAGCTGGATAACGTTACCGTTGCCCACGGGCGCATTGTGTTGGACCTTGTCTCCGGCGGGCATGTGCCCTATGGGTGCTACACCAGCCCCGCCGTACCGCTGCCCACCTTTGACGCCCTGCGCGTGAGCTGGAACGCCGGCACCCCGCCGGGAACTGCCGTGGAAGCCCAGGCCCGCGTGATGGTGGACGGCAACTGGACCAGCTGGTCCAGCTTTGGCCGCTGGAGCCCCTATCTGGAGCGCGAAGGCGCAGCCCCCGTGACCAAAGGCGCTGTAAACCTGCTGCCGGACAGCCTTGTGCTGGACAGCAAAACCGCCACCCAGGCCCAGCTGCGCATCTACCTGTATACCAAAGACGAACACACCACCCCTTCCGTCAGCCTGGTGGGGGTCAGCGTGCGAGCGGTAGATGTGATCCCCGCGGGCGGGCGGCCCATCAACGCACGCCTGCACCTGATGCCCTATGCCGTTGCGCGGCGCGCCCCGGCGCTGCAGCCCGTTATGGACCTTGCCATCTGCCTGGCCAGCCTGACCAACCGCTGGGGCGCAGATATCCTGCCCGAAGAATTTGCCCTTGCCATGCGAGACTGCCGCAGTACTGACGCTGAGCGCAATTTAAGCTTTGCCGCCGCCGCCGCCGGGTGCTGGGGGTTCCCCTGCTGGGCCTGCTGGGGCAACCTTGCCTTGCTGCGCAGTGAGGTACGCGCTGGGTACGGCGTGATCGTGGGGCTGGAATCCACCCCCGCACAGCAGGCCGCTGGAATGCCGCCGCTGCGCTATGCGGCACTAAGGGGCTTTCGCCAGGGGGCACAGCCTGCCGCCCTGTTGGTGGATCCCTATGCCGCAGCGGAAGATTTTGACACCGAAACCGAGCTTTTGCTGGATGACTTTTTGGTTGCCTGGAACAACACCGCCCTGTGCATGCGCAAGCGTGACCCGGACGGTGCCCTGCCCGGCTGCCCAGCCCGCACCTCCGCCTGGCTGCGCCGGGTGCCCAAGGTTGCACCGGATCTGTTTGCCATGTACATCGGCAGCACCCAGCACGTTCTGCCGGATGATTTCTGCGCTGCACTGCCTGCCCCAGCTGCACCCGCCGCGCCGGAAGAAGCTCCGGCAGAAGATGCCGCCCCCACCGATGCACCGGATACTCCAGATTCCCCGGCCGAAATCCCCGTTCCGCAGGAGACTGCCTCCCAGGCAGCACCGGTACATGGCGGCATTCTGGCGTGGTCCACATTGGATGAGCACCCCCATGCCACCACTGCGCACCGCCAGTTCCACTATGTCACCCCGGAACAGGGCTGCATCCGGCTGTCTGTTCCCCCGCCGCCGGGTACCCGCGCAGAACCGCGCAAGTACACCGTTTACGCCATCGAACCTTCCGGCTCTATGCTGGTGGGCGATGTGATGATTTAAGGCAATACCGCATAATTCTAAGTGCCGATACGGCGAGAGAGGTGTGGCAGCTGCTAGGCCAAAAGCGCAGATAATACTGGATGCTGCAAAGGTGAGCGCCGCCAGTGGCGGAAACAGCGAACCGAAGCAGGGGCAGCGGTCGCAGAGTGCGAGGGGCTTTTGCCCCCGAAGCACGATGCGGGTACCGCAACCCGACATTATCGAGCATTTTGGCAACGCAGATGCCGTGCCGCAGCCGCCGGAGCAGTGCTTGAGCCGTTAGGCGGGAATTGTGCGGTGTTGCCTTAAGAATAGCTCCGCCAGGAAGATCTTGAAAAGGCCCGCCATTCCAAGCGGGTGCATGAATAAAATATTTTTTCACATTTCTCACCTTTCCCTCAGAACATTTGCCAACAATCAAAAAGTGCCCATCCCACAACGGCATGTCATCCGCCGCATGTGGGGTGGGCACTTTTTGTTTTGTGATTTTATCGGAGCGCGGTATTTCCATCGTTCGGGCATAAAAATTTTCCTGCCGCCGTTGCCCGCGGCTGGGGAATCATTATCTTATGAACAGATTATCCAGGTCTAGCCCATTGCCCTGGGCGCATATCAGGCAGGGTAAGCAAGATTGCTTGCGGGGGCTCTTGATAGCAACCTGCTTTTGGGGTCGTCATCATAGGCATTGACCGCACATCTTTTCTTCCTCTGCAATCTTCACCTTGCAGACCACTGCATTGTCCAGCACATAGACGACCTTGGCCGTGGCACTGTCTCCGATTTTGTCGTACAGTCTGCCGGCGCTGATGCAGTCGCCCAGCACCGTGTGCGGGCTGTTCGCCACATAACCTGCGCAACCAAGCCCCGGCAGCTCTGCCTTGATTGCTTCGCTGTCATATTCATTGTCAGGCTCTTTGACCAGCTTGACCTTTTGCCCGACCTCAAAAGGCTTGCTGCCAAAATGGAACTTCAATCCGGCGATCGTGATAAATGCTTTCATAGGGAACCTCCTGTCATTTGCATAAACTGTTTTGTTACCAATCCAACTCGTCCATAGCGTCATCTACGCCTGCTGCGTAGTCCGGGTCGCTGTCGTAGCGATCCTCATCGTAGTCGTCATCATCATAGATGGCATCGTAGCCATCGTCATAGGAATCATACGTCTTATAGGATTTTTTGCTGCTGGAGTAAGAACTGCTGTACGAAGATTTGGAGCTGTAAGAAGTGCTGCTCTTGGTGGAAGATTTGGAAGGGCGATGTACCCAGCAGTAAGCTGAGTCCTTATCCGCTTCTCGCGTGCAGCCGTCCTTGATGCAGGTGTATTTATGTTTTGTGCTGGAGCTGCCGGACGGTCTGGAGCCGCTGCCGGAGACGCTGGAATTGCTCTTAGTAGGTTTATGTACCCAGCAATAGGCAGAGCCCTTAGCCGCCTCTCTGGTGCAGCCACTCTTGATACAGGTATACTTGGCAGCGAATGCGCTGGTGCACAGGACGCAGGCGGTCAACGTAACGAGCACTGCGCAAAGAATTCTTTTCCAAATAGTCTTTTTCATGGTAAAGTCCTTTCTGTCGTGTGTTGCATTTTATCTGTGGCACTTACTGTCAGAAGT
>UMKG01013293.1_pt1 | contig 14386 bp, 5 predicted proteins | sample 1966261 | NCBI WGS metagenome assembly UMKG01 (sample SAMEA4836169, study PRJEB28245) | human gut metagenome | biome: gut microbiome; material: fecal sample | place: Denmark | collected 2008 | reverse complement strand
TGAACCGGCGGGAACACTCGCCCATTCCCTCCGCCAGTGCGCTGGACTACCGCATGACCATTCGCCGGAATCTGAAGCACTACGACACGCAGCGGCAGGTGCTTCTGCCGGAGAAGTTCTACTTTTTCGAACACGCTGCCCGTTCTGCCTCCCGCACCATCATTCTGGACATCGATCAGAGCGGTTCCATGGGGGAGTCCATCATCTACGCCTCGGTGCTGAGCTGTATCCTCGCCAGCATGCGCTCCCTGAAAACGCATATCGTGGCGTTTGACACGCAGGTCACCGACCTGACGGAGCTTTGCGCCGATCCGGTGGAGGTGCTGTACGGCATTCAGATGGGCGGCGGAACGGATATCGAGAAATCCATTGCCTACTGTGCGGAGCTGGTGCAGGAGCCGGCAAAGACCACGCTGTTCCTCATCACCGATTTGGAGGAGGGCGGCAATCGTGCCGGTTTGCTGCTGCGGCTGGAGGAGCTGAAAGCCTCCGGCGTGAATGTGATCGTGTTGCTCGCCATCTCTGACAGCGGCAAGCCCTGCTATGACAGTATGATGGCGGAAAAGGTCAGTGCGCTGGAGATCCCGTGCTTCGCTTGCCCGCCGGAGCGGCTGCCGGAATTGCTGGAGGCGGCAATGAAGCACCAGAGCCTGCAAAATTTCAGCCGGTGAGAGAAGCGGAGCAGTCGTTCCATGGCGGTCGATTGCTCCGTCTTTTTGTCGAAAAGCAGCGGCTTTGGCGGAATTTTGAGGTGCATTTGAGAAAAAACAATGATTTTTTTCGGAAAAACAGAAACTGTTTATAGAATATGCCGATTAGAATCAGAAAGTTGCTGCTTTTGATGACGAAATTGTGAAAAAACAGGTGGGATGAGACCGTTCTTTTTGTGCAACTTGTTCGCTTTGGCAATGTGATTTTTCTTCATAAATTTGTGTCTGAAGTTTTGACGAAAATCACAGGAAAACAGCTGCTTATATTGGAATTGAAATTTAGTTCATATAATAGAAATTTGTGGTAGTTCTGAAAATTGTGATTTTTGTGAAACCGGATGAAAAAATAAAATTTTATTTTGTGCATTTTGACTACACACAGGAGGGGGGCATTTGTGATGTTATACGAAAACAGTGAAATCCTCTTGACAAAATGAATCTGAAATAGTATAATAAGAAACATCCTGAGGGAACCAATCTCAGGAAAATCGGTAAAATGAAAAAAGAGCAAGATTCTACTATTTGAAAAGAATCGAAAAAGGAAATGGGCAAGATGACGGAGAGAGAACTTCGGAAGCTTCGGCGGACAGAACTGCTGGAGATCCTGCTGGAATTGCGCAGGGAACTGGATGCTGCCAGACAGGAAAACGAGAGCCTGCGGGAACAGCTGAACGCAGCCGAACAGGAGCGGCAGGAAAAGACAGATGCGATTCTGGAACTGCTGCACACCATGGAGGCGCAGCTGGGACGAATGTGTCCGGCGCAGGCGGATGCCGAAGCATCGATGCAGGATGATGAGGCGAAATGAGCATGGAAGCGAAGCGAGAGATTCCCACGGCGGTTCAGCTGGAAGCGGAACTGAAGCGGGCGAAATACCAGAGAGAATACAGAAAGCTGCTGCGAAACACGATCTCGTCTTTGATCGTGGTTGCAGCCATTGCAGTTTTGGTCTCCATGCTGTTTTTGCCGGTGCTGCGAGTTACCGGAACGAGCATGACGCCGACGCTGCAAAACGACGAACTGGTGGTGTGCCGGAAGCGCGGCACATTTCAGAGCGGCGATATCATTGCTTTCTACTTTAATAATAAGATCCTGCTGAAGCGTGTGATTGGCGTGGCAGGGGATATCATTGATATTGATGATTCGGGAACGGTCTATGTGAACGGTGAAGCATTGGAAGAGCCGTACCTGAATGAAAAGGCATTGGGGGAATGCGACATTGAGCTGCCGTATCAGGTGCCGGATGAACGGGTTTTCGTAATGGGAGATCACCGATCCACTTCAGTAGACAGCCGCTCCACCGCCGTCGGATGCGTGGCAGAGGAAGCTGTTGTCGGAAAGGTGATTTTGCGGGTTTGGCCCGTAAAGCAATTCGAAGTCCTGTAACGTTATCTGAAAATGATATCCGTAGAGAATCTGACGCATAGGAAACTATGCTCCATTTTGTACAGACAGGAGGGATTGGTATGTTGAATTTCAACCAGAGAGTACAGCAGTTTTTGAAACAGCATCGGGAAAACAAAAAGCATGCAGTGATCGCTGTCATGCTGGCTCTGATGGTTGCGTTTTCTGTGTGCGGTAGTTTGATTATGCCGGCAGTCAGCATGACCGGTTCCACCGAGGAAACCGCTCCCGCTTTGGAAATGGCGGAGAGTGAGGTACAGATGGTGGGAGAAAATAGCAATGAATGGTTTACCGAACCGGTAACGGAAATACCGGCGGGTGCACAGCCTATGACGGCAGAAGAAAATGCCGGTATTCGCATTACAAATGTAAATATCAAGCATGAAGGTCAAGAAGTGGATGCTCCATATGAAATATCGGTAACCAAAGATTCTACAAAACTAGAAGTTCAACTGAATTACAACTTAAAAGCGGGCAGCGTCACGGAAGAAAATCCGTATATTTATTATCAGCTGACGGATAAAGTTGTGGTAAGCCCGGAGTCTGGGGAAGATTGCAAAGTCAAAGATGGCAATGAATTGGCAGGCTATTACTCCATTTCTCAGTCGGGTCTTATTGTGATTCGGTTGACAAAAGAGTATATCAATAAGCATGCCAATAGTGACATGACTGGATTTATTAGATTTGATGGAACGATCAACCGAGATAATACGTCATCTGGCGATCAGGAAGTGACAATCGGCGGAATTACAATCAAGGTAGATTTTCCGGAAAAAGAAGTCGAAATCAAAAAGTCCGGTACAATTCAAAACGCAAAAACTCCCACAGACAATCCCAAGATTCAGTGGACAATTACAGTAGACAATCCTTATTATAATGATACAGATAGTTCTAAGTCGATGAATGGTTATGTTTTGACTGATGAGCAGTTTCCGGAAGACACTTCTGGCGTTACAGTAACGCCGGCTGGAGTTGGCAGCTTTCAAGGAAAAACATTTACCTTCAACGACACAAAGGAAAAGCAGATCACATTTACCTTCGAAAAGGAAGTGTCTCGGGAAGAATGGCTCACTCATGTGCAGAATGGGCAGAAGATCGAGAACACTGCGACAATTGCAAAGGATGGCGTTCAGAAAGGAGCAAAGGGTGAAGTTTCCCTTTCAAAACCGACGATCCAAAAAAATGGTAAGGCGGACTATGAAACAGGAATTTCAGATGACAAGGTCAATTGGAATATCACCGTGGAAGAGCCGGCTGGCTGTTCTTTGAATGGCTGGAAAGTAAAAGACGAGGCGTTCAGCAGTCTGGAGGCGAATCAAATCACGCTGAAAGATGAGAACGGAAACACTGTGGGGTTTTCCAAGGAAGGCGATACGATCACCATTAGCAGCGATGTGAAAAAGGTGGAAGTTTCGTATCAGATGAAATTGGATCCGACACAGCCGAAACCGCAGAAGCTGAAAAACCGTGCGTATCTGCTGTATCCCGATGGCAATACCGCTGGAGATACGGGAGAGAAAGAAGTAGAATACAAGAAGCTTTACACATTGGTCAAAAAAGGTGTTGGCTATGACCGTGCAGCAAATAAGCTGAAGTGGAACATAACCGCATCATCGGATAAGAACAATACGAAATCCACATTAAATGGATATACTTTGACGGATGAAGCGTTTGCAAATATCAAGTTGACTGATCTGAAAGATATCAGATTTACACTTGGCTATTGGCTGGATGGCGCTAAGGTTTTGTCGCAGAGTGAAGATAAGATCGAACTTGGAACTTCCTCTGGTCTGTATGCGACCATTACCAAGAGCGGAAATACGCTGACAATTCAGGAAGCGAATCCGTATCAGGCTGGTGTGAATGAAACAAATATCCGTGCAATTTCTGAGCTAGCGTTTTCCTACGAAACCGATGCAGCCACTGCCGGTACAGATGGCACAGCTAAGAACGGCGACACAGTTACCAACACAGTTTCTGACAACAAGGGAAACAGCAGTTCGAGTAGCATTGATGTGGGCAATCGTGACCAGATCACAAAGACCTTTGTGAAAGCTGAGGGCGGCGATGCGTTCTATAACGCAGACGATCCCTCGAAGAATAACCAAACGTTGCATTGGAAAATCAATGTTACCTCCGATACGGGATTTTCGTCGGACAGCAAGGTCCTGGTTGACGTAATGACCGCAGAGGGAACTGGCGCATCGCATTATTTCACGATCGGCACCAATTCCATTTCTGTGAAAGCCAAGACAGAAAGCGGTAAGTATGAGCAGCTGACACTTGGAACAGATTACGCGATCACGTATTATTCCACAGACAGTCAAGAGGAAACTAAAAAGATCACAGCGGGAAACGCAAAGTGCTTTGCAATTACTTTTACTAAGACAGTGGACGACAAGGCGTACCGATTTGCCGAGATCGAATATTCGACAATGGCAGATGTTTCCGGTGTGAAGATGGACGGGAAGACAGCGGTTAGCTCCAAGTTTTCCAATACCGCTTCTTTCGGAACGCTGAACCCCAGTACTCCTTCTTACGATTTGATCGAAAAGAGCAAGGATACTGTGGAGAAACAGACGCTTACAGTAAATAAGACATATTCTGATGGAAATACAGACAAGAAGCCAAGCGTTACGTTCCAATTGCAGCGCAAAAAGCAGGGGACGAATGCAACGGACTGGGCACAGATCTATCTGGTAGACGGCGAGTGGACAGAGGTTACAGCGGACGAAAGCAACCCTTATACCTTTACGCTGGACAGCAGTAACGGCTGGAAACAGACCTTTTCCGATTTGCCGAAAGATACCCTTGCCCATGACGGCGACTATCTTTATCGGGTCGTTGAAACGCCGGTGGATGGGTATACGGTTTCGTATTCAGATCTTCAAAATGGCGTGGGAAGCGGCAGCATTACCATTACCAACAGCCCAAAGCAGGACTTCAAAAAGGCTGCGCTGGATGCGGATGGGAATGTGCTTGCCGATGGCGATTCCATTGCACTGTCGGATTTGCCGACGCTGACGGTCGGAGATACCACCTATTATCTGATACAGTGGAAAATCTATGATATTGTGCAAGATTATTCATATGATTTTGAAGATGTGCTTCCAGAAAATTCAACATTGATTGGAATTTATGATAAGAATGATAAATTTAATGTAGAGGATAAATATAGACCATATATTCAGCGCAGTCGGTATCATGGGTATCATCTTTTTCCTAGAGAGTATTCTTTTGATGATACGACTCGAAAACTTACAATACATGTTGATAAAAATAGTGGAGCGGAGTCGTCATATTTTTATGTTACCTACTATACCGGCATTCCAGTAGAAACCCTGAAATCTGCGGTAAGTGCCGGAACAGATGGCTACACCGTGACCAATACCATTGCACAAAAGGGCAGCGATGCCAAGACTGCAAGCGTAAAGGTGACAGGAAGCACGGCGGATACCGGCGACAAGAATCTGCTGACCAAAAACATTGCTTCTTCGAATAAGAACGGTGCATATACCGCAGAAAACGGGCAACTGAACTATTCTGTCTATGTAAATCCGGATGGGAAATACCTTTCGAATTCAGGAGGAATTGACCTGACGGATGATTTGACATTGGATAGTTATGAAGGCGCCTCTGCAGCTGGAATTGACGCAGTGCTTTCCATGGTAAAAGTGGAAAAAATTGAAAAGCCGGTTGTAGATGCATCCGGTGCGGTTACCGATGCCACCGTTGTGCGGGAGCTTTCTACTTCGGAGTATCAGTATCTGGTAGAACACAATATCAAAGAAGAAACGCCTTCGAAGAGAAGTGATTTGTATCAGTTTACAACGAGCGATAATAAGAAGTGGACAACAAACCAGCCGTATGTTAGCACTTCACCGGAATTTCCAAAGGGAGACATTGTTACCATTCGCCTAAAAGGAGAACCGAATCATTCGTTAAGCAGCGGTATTACGGTATACGGCAAATGCGTTAATAATTCATTTGGTGGCGAGATAGTGAAATATCCTTTTGCGGGTGTCACATTTGATGAAAATGGATACGCAGATATCACATTTAAAATTGAAATTGATTATGTGATAAATTGGGTGATTTCCTTGGATGCTTCAGATTCGAGTGATACGTTTTCTGTCGATTCAGTCAAGGCAGTACAAGTGAAAGAAATCAACTCCCGCTTAAAGCTTACAGTACCAGACGGCGAACCGCTGAAAGTTACGTATCAGTATACACTTCTGAAAGACGGAAAGCCCGTTACACCGGAGAGTCTGAGCAAAACAAAAACCGTGATTTCCTCCAATTCCATTTCTTTGGATACTGGAAATGCCAGTGCAGGCGATCAGAAAGACAGCATAAAGTTCAGCATTTCTAAGTCAAGAGCGGGGATTTCCGCAGAGAATAAACCGCAAATTGTCAAGTATGACGTAGGCGACTACAGTTTGAAGCTGGATGCGACATTCCAGATTGCGAAATATCAGGATGGAAAGTGGCTGTTTGCAAGCAAGGATGAACTTGTTACAAACGATAAGCTTCAGACACATAAACTGACATATGATGCAGAGAATCAGAGCAGCGCTGTTTCGATTTCTGTGAAAGCGGATGAGGATTACAAACTGGACTCCTTCGATAAGGCTACCCTATATAAAATTGTAGAGACAAAAGCGCCGGATGGCTATGAGGCATTGACGGCAAGCAATTCCACCTACTATTTTGTATATGGTTCTGAAGCGCTGAGCAGCTATCCTGATGGTGTGACTGCGGACGATGTCATTCAGGTGCAGGAGGGAGGTTCGGTAAACATTCCGAACAACCAGCTGATCGACCTCACCGTGCAGAAAACATGGACGGGACTGGAAGATACCTCGGGCACTTCCATCAAGGCTGCGCTCTATTGGTCGTACACCAAGACCAGCTCCGGTTTTCCGGAGAATATGGAATTGGCGTCGGCAGAAAATCTGGGCGTTTCCGGATTGGAAAATCCGAAGGAATTCTCCACTGCCGCTGTTGGCAGCGGCGAAAATCCCCAGAATCCGTCTTACACATGGAAGAATCTTCCCAGCGGTAAGAACGGTAAGCCGATTTACTATTACGTCAAGGAAGCAGAATATACGTACGGCGGGAAAACATATATCCAGCAGACGGATGGAACGTTTCAGGCGAGTGATGGCACAAGCGGCACTTATCGACCGAATACAACAGGCAACGCAGCGAACAAAGACGGTACCATTTCCATCAACAATTCGCAGGGCTTGGTTGTAGAAAAGCTTTGGAGAGATTCCGATGGAAATCCGATTCCCAGCAGCGGCATTCCGGCAACGGAAGTGCAGTTCCAGCTGGAGGGATTGAACGCCAGCGGAACATGGGAAAAGATCGCTCTGAAAGAAAATGCGCTTTTGACCGCTGAAAACGGCTGGAAGCTGACATTGGAATCGTATTTGGCGGACGGGGTTTCGCTCGAAGCATATACGAAATTCCGAGTGTCGGAAACCGGCGTGAAGAAGAAAGGCGAAGATAAATTTCAATCTCCGAATCAGGGCTTGTATGGCTGGATCATCAGTGCTACGGGTACTACCAATGGCACGACCGGTACACTGATATTGACCAATCGAAACAATGAACCGACAGAGATCGCAGTTTCTGTGGAAAAGATTTGGGGCGATGGTGCAGAACAGCATACAGGGGATAGCGTAGAGGTAAAGCTTTATCAATCCACAACGGTATGGAGCGATATCGGAACGCCGCCCTCGGATGCGCAGGTGTATCAGTCATCCGGAACACAGACGCTGAATCAGAGCAACAGTTGGACTTATACTTGGAGTGATCTCCCGTATAAGACACAGGATGGAAGCCGCTATTACTATTATGTGGTGGAATCCAGTGTGCCGGAGGGGTATCAGGTAAAGTATGATCGAACAGAACGAGCTTCAGAGCAGAAAACGACGATTACCAACTACAAACCGGGAAGTCTGACAGTTTGCAAGAAATGGGAGGATGACAAAGGTCAAGATATTTCTGCTGGCATAACAACAACTATTGCTTTAGATTTGTATAAACGACCGCTGACAACTACGACAACTACTACAGATTCTTCAACAGAAACACCGGAAGAGAACACCAAGATTATGGCAATGGGTGATTCTATTACGGAAGGTTATGGAGGATTTGCTGGAAGTTATCGAAAGTATTTGTATTATCAATTGAAGAAGCAATATGGCTATTCTATTGATATGGTCGGAATGCCGGAATGGCAAATTCCCACTTATGATTTTGGAGATGGTTCAGGTGCAATAGCATATGATGATGGGTACGTTGGAACTCAAGGATTGACAATAGCACAATTACAAGAGGGCATACAAGATACTAAGGATGCTAAATACAAAAATATAGTTCAAGAAAAGCAGCCTGATATTGTATTGCTTTTGATTGGTGCCAATGATATTATGAATGACAGCATGACTTATCGTCAAGAAATATTACCAGTTGAAACATACGAAAGTCGCTATAAGTCCTTGATAGATGAAATCTATCGTCAATGTGCAAGTACAGCGGTGTATGTCATGACACCAACACCGATAGATTCAAGTCAAGCGGAGTGGTTGGCGGATTCCTATGTTCAGTCGAATCTTAAGAATGCAGTGGAAGCAGTTCAAAATGTTGTTGCATATTATACTGCAAATCAAAAGAATTGCAAATGCATAGACACAAACGCATACCTTAAGAAGCAGTCTGATTTTTCCTATTTGAACGATTATTGTCATCCGAATGAAAAGGGACATAAGCTGATTGGCGATTATGTTGCAGAATATTTGGTTGAGAATTATTTCAAAGGCACAGTGATTAAGCCGGATGAACCCGATGCTCCAGATCCGATTGATGGATTGCCAGACGATTTCTATAATTCTGATGGTAGTGTAAATCAATTGTATTCGCTTGATAGAACAATTACATTGGGAAATGGAAGTTGGAGTACGACCTTTACAGACCTAGAGAAAGGCTATCTTTACTATGTAGTAGAAAAAAGCGCTTCTGGATGGAATGTTTCTTACACCAGCAACGGTCAAATCCTAGGAACCAGCGGTGCCACCATCACCGTCACCAACACCAAAACCATCGAGAAGACATCGATCTCGGTGGAGAAGAAGTGGGTTGACAATGACAAGGCGGGCGAATCACACGGCGCAGTCAATGTCACGCTTCGGCGAAAGCTGGAAAGTGGCACAGACTATGATAAAGACTTTTCGAAAACGGTAGAACTTTCCAGCAACAACGGCTGGACGCACACGTGGAGCGACTTGGACAAAACGGACGCAAGCGGAAACGAATACCAATACTACGTAGAGGAAAACGTCCCCGGCGGCTACCAGGCGACCTACAAGAACAACGGTGTGAACGGCAACACGGCGGAGAATCCCATCGTGATCGTGAACACCAAGGTGCTCCAGCTGACGCTGAAAAAGCAGTGGTCGGATAGCAACACCAACGGTCACCTGAACGATTCCGTTGAAGTAAAGATCTACCGCTCGACGAATCCAGCCGATGTTCCGGTTGTGACGACAGCGACAACCAAGGCAACCACAACCACGACAACCAAGGCAACAACAACTAAGGCGACAACGACAGAAACGACAACCAAGGCAACCACGACAACCACAACCACGACAACCTCCGCCAAGGAGACGAAGCCGGAGGAGACCACGACCATCACGCAGCCCAAACTCAAGCTCACCGCAGCAGACAATAAAACGGAGCTGCTGGAAAAGGGCGGAAAGCTTCAGCTGACGGCAGACCCGTCGGACGGCGTAACATTCAAATCCAGCAGTGACGAGATTGCGACAGTGGACAGCAGCGGTTTGGTAACCGGTCAAAAGGCTGGCACTGTGACCATCACAGCCCACAAGGACGGCTACGAGGACGCAACCATTCAGCTGACGGTCAAAGATGCGACAAAACGGGTGGATGTTAGCAATGCAGCAGCTGGCAAGAAGATAAAGATCAAGCTTACCGGCGGTGTAGCAAATCAAACTGCAAACGGCTGTTATGGATACAGTTATCAGGATTCTGGTACGTGGAAATGGCAGCAAATCAACTGGGAACAGATGCTTGACGCAAACGGCAGTGCAGAGTGGGAGTACACCGTACCGAACGACTTTGGAAATAGTTTCCAGATTCATGTCTGGTGGGTTGGCGGAATGATTCCGCCGGTTGATGAGTCCATCAAAATCGAGTATACTGTAGAGGAAGTCACGACGACTACCACTACCAAACCCGAAGAAACCACGACCACAACGACCACGACGACAACGCCCTCTGGTGGAGGAAACACCAAAACAGGAACGTTGAAAAATGGTGAAACTGTCTATGTGAGTGATGATCAAACTGCTGTTTTGATTGATAGCATCGAGTTGAAAGTGATTAGTATGGCTGTTGGTGCAAATACAGAAATGAGAATAGCAAGTAGTTCAGACTCTTGGTATGGTCAGCCGTATATTCAAACTTATAATAATGTTCTTAAAGTCGCTAATGAGGGTCAATTTAAAAATAAATTCAGTGCAATTGTTCAAAATAATGATACAATAGTATTTAGTGGGTTCAAAGAGCCTATAAAGTCTATTTGTTTTGACCCAAATTATAAAGGTGCCCCAAGTGATAAAGCTATTGAATTCTCTTACACCATCACCTACGCCACCGACACCTCCGCCCAATCCCTCGCTGCGCCGAGTGCGATGCGAATGCTGCGAATGGCAGCGAACGTGATGACGAGCGGGTCGGCCGAAGTGAAGCCGGTGGACACCGTAACCCTCAAGGGCAGCGACGGCAGCAGCTGGCAGGCAGTCTGCACGAACCTCCCCGCCTATGACGAGAACGGCAACCCGTACTACTACTGGGCGAAGGAAGAGGCGGTGGGCGGCTACACGCCGAGCTACACCTACGCCGGCGGCGCAGATAACTATATCAGCGGCGCAGACGGCGTCATCACGATCACCAACACCAAGGAAGAATCCGCTTCCGTGACAATGCCCGCCACCGGCGGCAGGGGCACACGCTGGTACACCATCACAGGTGCCCCAATTCTCTGCGGAACAGCGGCCGGTTATCTATGGTTCAGACGGCGATATCTCAACCGTGTTGAATAAATTCTGATGCATACAGGGGACTCCGGCAGAACCGCCGGAGCGCACCCCCTGAAATTGAACAAAAAGGAGTTTTTATTATGAAAAAGACAAGAAGATTCGCATCCCTGGCAACCGCAGCCATCCTCGCAGCTTGCGCAGTCGTTCCCGCTACTATGTCGGCTCTTCCGGTTAGTGCGGTTACAGCAAATACAGTAACATTTATGAAGAGCGGTTCGGATGATACGGCTACACATACTTATAAAGCATACCAGATTTTCTCTGGCTCAGTTGACGGCGAGAACAAGCTGACCAATGTTCAGTGGGCAAATGCAGACAAGGGCGCAGATTTTCTGGCAGCATTGAAGGCTGATAGAACAATTGGAAATAGCTTTGCAGCTTGTGAAACCGCTGCTGCTGTTGCTGCTGTTCTCGGAGAACAGGAGGCAGATTCTACGTTGCTCCAGAATTTCGCAACCTTCGCAGCATCCCAGAAGGAAAATCTGAAAGTAGTGAATGCAGCTGCAGCTGAAAGCATTACTGTAGTTGACGATGGTTACTACCTCTTTGAAGATGTATCTGCTCTTACTGGCGATAATGCAACTGGCGCAAAGACCAGATATCTGATTGCACAGGTAGATGCTTCTGAGGGCTTGGACATCACTGTAAAGAGTTCTCTTCCCAGCGTAGAAAAGAAGATCAAAGAAAATACCAAGAATGTTGCTTATGGAGCAGAGACAAATGAAACGGAAGCCTATGTAGGTACTGGCTATAATGACGTTGCAGACTACAACATCGGCGATGCTGTTCCGTTCAAGCTAATCGGTACTCTGCCGAGCACACTGGATGACTATAAGACCTACAAGTACACATTCCACGATACACTTGGCAAGGAATTCACTGCTCCGGCTGAGGGAAATATCAAGGTTACTTGCAAGACTGGTGATGCAGCACCTGTAGATATTACTGATAAAGCTACAATCACTGTAACCGCTGCAAGTGAAACAGAAGGCGCAAAAATCAATGTGGAGTTTGCTGACATTAAGGCTGCTGGAGCAACCAAGGACAGCATCATCACGGTGGAATACAATGCTGTACTGAGTTCTGGTGCCGTAATTGGTCTGAATGGTCAGACGAACGAAGTATATCTGGAATATTCCAACAACCCGAATCAGGGTGGCGAAGGCGAAACTGGCAGCACACCGAAAGACAAGGTAATCGCTTTCACCTATGAGCTGGACGTAAAGAAGGTCGACGCAAACAGTGGTGCTGATCTGAAGGGCGCAAAGTTCAAGCTTCAGGATGCTAGCGGTGCTCATAAAGATCAGTGGGCTAAGTTGACTAAAAATTCGGACGGCAATTATACGATTTTGGAATGGGTTGCAGATGAGGCTGACGCTACCGAATTCGAAAACACAACCGGAAATACCTTTGCCGTAATCGGTCTGGATAGCGGCACATACAACCTGAAAGAAACAGTTGCTCCTTCCGGATACAAGACCCCGAATAAGGCTTTCAAGGTAGAACTCACTGCAACCACTATAAACGATCAGAATTGGGATAGCTTCACAGCAAGTGAGGCGCTGACCGCTCTGGAAGTTAAGCTGGATAACGTAGCTGGCACAGTAGACGCAAATAAGGGTATTGGTACGGTTACCGTAGGAAACAGTTCCGGCTCTACCCTCCCGTCCACCGGTGGCATCGGTACGACCATCTTCTACGTTGCCGGCGGTGTGCTGGTTGTCGGCGCTGGCGTGCTCCTCATCACCAAGAAGCGTGCAAAAGACGCCCAGTAACCGATTTTCCCGCATTTTTCCCGTTTTGATCCAATGACCGCAGCTTCTGTACGGCACAGACCTCCCGCTTGTCCGGTGCGCCCGGCACTTCGGCATGGGCAGTCTGCCGTGCGGAAGCCTCTGCGGTATTTACCCGAAATTACCTGAACATGTCTGCGCTGGCAGGCATTAGGGGGGACCCCATGAGCAGTACACCTCTTGCAGAACCGTCCTCCGCCAAAGGAGCTGTGGTTTCTGTATGAAGAAAAAACGAAATGTGATTTCAACCGCCATATTGGTCGTGCTGCTGCTGGTGGGGCTCTCCGTGATGCTGTACCCGACTGTCAGCGACTGGTGGAATTCCCGTGTCCAGACACGTGCCATCGCCACCTATAACCAGTCCGTCGAACAGATGGACACCGGCGACAAGGAACGCCTCCTCATGGAAGCGCACTCCTACAACGCCACCCTCTCCCACCTTACCGCCCCTTTCACCAACTGGGAGGATGCCGGAAACTACGGCAAAATCCTCGACATCAGCGGAACCGGTATCATGGGCTATATCTCTATCCCCAAGATTCAGGTGGAGCTGCCCATCTACCACGGGACAAGCGCCGAGGTGCTGAACGTGGCGGTGGGACACCTCCAGGGCTCGTCATTTCCCGTGGGCGGGGAGAACACCCACGCCGTCATCTCGGCGCACCGGGGACTGCCCTCCGCAAAGCTCTTCTCCGATCTGGACCAGCTGGTCGAGGGCGACACGTTCACCGTCACCATTTTGGATGAGGTGCTCACCTACGAGGTGGAGAAAATTTTCATCGTCAAACCCGACGAGCTTGACAAGCTCGCCATCATCCCCGGCGGGGATTACGTCACCCTCATGACCTGCACCCCCTACGGGGTCAACTCCCACCGGCTTCTGGTGCGGGCGCACCGGGTGGACACCGTCTACCCCCACAACGTCAAGGTGGCAGCCGATGCCGTCCAGCTGGATTCTATGTCCGTGGTGCCGTTTATCGCTGCACCGCTGTTCGTGGGACTGCTGGTGTTCTGGATCGTGAGCAGCAGACAGCAGAAAACACGCTCCCGCAAGGAGCTTCTCGCAAAACTGAAAGAACCTGAGAAAAAGGAAGGTGACTGATCGATGACCCGAACGGCGCTGCATCGTTTTGGCGCACTGCTCTGTGCGCTGGGTGTCTGTCTGTGGCTGACGGCGTGCCTGCTGCTTCCGGCAACGGCGGAGGATACCCGTTCCAATTTGACACTGATCTGCAGGTCGGATCCCGTGACGCTCTCCGGCATGCAGTGGAATCTCTACCGTGTCGGCGCCCGCAGTGCCGACGGCAGCTATCAGTTGGAGGGGGATTTCGCAGGCGACCCCGTTTCC
>UMKG01029104.1_pt1 | contig 14480 bp, 10 predicted proteins | sample 1966261 | NCBI WGS metagenome assembly UMKG01 (sample SAMEA4836169, study PRJEB28245) | human gut metagenome | biome: gut microbiome; material: fecal sample | place: Denmark | collected 2008 | reverse complement strand
AACAGGATGAGACCAAGCATTTTCTTGAAGAGGACATGGCCCAGATGGAGATTCAGCCATTGACACGGGGCGGTTCCGATCAGTCCGTGGGGATAACAAACAAATTCTCGACCCCCGAGGGCATCAATTATGACCTGACACTCAAGATGAATATCGACCGCCGCTCGGCCACTCCGTCGATGAAGGAGCTGATGCGCGGCAAATATCTCTATCAGAAAGGTTTGCTTGATGAGGTTATACTCAGCATCATCAACCAGTCGAGCAACCGTCCCATACTCGAGCGTGCCGATTCGGCAGATGTGGCCCGATACCTCCGTTCGGAACTTGATAACAACGGACTCAACCTTCCCTTCGAGTTTGCTGTGGTCAACAGGGTGGGGGCGTTCGTCTATCACTCGGCGGGATATGCTCCCGACCTGAAAGACCAGTCTGGAATGTTTGTGCAGACCCTGTTCCCCAACGATCCGCGCAATAAGACATATTATCTAAAGGTGTATTTCCCTACCAAAAGCGATTATATCTTTGACTCGATACGGTTCATGATACCGTCGTTCATCTTCACATTCATACTCCTTGTCACTTTCCTCTGCACCATCATACTTGCGTTCAAGCAGAAGAAGCTCACCGAGATGAAGAACGATTTCATCAATAATATGACCCACGAGTTCAAGACCCCCATCTCGACCATATCGCTTGCCGCGCAGATGCTCAATGACAATGCCGTGCTGAAGTCACCCTCGATGCTTGCGCATATCTCGACGGTCATAAACGACGAGACCAAGCGTTTGCGCTTTCAGGTCGAGAAGGTGTTGCAGATGTCGATGTTCGACCGTCAGAAGGCGACCCTCCGGCTCCAGGATGTCGACGCCAACCAGCTCATAGCCGGCATCACATCGACTTTCAAGCTCAAGGTCGAGAAATATGGCGGCCATATCGAAACGGTGATTGGTGCCAGGGATGCCACCGTCAATGTCGACGAGATGCATTTCACCAATGTCATATTCAACCTGCTCGACAATGCGGTGAAATACCGCCGCGAGGATGTGCCTCTCGAGCTGAAGGTTTCGACCCGCGACATCAAGGCACACGGCCACGAGCTGTTTGAGGTGACAATCAGGGACAACGGCATCGGTATACGCCGGGACGACCTGAAGAAGATATTCGAGAAATTCTATCGTGTCTCGACAGGCAACCGCCATGACGTCAAGGGATTCGGCCTCGGACTGGCGTATGTCAAGAAGATGGTCGACGAGCTCGGCGGCCAGATTGCCGTGGAGAGCGAGCTCGGCATAGGAACGAAATTTATAATAACACTACCAATAACTCAAAACTAAGACTATTATGGAAGAACGTTTGCGCATACTACTTTGTGAGGACGACGAGAACCTCGGCATGCTGCTGCGTGAATACCTGCAGGCAAAGGGATATAACGCCGACCTCTTTGCCGACGGCGACAGCGGCTACAAGGCATTTCTCAAGGGCAAGTATGATCTTTGCGTCCTTGACGTCATGATGCCCAAGAAAGACGGTTTCGCACTCGCTCAGGAGATACGTACCGTCAACTCTGAGGTGCCCATCATCTTCCTCACCGCCAAGTCCCTGAAAGACGACATCCTCGAGGGATTCAAGATCGGTGCCGACGACTATATCACCAAGCCGTTCTCGATGGAGGAACTTGTGTTCCGCATCGAGGCCATCCTCCGTCGTGTCAAAGGCAAGAAGGGCAAGGAGATCACCATGTATAAGATCGGCAAGTTCACTTTCGACACCCAGAAGCAGGTGCTTCTCATCGACGACAAAGTGACAAAGCTGACCACAAAGGAGTCTGAGCTGCTCTCGCTGCTCTGCGCACATGTCAACGAGATTCTCGAGCGCAATTTCGCACTCAAGACCATCTGGATAGACGACAACTATTTCAACGCCCGCTCTATGGACGTCTACATCACCAAGCTGCGCAAGCATCTCAAGGATGACCCCTCCATCGAGATCATCAACATCCACGGCAAGGGCTACAAGCTTATCGCTCCCGACCTCGAGACTGCATCCTGAGACATTGACAGCACTCACTCATCACCCCCCAAAGACTTGCCTGACTCTCCCTGACGGGAGGGCCGGGCAGGTTGTCTTATGTATTGCGGATGATGAATAATGCCGTGCATTATGCCTCTCGGTTCGGAAAATTTTTGTAACTTTGCCACTTGAATCATAAAAACTGAATATCAAAACCAAAAAATCACAATACAGACACAATGGCTACCCAGGAAGATGTATTCAAAAAGATTGTGAGCCACGCCAAGGAGTATGGCTTCGTATTCCCCTCGAGCGAGATATATGACGGCCTGTCGGCTGTCTATGACTACGGCCAGAATGGCGTTGAGCTCAAGAACAACATCAAGCGTTACTGGTGGGACTCGATGACCCTCCTCCACGAGAACATCGTGGGTATCGACTCGGCCATCTTCATGCATCCGACCATCTGGAAAGCCTCTGGCCATGTCGATGCGTTCAACGATCCACTGATTGACAACAAGGATTCGAAAAAACGCTATCGCGCCGATGTTCTCATCGAGGAGCAGATTGCAAAGATTGACGAGAAGATTGACAAGGAGGTGGCCAAGGCTGCCAAGCGTTTCGGCGAGTCGTTTGACGAAGCCATGTTCCGTCAGACCAATCCCCGTGTGCTCGAGCATACTGCCAAGCGCGAAGCCCTGCACGAACGCTTTGCCAAGGCTATGAATGACGGTAATCTTGACGAGCTCCGTCAGATAATCATCGACGAGGAGATTGTATGTCCGATTTCCGGCACCAAGAACTGGACCGACGTGCGTCAGTTCAACCTCATGTTCAGCACCGAGATGGGCTCGACCGCAGACGGCGCCATGACAGTATATCTCCGTCCCGAGACAGCTCAGGGCATATTTGTCAACTATCTCAATGTGCAGAAGACCGGCCGCATGCGCATCCCGTTCGGCATTGCCCAGATAGGCAAGGCATTCCGCAATGAGATTGTGGCCCGTCAGTTCATATTCCGCATGAGGGAGTTCGAGCAGATGGAGATGCAGTTCTTCGTGCGTCCCGGCTCTGAGATGGAGTGGTTCAAGAACTGGAAGGAGTTCCGCCTGCGCTGGCATAAGGCTCTCGGTCTCGGCGACGAGAAATACCGCTATCACGACCACGAGAAGCTGGCGCACTATGCCAACGCCGCTACCGATATCGAATTCCAGATGCCTTTCGGCTTCAAGGAGGTCGAGGGTATACACTCGCGTACCAATTTCGACCTGAGCCAGCACGAGAAGTTCTCGGGCAAGAAGATACAGTATTTCGACCCCGAGCTGGGCGAGAGCTATACCCCCTACGTCATCGAGACCTCTATCGGTGTTGACCGTATGTTCCTCAGCGTTCTCTGCTCAAGTTATGAGGAGCAGGAGCTCGAGGGTGGTGACAAGCGTGTCGTGCTTCACCTGCCTGCACCTCTCGCCCCTGTCAAGTGCGCCGTCATGCCTCTGGTACGCAAGGACGGCCTGCCCGAGAAGGCCCGTGAGATTGTCAATGAACTCAAGTTCGACTTTGCCACCCACTACGAGGAGAAAGACTCGATCGGCAAGCGCTACCGCCGTCAGGATGCCATCGGCACCCCGTTCTGTATCACTGTCGACCATCAGACCCTCGAGGACAACACCGTCACCCTGCGTGAGCGCGACTCCATGGAGCAGACCCGTGTCAATATCGCCGACCTCCACACGCTCATACACTCAAAGGTCAGCATCAACTCGCTGCTCCGCAAGCTGGGCTGATGACAGACCCCATGATACTCTCCGTCAAATCCCCAAATAACTTTAACATGATGACATATTTTCGCCTCATTCTTCTGGTCGCCACCATGCTTCCGCTGCTCAGTTCGTGCAACTACAATTCGCTTGTCGAGCAGAAACAGGGTGTCGAGCAGCAGTGGGCCGAGGTTCAGAACCAGTATCAGCGCCGCGCCGACCTGATACCCAATCTGGTAGCCACTGTCAAAGGTTATGCCACACACGAGAGTGAGACTCTCGAGAAGGTGACACAGGCCCGCGCAGCCGCGACATCGGTCAATATCAATGCCGACGACCTGAACGAGGAGACACTTGCCAGATTCCAGTCTGCCCAGAATGAGCTGACCGGTGCGCTGAAATCGCTCCTGGCTGTGAGCGAGGCCTATCCCGACCTCAAGGCCAATGAGAATTTCCGCGACCTGCAGGTTCAGCTCGAAGGCACTGAGAACCGTATCGCCACCGCCCGTGGCCGATACACCGAAGCTGTCGCCGGATACAACACCGCAATCAAGAAATTTCCCACCGTCATATATGCCGGATGGTTCGGTTTCCAGCCCCAGCCCCAATTCAAGGCCGATGATGCCGCACAGAAGGCACCGGAGGTGAAATTCTGAAAAAGAAACCAAGATCAGTAATGACCAGTTTGACTATTGTCAAGACCCGCATCCTCATCCCGGCCATGGGCGCCCTCGCGCTCGTGGCCTCGATGACGGCTTGCAATGACGACGACAACACCGACACCTGGGAGCGTTATGCCGAATGGCGTGATGCTAACAATGCCTTTTTCGAGGAACAGCAGTATCTCATAGTCGACGGACGCAACTACTATACCACGCTCTCACCGGCATGGAACACCTCGGCTCAGATACTCATACGCTATTTCAATGACCGTAGCAAGACCGAGGGAAATCTGTCGCCTCTGCTCAACTCGACCGTGGATGTAAAGTATATAGGACGCCTGTATAATGATGTGCCTTTCGACTCGTCATATACGAACCACACTTATGGCGACAGCATCTTCCGCACCCGTGTCAACAGCGTGATAGACGGCTGGACCATCGCTCTGCAGGACATGAGGGTGGGAGACAGCGCCAGGGTCGTGATACCCTATACACTCGGATATGGCGCGCAGTCTCTGTCGGCCATCAGGCCTTATTCGACACTTGTTTTCGACATCAAGCTTGTAGACATACCTTATTACGAGGTTCGCCCCTGAGAGAATGGATTATAAAGTAATAGCGACAGCCGAAGGGTCTGACGCGCGTGCCGGTCTCATCACCACAGACCACGGCACCATCGAGACTCCCATCTTCATGCCGGTAGGCACACTCGGGAGCGTCAAGGCGGTGCACATGCACGAATTGCGCGATGATATAAAGGCTCAGATCATACTCGGCAACACCTATCATCTCTATCTGCGTCCTGGCATGGATGTGCTTGAGCAGGCCGGAGGTCTGCACAGGTTCAACGGCTGGGACCGTCCCATCCTCACCGACAGCGGCGGATTTCAGGTGTTCTCCCTTTCGGCCAACCGTAAGCTGACCGAGGAGGGAGCGCATTTCCGTAGCCACATAGATGGTTCCAAGCATCTCTTTACTCCCGAGCGTGTTGTGGATATCCAGCGTTCGATCGGCTCGGACATAATGATGGCACTTGACGAGTGCCCTCCGGGCACCGCCGATTTCGAGTATGCGCGCAAGTCGCTACAGCTCACCAAACGCTGGCTCGAGCGTGGATGGAAGCATTTCAACTCGACGGAGCCCCGTTATGGTCATCGTCAGGCATTCTTCCCGATAGTGCAGGGTGTCACCTATCCTGAACTGCGCCGCGAGGCTGCGAAGCATGTGGCCGATCTCGGCGCCGAGGGAAATGCCATCGGAGGCCTTGCAGTGGGCGAGCCCACCGAAGTCATGTACGAGATGATAGAGGTTGTCAATGAAATCCTCCCCAAAGACCGTCCGCGCTATCTGATGGGCGTCGGTACACCCGCCAACCTGCTCGAGGCCATAGACCGTGGCGTCGACATGATGGACTGCGTGATGCCTACACGCAACGGCCGCAACGGCATGCTGTTCACACGGCATGGCATAATGAATATGCGCAACCTGAAATGGGCCAGGGATTTCTCGCCCATCCAGGAGGATGGCCCGAGCTATGTCGACCGGGCATACTCGCGCGCATATCTGCGTCATCTGTTCATCGCCGACGAGATTCTGGCCATGCAGATAGCCTCAATCCATAATTTGGCATTCTATCTTTGGCTGGTAGGGGAGGCCCGTCGCCATATCATCGCGGGAGACTTTAAGAGCTGGAAGACCGAAATGGTCGAAAACGTCACACGGCGTCTCTGATATTAGGAAGTGAAGATACTCGACTGGTACATAATACGCAAGTTCCTTGGCACCTATCTGTTTGCCATAGCCCTGATTCTTGCAATCACGGTGATGTTCGACATTAACGAGAAACTTGACGCCTTCCTCAAGGCGCCGCTCAAGGAGACTGTCTTTGACTATTTCCTTAATTTCCTTCCGTATTTCGCCAACCAGTTCAGCCCGCTCTTCACGTTCATAGCGGTCATTTTCTTCACCTCAAAGCTGGCGGACAACAGCGAGATAATAGCCATGCTCTCGACAGGCATGAGTTATAACCGCCTGTTGCGTCCATACATGATAAGTGCGGCGGTGATTGCCGTCGCAACCTACGTATTAAGCGCATATATAATACCGCCCGCCAATGTCAAGCGTATCGAGTACACCAACACCTATGTCAAGAACAAGCGTGTGGACTATGGATCGAATATCCAGCTCCAGGTCGCCAAAGGGGAGATAGCATATATGTCGCGCTATGACAACCTGCAGAAGACAGGCTATAAGTTCTCGCTCGAGTCGTTTGACGGCAAGAGGCTGGTCTCGCGCCTCACGGCCCAGTCGATACGCTGGGATACATTGTACAACTGGACTGTGCGCGATTATATGATACGCGATTTCGAGGGACAGCGCGAGGTTATACGTCGCGGACAGCGCCTCGATACCGTAATTCCTTTTGAGCCGAGAGATTTCCTCATCTCCAAGAATGACCACGAGACCATGACATCGCCCGCGCTGCGCGAATATATCGAGCGGCAGAAGGCCCGCGGCGTAGCCAACATCAAGAGCTTTGAGATCGAGAATCACCGCCGCTATGCCATGACAGCGGCCGCCTTCATCCTGACAGTGATAGGCATGGCCCTGTCATCGCGCAAGGTCAAGGGAGGCATGGGCGTCAATATAGGCATCGGGCTTGTGCTGAGTTTCAGTTATATACTGTTCATGACCGTGACCTCGACATTTGCCGTCTCGGGAGCCGCCTCTCCCATGGTGGCAATGTGGATTCCGAACATAATCTATTCTGTCATAGCCGTTGTGCTGTATTATCGGGTTTCCCATCGTTGATACAATATCTGTTAAAAACCTCACGGTTTATTTCATAGCTCCTGCGATTTTTGTAATTTTGCAGGTTGAAACGACATCATTATGGAAAAAGATTCTAAGATTTATGTCGCTGGCCACCGCGGAATGGTGGGCTCGGCAATCGTACGTGAGCTGAAGCGTCTCGGCTACACCAACATCATCACGCGCACACACTCCGAACTTGACCTGACCAACCAGCAGGCTGTCAAGGATTTCTTTGCAGTCGAGAAGCCTGAATATGTCTTCCTTGCCGCAGCTAAGGTGGGTGGAATTGTGGCTAACTCATCGGCTCTGGCCGATTTCATGTATGACAACATGATGCTTGAGATGAATGTCATCAACGCTGCCTGGCGCAACGGTTGCAAGAAGCTCGAGTTCCTTGGCTCGTCGTGCATCTATCCCCGCATGGCCCCTCAGCCGATGCCTGAGAGCTGTCTCCTCACTTCCGAGCTCGAGAAGACCAACGAGGCATACGCCCTCGCCAAGATTTCGGGTCTGAAATATTGCGAGTTCCTCAACCGCCAGTATGGTACCGACTATATCTCTGTGATGCCCACCAACCTTTATGGTCCCAATGACAACTATCATCCCGAGCACTCGCATGTGCTTCCGGCTCTCATCCGCCGCTTCCACGAGGCCAAGGAGCAGGGCCTGACCGAGGTAACCTGCTGGGGCGACGGTAGCCCTCTTCGTGAATTCCTTTATGTCGATGACCTTGCCAACCTCTGTGTGTTCCTGATGAACAACTATTCGGGCAACGAGACCGTCAATGCCGGTACCGGCAAGGAGCTTACGATCAAGGAGCTGACTGAGCTTGTGGCCAAGACTGTAGGATATGAGGGCAAGATACTGTGGGACACCACACGTCCTAACGGAACTCCCCGCAAGCTGCTTGACGTATCGAAGGCTGCCGCCCTCGGCTGGACATACAAGACCGAGCTTGCCGACGGCATACGTCTGGCATACGAGGATTTCCTCTCGAACCCCATGCGCGCAGAGCGTTAAACGACAATCAATCAAGCTGCCACTATAAAGCATAATATGAAAAAGCTCAATTTCGGCCGAGGCATAATCGCAACACTCTGGACACTTTTCGTGCTCGGAGTGATCGGCGTGTTCCTGTTTCTCTTTCTCGTCTATAACGGCGTGATAGGTTACATGCCTCCGGTCGAGGAGCTTAAGAATCCTACCGACCGATATGCCTCTGTACTATACTCGGCTGACGGCAAGGAGATAGGACGCTATTTCTCAGGTACGGGTAACCGTGTCTATGCCGACTTTGACGAGGTGTCACCTCACGTAATAGATGCGCTCATCTCTACCGAGGATGTGCGTTTCGAGGAGCACTCCGGCATAGACATGCGTGGCCTGGGCCGTGTGCTGGTAAAGACCCTGATCCTCGGCAACAAGAATGCGGGTGGTGGCTCGACCCTGACACAGCAGCTTGCAAAGCAGCTTTATTCTCCTTCCAGTTCCGGCTTGCTCACGCGTGCCATGCAGAAGCCTATCGAATGGATGATAGCTGTGAAGCTCGAACGATACTACTCCAAGGAGGAAATCATCAAGATGTATCTCAATCAGTTCGATTTCCTCTATAATGCCGTGGGTATCAAGAGCGCCGCGCACATATATTTTGGCAAGGAGCCCAAAGACCTCTCTATCGAGGAGGCTGCCACACTTGTGGGTATGGTCAAGAACCCGTCGTACTACAACCCCGTGCGTCATAACGAGCGCACACGCCAGCGCCGCAATACCGTTTTCGCACAGATGGTCAAGGCTGGGAAACTGTCGCAGGCACAGGCTGACTCGCTGTCGGCTTTGCCCTTGACACTCAATTTCCACCGCGTGGATGTCAAGGACGGTATCGCTCCGTATTTCCGCGAGGAGCTTCGCCGCATGCTTCGTGCCAAGCGCCCCGAGCGCTCCAACTATCGCGGCTGGGAGAACCAGAAATTCATCGACGACTCGATAGCGTGGGAAACGAATCCGCTGTTCGGCTGGATCGAGAAGAATCCCAAGCCCGACGGCACGAAATATGACATATACACCGACGGCCTGAAGATCTATACCACCATCGACTCGCGTATGCAGAAATATGCAGAGGATGCTGTGGCAGAGCATCTTGGAGGTGATTTGCAGCGCGCTTTCTTCCGTGAGAAGCGTGGCACAAAGGGCGCGCCCTATACCACCGACCGTGCCGAACTCTCGGAGATAAGGCTGAACCACCTCATACGCAACGCCCTCAAGAACACAGACCGTTACCGCAACATGGTCAAGGCAGGAGCCTCGCGTGCCGAGATTGACAAGGCTTTCAATACTCCACGCGAGATGAAGGTGTTCTCATATAACGGCTCTGTCGATACTGTGATGACGCCTCTTGACTCCGTGCTTTATCACAAGCATTTCCTTCGCACGGGATTCATGGCAATGAATCCTCTCAACGGCCATATCAAGGCATATGTGGGTGGGCCGGATTTCTCATATTTCCAATATGATATGGTGTCAACCGGACGACGTCAGGTCGGTTCGACAGTAAAGCCGTTCCTCTATACATACGCTATGGAAGAGGGCTACACTCCATGTGATGTGTTCTCGAATACTCAGCCTGTGCTTACAGACGAGAACGGGAAGGTATGGGCTCCCCGTAATGCCGGAAGCGCAAGGGTCGGGGAGATGGTCGACCTGCGATGGGCATTGACAAACTCCAATAACTGGATTTCGGCCCGTCTCATTTCGCAGCTCTCGCCTCCCTCGCTTGTGCGTACCATGCATAATTTCGGTATCACCGCTTCCCTCCCTCCCGTGATGTCGCTTTGTCTCGGTCCGGCAGATGTGTCGGTCAAGGAGATGGTGACTGCTTACTCGGCATTTGCCAACAACGGCATGAGGGTTGACCCGATGTTCGTGACTGCGATTGCTGACAACAACGGCAACATAATTTCCGAATTCTCGCCCCGTCATACCGAGGTCATATCCGAGAAGGCGTATTACCGCATACTCTCCATGCTGCTCAACGTTGTCAATGAGGGTACCGCACATCGTGTGCGGTCACGCTTCGGCCTGACAGCCGAGATGGGAGGCAAGACAGGTACGACCAACTATAATGCAGACGGATGGTTTATGGGCTTCACTCCCGAACTTGTGGCAGGAACATGGGTTGGCGGAGACGAGAGGTTCATACATTTCAATACCATGGCTTACGGCCAGGGTGCATCCATGGCCCTCCCGATATATGGCCGCTTCATGAAAAAAGTCTATGCGGATCCATCGCTCAATTATTCCCAGTCGACAAAATTTGATTTCCCCGCAGATGTAAACCTGTGCGAGAAAGAGTTCTATGGTGTCTATCCTGAGGAGGTTGACAGCGACAGTGATGCCGAGGAGTCGTCGCTCGAAGGGGTGTTTGATTGAGCCCTGCTGCCGAAAAAATGCCGGATGGTTTGCACAGTCATATAAAAAATGCTAAATTTGCATTGCGTTTCCTCTCCGATGCTGCAGAATCAGTAGCCATGACATAGTCGCGGCAGATTCCGGAATGAAGGCTAAACGACTGACCGACACGTGAAGCCTTTTATTAAAAATGATAAGCCTCTGTTCTATTTACAAAGCTGACCATGTCAAGCCATCACATCAACTATCTATGCTGCGCGCTCACGCTGCTCTTCACCTTAGGTCTGTCGTCATGCAAAACGCCTAAGGACATAATCTATTTTCAGGACGTGACGTCGCAGGGCGTTATTCCCATCGAAGCCAAGCAGATTGTGATAAGGCCGCTTGACCGACTCTCGATTATTGTAAATACACGTGATCCGCAGGTTACAAACCTTCTCAATCTGCCATATGTGACTCGCCAGCTTGGCTCGAATTACGGCAACTATTATTCGGAAGGGGTCACGGCATATAATGTCGGCAGTAACGGCAACATAGATTTCCCGTTTCTCGGCGAGGTACACGTGGCGGGTATGACCCGTGATGAAGCAGCCGCTATGATCAAAGGCATGCTTATAGCCTCTGATATAGCAAAGGAGCCGATAGTCACTGTCAATTTCGTTAACGCACAGGTAGTGGTGCTGGGCGAGGTCAAGACTCCGGGACGCTATGTGATTGATTCTGACGATATGACAATCCTGGATGCGCTCGGGGCAGCCGGTGATCTCACGATCTATGGACAGCGTGAGTGTGTCAAGGTAATACGCAAGAATGGCGATAAGGATGAGACATATATTGTCAATCTCCTCTCGGCCGACGAACTTGCAAAGTCGCCGGCATATTATGTGCAGCAGGATGATGTCATATATGTAGACCCCAATCCTACCAAGATGAGGCAGTCTACAGTTAACGGTAACACAGTCCTCTCGTCTTCGTTCTGGATATCAATTGCGTCTGTAGCCATAACGCTCGCTGCCCTGCTCATTCGCTAACACACCTTATCGAAATTCATCATGACAAACGACAATAATAAAGAATCTGAGTATATGGCCGGACGGCAGCAATGGCCCACGGCTTTTGCACAGGATACTTTCTCGCGAGAGATGGCTGACGAGGAAGAAGGAATCAATCTCCGTGATTTTTTCGTCAAGTGTCTCAGCCGGTGGCGTTGGTTTGTTGTGTCCGTCGTCATATTTCTCGGCCTTGGCGCATTCTATATTCTGAGGACACCAAAGGTTTATACCAGAGTTGCCTCTGTCGTTGTCAAGGACGATGAGAACACTACCCAGGATGTAGCTTCTGCCCTGTCAGATATAGGTCTGTTCAAGACCTCGACAAATGTATCGAATGAGATTCTTGCCTTTCAGTCTCCCGCGCTTTTCGGTGACGTCATTGCCCGGCTCGGTCTCCGTACGGATTATACATATACGCGCCTTTTGCGGAAAAATACCCTCTACGGCGATTCGGCTGTAATCCTCGCATCTATGCCGGATGCTTTGCCCAATGACGGTTTTTCGTTTGAGGTGAGGCTTGAGGATGGAGACAGGGCTGTCATTTCTCGGCTGAAAAAGTCGGAAAAAAGGATAGAGGGCGAATTCCGCACTGCCATAGGAGATACAGTCAAGACGCCGATGGGACGTATCGTGCTTAGCCGAGGACGCAATTATGACCCAGCATTCAAACATGCAATTACTGTGACTCTCTCGCCGATGACATCGGCCATATCCTCGTATTCAAAAAAAGTGACTGTAAGTCTTGCCGATGAGGATGCTTCGGTGATAGATTTTTCTATGAAGGATGTGTGCATAGAGCGAGAGGTCAATTTCCTGAATACTCTTATTGAGATATATAACGAGAAATGGCGTCTTGACAAGGAGCAGATGGCCGTCGCCACATCCCGTTTCATAAATGACCGTCTCGGTGTGATAGAGCGTGAGCTCGGTAGCGTTGACTCGGATATTGCCGATTTCAAAGGCGAGAACCTGATGCCCGACATAGAGGCGGCGTCGTCAATGTTTATGGCTGATGCAAATGAGAATACCAAGCGTCAGATGGAGGTGAGCACCCAGATTGCCATCGTCAAACATGTCATAGATTATCTTCATTCGCCCGAGAACGCGGGTATGCTTATTCCCGCCAATGCAGGTATCGAGAGTCAGTCCATTGACCGTCAGGTATCCGAATACAACACTCTTCTGCTCGAGCGTAACAGGCTCTTGACCGCGACAGGCGAGAACGGCCCCATGATAAAGGATATAGATTCGCGTCTCGCCGGAATCAAGTCTGCACTTTTCGTAGCTCTCGACAACCAGAAGACAGCTCTCAACACGGAACTCAACACGTTGATACGCAGTGACCGCGCTACAACACAGAAAATTGCATCGTCGCCTACCCAGGCAAAGTATCTGCTCTCTGTAGAACGGCAACAGAAGGTGAAAGAGTCACTGTATCTCTATCTGCTGCAAAAACGTGAGGAAAACGAACTGTCGATGGCATTCACTCCCGGCAACCTTAGGATAATTACCCCGCCTTGGGGCGAGAACAAGCCTTCGTCGCCTGTGTCACGAAATATCATACTCATCGCGCTTATAGCAGGACTCATTATCCCTTCCATCATAATCTTTATTGCCGAGTCGGTTAATACCCGTGTCAACAGCCGGGCTGACCTCGAGTCGCTGCATGCTCCGTTTATCGGTGAGATTCCCGAAAGCGGCCACAGCAGTCAGGCTATGCGCCGATGGAGACGGCGTTGGCGTGACATCTCCGGCAAGGAGTCGAGCATGGAGGAGGCTCCAAAGCTGCTTGTGCATGCACATGGCCGCAGTGTGTTGAATGAGGCTTTCCGAATGGTGCGCTCTAATCTTGAGTTTGTCACCCGCAACGGAAAAGACCGTGTGGTGATGGTGACATCATTCAATCCCGGCTCAGGCAAATCGTTCATCTCTCTCAACCTCGGTGCTGCCCTCGCTGTGAAACGAAAGGAGAGCCGCATCCTCATAATTGACCTCGACCTGCGTCGTGCGTCGCTGTCTCGTATCGTGGATAACCATTCCCGTGGCATATCAGACTATTTGTCTGAGGCCGTCGATGACGTGATGCCATTTATCCAGCCTACGGATTGCGAAGGGCTCTTCCTGCTGCCGGTAGGCACAATCCCTCCCAATCCGTCCGAGCTGTTATATTCAGACCGTCTCCAACAGCTACTTGGAATGATGCGGGCGGAATACGATTATGTGATACTTGACTGTCCTCCGGTCGAGATTGTCGCCGACACAACCATTGTGACACCGCTTGCAGACATCACTCTGTTTGTGATGCGTGCCGGCCTGATGGACCGCCGCCTACTCCCCGACCTTAATTACATATATGATACCCACAGGTTCAACAACCTGCTGGTTTTGCTTAACGGAACAACTGCTGCCGGGGCTCCTTACCGGCGCTATGTCTATTCCAACTATTACTCTTCCAAGAAGGAATAACTATGGATCAAGACCTCAAGAAACAACTGTCGCAGGACCCGGATGGGCTGCTCACCTACGAGTATATCGCCAACCATATCGGCCAGTGCGACGACATCATGCCGGAACTCGTGGATAACATGATTCTTGTCGACAAGACAGGCCAGTTCGTGGCATCGGCTGCACGCTATCTGAATGCCATCGACCCGGAACGGTATGCCACGTGCATAAACACCCTTGTCGGCGCTGCCATCGAGAAGGACCGTGACCGGCTATATCTCGCTAATCTTGTCGAAAGTCTCTATGGTACCGACTATGTGCTTCGGGCTGCCGAG